>Ga0208849_1000901_pt1 | contig 24121 bp, 22 predicted proteins | sample NGESurdeep072012_10_FD_184470 | JGI IMG/M metagenome (GOLD analysis project Ga0208849, IMG submission 184470) | Arctic peat soil microbial communities from Barrow, Alaska - NGEE Surface sample 53-3 deep-072012 (SPAdes) | ecosystem: Environmental > Terrestrial > Soil > Wetlands > Peat ... | reverse complement strand
CGGCCCTTATCATGGACGAGTTGTTGAGGCTGTATGCTGGTTTGGTTGCAAAGGATGGGAGAAATATGAAAGCGATTTCCAGACGGGATTTTCTGGCAGGGGCAGCAGTCAGTGTCGCAGCGTGCGCAACGACTCAACCGATGTTCGGCAGGGCGACGGCGGCGCAATCGCCGTTCAAGATTTCGGTTATCTCGGATGAAATTTCGCAGGATTTCGATCATGCGTGTTCCGTGATTGCGAACGATTTCGGGCTGCACTGGGTGGAGATTCGCGAGATGTGGGGGAAGAACCTGCAGACTTCGACCGACGCGGAGATCGCGGCGACCGTGCACTTCGCGTGGAAAGAGCTGGCCGAGCGCGACAGCGGGGTAACCGATGAGGCGTCCCTCGTCTCCGAGGTTATGGACTGGAAGCTCCGGCGGCGGCCGCCACTCGACGAGCGCGCCGTCGCCAGCGCAGTTCGCGCCCTCAGCATGCTCGACTGGATCGACGTCGCAGCGACACCCGATCTCCCCGCAGACGAAGACGCCCTAGTCGGCACGTTCTAGGGTTCGCACGACGGCGGCCGGTCAGCTCACGGCTGATCAGGATTATTCGAGCCGTTTGAGCACGAGCTCGAGTGGCACCTGGTAGTCGCCGTCCTTTGTGTGGAGGCTGCGACGGATGTGGTGGTTGAGGTCATCGACCTTGACGTTCCACAGGCCACCGGCCCGGTCGATCTGCCAGCCGCACTCGAACGCGATCTCGTTCATCACGCCGAGCACATGCCGGCTCGCCGTCTTCTCCAGCTGGACATCGTCCGGGTCGAGCTGGCCGAACGCATCCACAGGCAGCCCTTCCTCGAGCAGCGCGTCCTCCACCACTCGGACAACCTGGCGCCCGATCGGCCGCAAGTCGGGGACGCGAACGTCGGCCACGAAGACCGGGAAGAGCGTGCCGGCATGGACGAGCAGCAAGCACTTACGCCGGTCGAACCAGACCAAATTCGCGTAAAAGTCGTCTTCGTTCGGCGGCGCATCGAGGAGTGCACCACTTCCGACGTGGAGCGCGTCCCGCAGTCTCTTCGTGCAGCGCACGATCACCGATCGGCGAGCCTACTTCTTCGGCCCAGGTAACGCCTGCGGTGGAGGGTGCATCGGGAACCCGGTCCGCGACAGACCGCGCATCGAGATCCGTGAGCAAAGGCCGTAGCCCGGTGGGTCTTTCGCTAGACCCAGCTACGTCGCTGAGGGTCCCAAGTACCGGTCGTGCGACCGGCGAGGATCGGATCGAGAAACGCGGCAGCTTCGGCGAACGCGTTGTCGAGTTCTGCCTCGACGTCCACCTCGGTTGCGAGTCGCCGGTAGGGCTCTCGCCAACTCTCGGGCGGTGGCGGCAGGCTGGGCAGCAGTTGTTGCTGCTTGCGTTCGCTGAACGTGACGTCCAGCGCCTCGCGCAGAGCGGCGGCGTCTAGCTTCCCCGACGCGGCTATAAGGAGGATGTCGACCAGGTCCTTCGGCCGCGTGCTCTCGCGTCCGGACTGACCGTACTTCCTGGTGTATGCGTGAACCTTCTCCGCGATGTGGTGAGGAAGCGGCAGAGCGGGAACGCGGATGCGCTCGATGCCTGCGAACGAGAGTAGGTCGGACGTTTCGATCGTGTCGGGGGTCGTGGAGCTCGAGTCGACGAAGCCGACATCGACGACGAACTGATCGAAGACACGGCCTGCGAGCTCCGCGGTCACGTGGAACCGAATCGCCCGGAAGTCGTCGGCGTCGTCGAGGGCGTCGGTGCGCCGTGCGGCAAACGTGAAGAAGTCGTCGAGGGCGAGCTCCTGTACGGCAGCGAAGTCCTCGACAGCTGCGTCCTCATCGTCGGCGCGACCGAGATCCATATCTCTCGTCGGTCGACTGGTCGCGTGGAAGCGGAAGTCGAGCGCAAGGGCGCCCTCGAGGACCCAACGGTCCGGCGCCACTTCGACGAGTCGGCGAAGGAAGAGCTCAAAGGCAACGCGCTTCCGCAGACGGGCGAGGCCGAGCTCGGTGTTGGCCGCCTCGGCCTTCAGCCTGTCGTCGAGAGCCTGGCGAAACGCTGCCGCGGTTGCGTATCTCATTGATCTGGAAGCAGGATCTTTAGGACGCGTGTCTTTCCTTGGCGCGCGGCTTCCTGCTCGAGCTGCCGCCGGGTCAGGAGACCTTGGGCCAGTGCTTGCTGAACGGCCATCGCTGCCTGTTCGGGTTGGAGGTCGCCAGCGGTATCCACGAGCGTTCTTGCTGGCGTGGTGATTGGCATGCCATCCCGCCAGACGGTGCGGAGCCCCTCGTCATCGGGGTGGGTGTGGAGGACGACACCTGGTGGTCGGCGGAGTCCTCGGTGCCTGCGTGGGACGAGCAGGTGAACCTCGTCGGGGATGTTGTCGCTCAGCTCGAGCAGCGCGAGTGCGCTTTCGTGGGAGATAATCGCTTTCTCCTGTCCGACTGCCATCCAGCGTTCGCGGATGTCGTCGTGCTGGGACCTTGGGAAGTTTCGGATGCGATAGAAACCGCGCCGGACACGTTCGAAACGCCCCTGTTTGATGTGATGGTTCAGAAGCTGACGGCTGACGCCGTGCTCTCGGGCTTGCTCGCTGCTGAAATAGCCGCTCTGCTGATAGGCGTCGGCCTCAAGTCCGCGGATGTCCGGGTGATGGTCGTCATGCATAAGTCAAGTATAGCTTTACTTTTGCGGACGTATAGCGGCTCGAGTGGTCGCTCGGGCGCCAATGGGGTGACGGCCGATTCAGTCTTCGAGATGACCTTCCGGTCCGGGATCCGGAGGGCAGGCTGCTGAATCCGCCGCGTCCTCTCGTGGATCCCTACGACCTGCCCGCGGGGAGGCGGGACGCGGCTTGACACCTGCCGCAAACAGAGGTCTCATGGACGACCCGCTGAGTCCAAATGCCCGAGGAGGTGATCCCGACGAAGGAGCCCCGGAGTTCCACCCCGAGGTCGTCGCCTTCGCGCGCTGGTTCGTCGACTGGTGGCTCCGGCGAGGCCTCCGCCTCGTCTCGAAGCCGAGGCCAAGGAAGGCGACAGTGGGGTCTGAGCCGACGCTGCAGCGCGCTGTCGCCTATGTGCGCGAGTCGACCGAGGAGCAGGGCAAGGGGTTCTCGCCGGACGCTCAGCGAGAGGCGATCCGGAAGTTCGCCGTCGAGCACAACCTCGAGTTGACGCGCGAGTACTGCGACTTCCATTCCGGCTGGAAGCAAGCGGACGGCCGTCCGCAGTTTCAAGAGCTGATGGTTGACGCGTCCGAGCGCCGCTTCGACGTCGTGCTCGTCTACCACACGTCGCGCTTCGCGCGGAACCAGATCGAGGCTCGCCGCTACAAGCAGATGCTGCGCAACCGGCTCGGCATCCGTGTCGTCTCGGTGACACAGCCGATGGGCGACGATCCCAACGACCCGTCGGTGTTCCTCGCGGAGTCGATCCACGAGATGTTCGACGAGTACTACTCCGTCTCGCTCTCGTTCTGGACGCGCACCGGTCTGCGCGAGAAGGCGCGTCAGGGCCACCTCGTCGGTCCGATCCCGTGGGGCTATCGCCGCGATCCGGAGACCGGTGCCGTCGTTCCCGATCCGGAGCAGGCGCCGCTCGTGCTCGAGCTGTTCGAGCGCTACGCGACCGGCCAAGAGTCCGACCGCACGCTCGCTGCATGGCTGAACGCGCAGGGTGCGCTGACGACGAAGAACCGGCCGTTCGGCAAAGACACGGTCCGCGACATGCTCCTCAACTCCACCTACTGCGGCTATGTCGCGGGCATGCGCAGCAAGGACCGCTCCAACAAGGGACTGCACGAAGCGATCGTCAGCGAAGAACTCTTCGACCGCGTCCAAGATGTTCGGAGCTGGCGCGCGCACGTCGTGAAGCCCGGTCGGCCCTCGGACGAATACCTGCTTCGGAAGCTGTTGCACTGCGAGCGCTGCGGAGCGCGGATGCACGGCTCGCGCGGCTCCCGGCCGCCGACCCGGCGCTACCAGTGCTCGACACGGCGTCACGGTGGGGGTTGCGACCAGCCGCAAACGAAGGCCGAGCCGCTGGAGGCGCAACTCATCGACTGGCTCAAGGACTTCCGCCCCGACGAGGAGCTTCGCGCATACGTCCTCTCATCGCTACGAGGCGCCGCGCGACGCTCCGACGACATCGCAGTGAGACGCCGGGAGCTGATTCGCCAGCTCAACCGGCTCCGTGACCTCTACGTCATGGAAGACCTCAGCAAGAGCGAGTATCTCGTTCGGCGACAGGCGATCGAGGAGCAGCTCGAGCGGACGGGAATGCCGCTCGATCCGCGCATCGACAAAGCCGAAGAGATTCTGGCCGAGTTCTGTCAGAAGTTCTGGGACCACGAAACGGAGGCCGCCGAGCGGCGTCGGCTGGTTGCCTCGCTCGTCGAGAGCGTTTCGCAGGACCAGGGCCACATCGTGGCTGTGACGCCACGTGAGCCCTTCCTGCGCTACTTCCGAGCCGCCGACGAACTCGCCCAACGGCGAGCCCGTAATCGCGCGGTCATTAGCGGGAGCGACGGGACTCGAACCCGCGACCTCCGGCGTGACAGGCCGGCGTTCTAACCAGCTGAACTACGCCCCCAGGGCGCGCCTAGTGTAGCCGGGCCGTAGCCGCAGGTACTGCGAGACTGGCTCCGTGTCGCTGACCACCGTCGACTGGGTCGCGCTCGGCATCCTCGCCGTCGCCGCGCTCGGCGGGCTGCGGCGGGGGCTCGTCGCGACGGCGCTTTCGCTCGCCGGCCTCGCCGCCGGCGCGTACGCGGGCTCGCGCGTGGCGCCGCACCTGCTGCACGGCGGGGCGGCCTCGGCCTGGACGCCGTTCATCGGGCTCCTCGGCGCGGTCGCGGGCGCGCTCGTGCTCCAGGCGGCCGGCGGCGTCGTCGGCTCGTTTCTCCGCGGCGGCCTCAAGCTGACCCCGCTGCGCTTCCTCGACTCCGCCGGCGGCTTCGTGCTCGGCGCGCTGACAGGGCTCGTGCTCGTCTGGGTGCTCGGTGCGGCCGCGCTGCTCGTGCCGGGACAGCCGAAGCTGCGCCAGGCGGTGGAGCGCTCGCACGTGCTTCGCCGCCTCGATCAGATCGTGCCGCCGCGGCGGTTGCTGCACCTGCTCGCGCGCATCGACCCGTTCCCCTCGATTGCCGGCCCGGCGGCGCCGACCGCTCCGGTCAGCCCGGCGATCGCCGGCTCACCCGTTGTGCGGCGCGCCTCGGCGTCCGTCGTCAAGATCCTCGGCGAGGCGTGCGGGATCGGCGTCGAGGGGAGCGGATGGTTCGCGACGCACGACCTCGTCGTCACGGCCGCGCACGTCGTCGCCGGTGAGCACGGCACCGTCGTCCAGATCCCGGGCGTCTCCGGCCAGCACGCGGCGAACGTCGTCGCCTACGACCCGCGCGACGACGTCGCCGTGCTACGCGTCGCCGGCGCGACCGCGTCCCCGCTGCCGCTCGTCGACCCGAAGCCCGGCACGTCGGTGGCGATCCTCGGCTACCCGGAGAACGGCCCGCTCGCCGCCGTCCCGGGGCGGATCGGCCGCACCGCCGTCGTCCTCACGCAGGACGCGTACGGCAACGGCCCGGTTTCGCGCTCGATCACCGCCGTCGCCGGCAGCGTCCGTCACGGCAACTCGGGCGGCCCGGCAGTCGACCGCTCGGGCGCCGTCGAATCGACGATCTTCGCGGCGCGCATCGGCGCGCCGAGCGGCTACGGCGTGCCGGCGTCCGTCGTCCGGCGTGTGCTGGCCTCTGCGAAGGAGCCGGTCTCGACCGGCGCCTGCGCCGACTGAGGCAGGACGTCGAGCGCGGCGAGCGGCGCCTTGAACGGGGCGATCACCTCGACCCCGGCGGCGCGCTCCTGCGCCTCCGCCACGAGCTCGCGCGCAACGTCGAGCCCGACGCGCATCGCGTCGGTGCCGGCCGCGCGGAAGCGCTCCCGCACCGCCTCCGGCACGACCATCCCCGGCACCTCGTTGTGGAGGCGCAGCGCGAGCGGATAGCTCGTGACGTAGAACACGCCGAGCAGCACCGGGATCGGCCAGCCGCCGAGCAGCCGCTCGAAGCGGTCGAAATGCGTGAGGTCGAACTGCGACTGGGTGATCGCAAAGCGCGCGCCCGCGTGGATCTTCTGCTCGAAGCGGCGCAGCTCCTCGTCGACGTCGTCTGCAGTCGGGTTCACCGCGACGCCGTAGAAGAACGAGGTCGGCGCGTCGAGCGACTTCCCGGCATACGACTCGCCCGCGTTCAGCTTCTGCATGATCTTGCAGAGGCCGATCGAGTCGACCTCGTAGACGCCGGCCGAGCCGGGATAGTCGCCGACGTCGGGCGGGTCGCCGGTGATCGCGAGCACGTTGCGCAGGCCCGCCGCGTGCGCGCCGAGCAGGATCGACTCGAGGCCCATCACGGTCGAGTCGCGCGGCGTCAGGTGCGGGATCGTCTCGATCCCGGCCTCGCGCTCGATCGCCGCCGCCGCCATGATCCCGTGCATCCGGGCCCGCGCCGTGTAGTTGTCGGTCACGTCGACGAAGTCGACCTTGCCGGAGTCGCGCAGCGCCCGGCACAGCTCGAGCAGCCCCGCGTCGGAACCGCCCTTGGGCGGGTTGAGCTCGATCGTCGCCGCGAATCGGCCCTCGCGCAGCGTGCGCGCGAAGCCGCTCTCCTCACTCTGCGCGACGGCGTGCGTGCGCGGCGTCTGCTCGCGCGTGAAGATCGGCTGCGCGACGTGCCGCTCCGTTTGCAACGCGTCGCGGATCGCGGAGATCTGCAACGGCGTCGTGCCGCAGCAGCCGCCGACGATGCGCGCACCGAGTGCGCGCGCCTGCGCGGCGAAGTCGGCGAAGTACTCCGGGTCGGAATGCGGGTAGACGATCCGGTTGCCCCAGCGGCTCGCGAGCCCGAGATTCGGCAGCGCCGCGAGCGGCAGCGCGGAGCCCATCGCCGCGAGCGCGGTCAACGCGGCCTGCGGGCCGGCGCCGTGGTTCGCGCCGGCCGCCGCGACGTCGAGCTCCGCGAGGCGCGCTGCCGCCTCCGCCGCGCCCACGCCGCCGGGCGTCTCGCCGTCAGAGTCGAAGGTCAGCAGGGCGACGATCGGCAGGCCGGACACGCTGCGGACCGCCTCGATCGCGGCCGTGAGGTCGTCGAGCTCGTAGAACGTCTCGACCATGAACAGGTCGACGCCGCGCGCGGCGAGAGCCGAGGCCTGCTCGGCGTAGACGGCACCGCGGTCGGGCACGACCGCGCTCTCGCCGAGCGGCCCGATCGAGCCGGCGATCAGGACGTTCCGCCCCGAGACCTCGCGGGCCTCGCGGGCGAGCTTCACGCCCTCGCTGTTGATCCGCTCGACCTCCTCGCCCAGCCCCTTCGCGGCGAGCTTCGCGCGGTTCGCGCCGAAGGTGTTCGTCTCGATCAGCTCGGCGCCGGCCTGGATGTAGCCGACGTGGACGGCGACGACGGTCTCGGGCGCGGCGAGATTGGCCTCCTCCGGCAGGCGCAGCGCCTTCGGCGACGCGTCGGTGATCAGCGTCCCCATGCTGCCGTCGGCGACGATCGGCGCGCCGGAAGCGAGCCGCTCGAGGAAGCGGGGCATGGGGGCCAGTCTACGGAGGGCCTGCACGAGGCTCGGAGAGCGAGGCCGCCGCCGGCCAGGCTCTCCGTACCTCGGAAGCTTCCGGGGCGGCCCCCGCCGCATCGGGGCCGCTCAACGGACGCAGAGAGAGTATCGCTCCCCTGTCTGACTTCACCTATCCCTCGGACTCGGTTGACCCGGCTACTTCACGCCTCAAGGCGCCGCCTTCCCGTGCCGATACGTGGGCACACTCCCAGCCGGGGACTGACGGCAATCATCCTGCGGTTCGGAGATGCGAGCGGCGCCGAGAGGCGCCGCTCTCTCGTTTTGGAGGGCTTGGCTCTGTCGCCAGGCCCTCCTGCTAGGGGTGGAGGGTGCGGCCCTCCATGCCCCCGGCCACCGTCACGAGCTCGCCGGTGATGTGGCCCGACAGCTCGTCCGAGGCAAGGACGACGACGGCGCGGGCGATGTCGTCGGGCGAGGCGATCTTGCGCAGCGGCATCGTGCGGGTCACCTGGTCGACGACCTGCGGGTCGAGCGTGTCGCGCGTCATCGCCGAGTACGTCCAGCCCGGCGCGACCGCGTTCACGCGGCCGAGCGGGGCGATGCGGACGATCTCGTTCTTCAGGCTCAGGAGCAGGCCGCCCTGGATCGCGGACTTCGCGGCGGCATAGTCGGCGTGCCCGGCCTCACCGAAGCGGCCCGCGGTCGAGCCGACGAGGACGAGGCTGCCGTGGCCGGTGCGCCGCACCTCGGCGAGGAAGGCGCGCGCGGTGAGGAACGTCGCGGTGAGGTTCTCGCGCAGGGTCGCCTCCCAGCGCTCGAGCGGCAGCTCCCACACCGGCTCGTCCGCCGCGGGCCAGACGCCGGCGACGGCGGCGCAGACGTCCACCTGGCCGAGCTTCTCGCGCGCACGCGTGAACAATCCCTCCACCTGCGCCGCGTCGGTCAGGTCGGCACCGGCGACCGGCGCGCCGCCGAGCTCCGCCGCGAGCGCCTCGGCCCGCTCGCGCCCGCGGTGATAGTGGATGAGTACGCGCGCGCCCTCCGCCGCGAACGCGCGGGCGCAGGCGGAGCCGATGCCGCCGGAGGCCCCCGTCACGAGCACGCCCTTGCCTTCGAGTCCCGCCTTCATGCGCGCAGGTTAGTCTCGACGCATGCGCGTGCACGTGATCAGCGACATCGAGGGCGTCGCGGGCGTCGTCAACTGGGGACAGGCGGGCGGCGAGAGCGAGCTCTACCAGGAGGCGCGCGTCCTCTACACCGAGGAGATCAACGCGGCGGTACGCGGCGCGAAGGCGGCCGGCGCAACCGAGGTCGTCGTCATGGACTGCCACGGCGCCGGCGGCCACTACGACTTCAACTCGCTCGTGGCCGCCAAGCTCGACCCGGACTGCGAGTTCGTCGTCCAGCACGAGTGGACCGAATACACCGCGTTCCTCGAGGAAGGCTGCGACGCCGCGCTCTTCGTCGGCATGCACGCGATGGCGGGGACGCCGGACGGCGTGCTCTCGCACACGGTCTCGTCGCAGGCGTGGCAGAGCCTGAAGTTCAACGGCACGCCCGTCGGCGAAACGGGGATCAACGCGGCCCTCTGCGGCCACTGGAACTGCCCCGTGCTGCTCGTCACCGGCGACCAGGCGACGTGTCGCGAGGCGACCGGACTCCTCGGCAGCGGGCTGACGACGGTTGAGGTGAAGGTCGGCCTCGGCCGCTTCAGCGCGCGCTCGAAGACGCCGCAACGGGCGCGCGAGCTGATCGAGGCCGGCGCGAAGCAGGCACTCCAGGATCTGCGCGCGGTGGCCCCGTACGTGCCCGGCGCCCCGTGCACGATCGAGGTCGACTTCACCACGCCCGACCGGCTCGAGGAGTACCGCAACCGGAAGGGCGTCGAGGTGACCGGCCCGCTGACGCTGGTCTCGACGGCGGGCGACTGGTGGACGGCCTGGTCGCAGTTCTACTTCTGAGATGGCCGCGTCGGTCGTCCGCATCTCGGTCGCGCCGGTGAAGTCGCTTGGCCTCGTCCACCCGGACGAGGTGGAGCTCGGCGCCGGCGGCGTCGCCGGCGATCGGCGCTTCTGGCTCGTCGACGACGACGGCCGCCTCATGAACAACAAGCGGAACGGGCCGCTGCTGCGCATCCGACCCGACTGGGACGAGACGACGCGCCGGCTCGTGCTCACGTTTCCCGACGGCGACGTGGTCGACGGCGTCGTCGAGCTCGGCGCGCCCGTCGCCGCCGAGATGTACGGCGAGCCGCTGCCGTCGCGTCGCGTGCCCGGGCCGTGGGAAGGCGCGCTCTCGCAGTACGTCGGGGAGCAAGTGCACCTCCTCTGGGCCGACGACGGCGCGGTCGACCGTGGCGGCAGCGGCGGCAGCGTCTCGCTCGTCTCGCGTGCGTCGCTCGATCGCCTGCGCGAGGAGGCCGGCGTGGATCAGGCGATCGACGGGCGCCGGTTCCGCATGCTCTTCGAGATCGACGGCGTCGGTGCGCACGAGGAGGACGGATGGCTCGGCGCGCACGTGCAGGTGGGGGACGCCGTGATTCTCCTCAACGGCGATGTCGGCCGCTGCGTGACGACGACGCTCGACCCGGACACGGGCGTCTCCGATCTCGACACGCTCAGGACGCTCGCGCGCTACCGCCGCGAGGGTCGCGAGGGTCTGCCGTTCGGCGTCTACGGCTCGGTCGTGGCGGGGCGACGTGTACGCGTCGGCGACGACGTCCATCTGACATAGCACTACTGCTATAATCGTCGACATGGCCGCCCGCGCCGAGCGTGAGCCGAATCACCCCCTGGAGCGGCTGCGTGAGCGGATCGCCACCCGCGACCGGGGCTGGTTCTTCGCCCAGATCGCCGACAAGGTGTCGGAGCAGCGCACGGCGAGGGGAATGTCGCAGCGCGAGCTTGCCGAGCTCGTCGGGACGACGCAGTCCGCGATCGCCCGGCTCGAGCGCGGCGGCCGGCCGCCGCGGATCGACACGCTGCTGCGGATCGCGGAAGCGCTCGAATGCGAGCTCCTCGTCGAGCTCGTGCCGCGCGACGGCTAGGCCGACGCCGTCGTGTGCCGGCGCCGCTGCACCAGCTGCAGCAGCGACGCGCCGACCGGACGCATGGTGGCGCGCGCCCGCCCGGCGAGCGGCAGGCACGCGAAGCCGAGCCCCGTGGCCAACAGGTGCCCAGCGTCGGTGAACGACTGGGACACGGCAAGCAGTGCGACCACGAGCACGACGAGCCCGGCCGCGTACGGCCTGCGCAGGCGGGGATCGACGAACGCCGTCATCAGCGCAGCGACTGCGAAGAAGCCGTAGCTCGGCCCGACGTCGCGCGCGTTGATCACGCTCTTCTCGACGACGTCGACGTGTAACGCGACCCACAGCCCTGCCGCCGTGAACAGCGTGGCGCCGATATGGCCTGCAGCGAACACGAGCGTCGTCCGGCCGGAGCCGAGCCGCCGCTCGACGGGCGCGAGCACGAGCGCGAACAGCGGCGCCCACAACAGCAGCTCCCAGCCGGCTCCCAGCCAGAAGGCACTGCCGACGAGGACGCGGATCGGGTCGTGCGCGAGATGGTGGAGGTTCGTGCTCTGCTCGAGCAGCAGCCTGTTCGCAATGCGTGGGCTCGACGTCTGGAGCACCCACGTCGTCACGACGAGGACGAGCAGGTACGCCGAGGTCAGGGGAGCGGTACGGATGCCGTCTCGGAGCGCCGCGCGGAGCGAGAACCGTCCATTCACGGCGGCGCCGATCGCTTTGCACGTGTAGGAACCATCCTGACCGGCATCTCTCGCCCCAGTCTGCCCGCCTTGTGTGAGAAGAAACTCAGAGCGATGTAACAGGTATGGGCGGCGGGCGCAATGTTCCGGGGTAGCAGGCATCCTCAAGAGCATGCGCCGGCTTCTGCCGATCGTCCTGTTCTTCGCGTTCGCCGCTCCGGCGGCCGCGCTGCCGCCGCTGCCTCACGGCTGGCCGCAGACGCTCCAGATCGGGCTCGCCGACTCCCCCGGCGCCGCCGCGGCGCTCCGGAGGTCGGCGCCGTTCGGCTTTCGCTACCAGTACCTCGCCGGCGGCGTGAGCACGGGCTCGGGCTGGTCGACCTGGAACCCGGACGGGACGTTCGCGTCGATGTACGTGCAGGACTCGTGGAAGCACCACGTCGTTCCGGTGCTCACGTACTACATGATGCTCCAGTCGAATCCGGCGGGCGGCGACGAGGCCACGGTGGACCTCGCGCACATGCGCGATCCAACGCTGATGCAGGCCTACTGGAACGACGTGCGCCTGCTGTTCCAGCGCGTGAAGGGAACGCAGCCGGTCGTCGTCCACGTCGAGCCGGATCTCTGGGGCTACCTCGAGCAGGCGAACGCGGTCGCGCTCGCGTCGTCCTTTGCGCAGCAGTGGTTGACGCTCCGCGACCAGCTCGCGCCGAACGTGATCCTCGCGTACCACATGAGCGGCTGGGGGACGAAGCACGACATCGTCTACGAGAAGCCGTCGGACGCGACCGTCCGCGCGTACGCCGCGCAGTCGGCGGCGTTCTACAACGCGCTGCACGCGAAGTTCGACGTCGCGTTCGAGGACTTCTCCGATCGTGACGCCGGCTTCTACGAGAAGGTCGAGAACAACCCGAACACGTGGTTCAAGCCGGCGGACTTCCACCGGCACCTGGTCTACGGGGCGACATTCGTGAAGCTGACCGGGCTCCGCATGGTGGCGTGGCAGATCCCGCTCGGCAACACGATCATGCGCGCCGAGGACGACACGTCGGGCCACTACCAGGACAACCGCGTGCAGTGGCTGCTCGGCTCAGGCGCGCGGGCGAACCTGCGCGCGTACGTCAACGCAGGCTACGCCGGCTTTCTCTTCGGCGGTGGGGCATCCGGCACGACGTGTGCGTGCGACGCGGACAAGGACGGCGTCACGAACCCGGCGCCGATCGACGGCAACACGAAGGCGTCGCTGTCCGCCGACGACGACGGAGGCTACTTCCGTTCGCAGGTGCGCGCGTACTACCGCGCGGGCGCACTCCACCTGCCGTAGATGATCGACGCCGTGGTCGTGCGAACCGTCGTCGCCTGCCTCGGCGACTCGATCACCGCCGGCTCGCCGCTCTGGGATCCCGATCCCCCGGCTCGCGCGCGCATCGGCGACGACGCCGACGAGCGCAGCCAGTGGGAATGGTGGACGGGCCGGCTCGCGCCGCACCTCGATCTGCGCAACCACGGCGTCTACGGGGAGCGGACGGACGAGATCGCGCGCCGGCTCGACGGCGCGGCGTGCGGCGCCGGCCTGCTCGTCGTGCAGGGCGGGATCAACGACGTCGTCCAGGGCCGCCCGGTCGAGGATGCCGCGCACGATCTCACCGGAATGCTCGAGCAGGGCCGCCGGCTCGGTCTCACCGTGCTCGTCGCGGACGTGCTGCCGTGGAACAACGGCGACGATCGTACGGCGGCCGACATCGCGCGGCTCAACGCGCTGATCCATGCGATCGGCGCGCCGTTGCTCCCGTTCCACGACACGCTCGTCGATCCCGCACGTCCGCAGCGGATGCGCGCGGAGTGGACGGACGACGGTGACCACCCGTCGGTCGAAGGCCATCGCCTGCTCGGCGAGCGGACCGCGCCGATCCTCGTAGCAGCGGCGAGTTCCTAGAGCTCGAGCTCGAGTCCGTCGCGCGCGCGCTCGAGGCAGCCGTCGAGCGGCAGCTCGTCCGGGCGGTGGATCACGAGCAGGCGGCGTGCGCCCGAAGCCCGGAACGCGTCCACCGCGTCGTCGGCGGTGAGATGGCCGCCGCCGTCGCCCGACTCGGCTGCGCCGAGCGTCGCCTCGCAGAGGAAGATGTCCGCGTCGCGCGCGAGCTCGGCCAGTCTCGGGTTCGGCGCCGAGTCGCCCGAGTACGCGAGCGTGCTGTGGTCGTCGGTGACGCGGAGGCCGAAGGTGAGCTCGTCGTAGTGCGTGAGCCGGAACGGCGTCACCTCGTAGCCGCCGACCGGGAACGGTACGCCGTCCTCGTACTCGTGCAACGCGAACGCCTGCTCGAGCTGCTCGCCGAAGCCCAGGTTATGCCCGAACGAGCGCAACGTGCCCGCGCCGCCGGGCGGCAGCCACAGCTCCGGGCGCGGTGCGTCGCGCCCCGGTCCGAAGCTCGCGCCGAAGATCCAGGGCACGAGATCGCCCCAGTGGTCGAGATGGAAATGGCTGATCGCGACCGCGTCGACCCGCGGCCACCCGTCGCGGACGCGCAGGCGCTCGAGCACGCCGGGGCCGCAATCGAGCAGGAGGCTTCCCGAACCCTCGACGAGGTATCCCGACTGCGCACTCCCTGGATTGGGCCAGGCGGGCGAGCACCCGATCACCGTCAGCTTCACGCCCCCATCCTGGCGGATACTCGCGTGCCGCCGTCCCGGGTGTATAAATCCAACGTGGCCAGGGCCTCCGCCGCGATGCTGAAGACCGTGCCGCTGTTCGCCGATCTCGACGACAAGGAGCTGTCGCAGATCGCCGAATCGCTGCGCAAGCGGCCGTTCTCGGCCGGCGACACCGTTGTGCGCGAGGGCGCCGGCGGCGCCGGGTTCTTCGTCGTCGAGCAGGGCGAGGCCGACGTCACCGTCGACGGCCGACTGCGCGGCTCGATCGGACCCGGCGACTACTTCGGCGAGATCGCGCTCCTCACCGGCTCGGACCGGACGGCGACGATCGTCGCCACCACCGACATGGTCTGCTACGGCCTGACGCCGTGGGACTTTCGCCCGCTCGTCGAGAGCAACTCCGCGATCGCGTGGAAGCTGCTCACGGCGATGGCCGAAAAGCTGAGCTAGGGACACTCCTCACCGCGCCCGGCACGAAGCGGTCGTCCGTGAGCCACAGGCCGACCACGGCGAGCGCCGCGCCGGCCAGGGTGATCGCCACGCCGCCGGGCCCGGGAATCGTGAGCGCGAAGAAGTGGCGCGCGAAGGGCACCGCGATCACGATCGCGTAGAGGAGCAGCATCGCGCACACGAGCGAGCCGATCGCGGCCGCGCGCCGCCGGCTCGTCGCCTCGAGCGCGAGGATCAGGTAGAGGCCGACGAGCACGAGCACGGTCGTCGCGATCGTTCGCGCCTCGGCGAGCGGGAGCCGGCCCACGTTGCGTGCGAGCACAAAGCTGGCGAGCACGCCGAGACCGGCCGCGGTGCCGGCCGGCACGGCGAAGCGGCCGACGTCGAAGAGGAAACGCTCCGAGCGGTAGCGGCCCTCGCTCGGGCCGAGCGCGATGAAGAACGACGGGATCCCGATCGTGAGCCCGGCCGCGAGCGACAGATGGCGCGGCAGCAGCGGATACGCCTGCGGCGTCAGCCCGATCGAGAGCACGAGAAACGTTGCGAACGCCGACTTCGCGATGAACAGCTTCGCGACACGCTGGAGGTTGCGAAGCACCTTGCGCCCCTCGGCAACGAGCGCCGGCACGGCCGAGAAGTCGCCGCGCACGAGCACGAGATCGGCGACGGCGCGCGCCATCTGCGAGCCGCTGCCCTGCGCGATCGCGAGCCGCGCCGCCTTCAACGCAGGCACGTCGTTGACGCCGTCCCCGATCATCGCCACGTAGGCCCCGCCTGCCGTGAGCGCCTCGACGACCCGCTGCTTGTCGTCGGGGGCGATCCGGCCGACGACGGCGTGCTCGGCGAGGAGGCGGCGCAGCGCCGCCGGGTCCTGCGGCAGGTCGCGCCCGTCCAGCGGAGGCGCGTCGACGTCGATCCCTGCGTCCGCGGCAACGGCGGCAACCGTCTCGGGCCGGTCACCGGAGAGGACGAGGATCTTGATTCCCTGCGCGCGCAGGAACTCGACGGTCTCGCGCGCGTCCGGGCGCAGGCGCTCGCCGAGCACGACGAGTCCGAGCGTCTCCAGGCCGCGCGGCGGATCCTCGGCGACAGGCGGCTCCGCGGCGGTGCCGAACGCGAGCACGCGCCGTCCTGCCGCCGCCTCGGCGTCCGCGACGGCCGCGAGTTCTCCCAGGCCGAACAGCTCCGGGGCTCCGAGCACGTACGTCGTCGCGCCGAGCGTGAGCGCGCTCCAGCGCCGGCGCGACGAGAAGGGCACGGACGCGCGCGGCTCCTCCGGCTCGCTCCCGCAATACGCGTCGATCGCGGCGAGCGTCGCGTTGCGGGACGACGCGCTCGCCGCGTAGCGCCCGAGCTCGTGCGACAGGCCGCCCTCGTCGACGCCGGCGGCCGGGAGCAGCGCCTCGACCTGGAGCTGCGCGTCGGTCAGCGTGCCGGTCTTGTCGAGGCAGATCGTGTCGACCGAGGCGAGCGACTCGATCGCGTTCAGCTGCTGCGCGAGCACGCCGCGCCTCGCCATCCGGATTCCCGCCACCGCGTAGGTGAGGCTCGTGAGCAGGATCAGCCCCTCCGGCACGAGCGTCACGACGGCGGCGACCGTCGTCGGGAGCGCGTTGTGCAGCGACGTGTGGCGGCGCCACAGGGCCCAACCGAGCGCGACACCGAGCGGGATGAGCACCGCGACGAGCAGGAACAGGAGCCGGTCGATCGAGTGCTCGAGCGGCGAGCGCGGATGCCTGAACTGCCGCGCGACGCCGGCGACGCGGGAGGCGTAGCTGTCCTCGCCGACCGCGGTCACGACGTAGGCGCCGGTGCCCTCCACGGCGAACGAGCCGGAACGCACCTCCTGCCCGGGGCCGCGCGCGGCCGCCGCCGTCTCGCCGGTGAGGATCGACTCGTCGAGTGCGAGCCCCTCGCTCCGTTGCAGGGTTCCGTCCGCGACGACCTGGTCGCCCGGTTCGAGCAGCACGAGATCGTCTTCGACCACCTCGTCGACGTCGACGTGGCGGATGTTGCCGTCGCGCACGACCGTCGCCTCGGGCGCGATCAGCGCGGCCAGCCGGTCGAGCGTCCACTTCGCACGCACCTCCTGGCCGATCCCGATCGCGCAGTTCGCGACGAGGATGGCGAGGAACAGCGCATCCTGCGGCTCGCCGAAGGCAAGCGTGAGGACGCCGAAGACGAGCAGGATCAGGTTGAAGATCGTGAAGACGTTGGAGACGACGATGCTCTTGTACGAGCGGCTCGACCGCGACGGCGCGGGTGGGCGCCTCGCGAGCCTCCGCTCGGCCTCCTGCTCGGTGAGGCCCAGGCTCGCGGCGGACGCAGTCACAGCCCCAGTCTCGCACCGCTACGGGCCGGATCAGGGTTCTCCCTGATGTGCCGGCGGCCCCCGGGGCGGAGGATGGCGGCAGGACAGGGAGGCAAGAGATGGACGACCGCGACGCTGCGGTGGCGACGAGGACGGGGGTCTCCGTAGAGGCCTGCGTCGGTTGGTCGGTCTCCTCGCCGGACGGCCGCCTGGGCGTGGTCGACGGTCTCTTGCTCGATCCCGACGGCGGCGTCGAATGGGTCGACGTGCGCAGCGGCCTCTTCCATGCGAGGCACGAGCTCGTCGAGCTCGAAGACGTGCTCCTCGTCGTCCCGGAGCGCCGCCTGCTCGTCGTCCGCTAGGGATCAGTCGATCCGGCGGGCGCCGTCGAAGCGCTCGCTGTACCAGCCCTTCAGCGTTGAGATCCGCACCACGGTGCCCGAATGGGGCGCATGGATGAAGCGGTCGTGGCCGACGTAGATGCCGACGTGGCCGGCCCCGTCGAAGAAGACGAGGTCGCCGGGCTTCATCTGCCAGCGGCCGACGCGGCGTCCGCGGACGAAGTCGGCGAAGCTCGAGTGGTCGAGACTCACGCCGAAGTGCCCGTAGACGTACCGGACGAAGCCGGAGCAGTCGAAGCCGGTGCGGGGCGTGGCTCCGCCGTACTCGTAGCGGACGCCCAGCAGATGCCGGGCGTAGGAGACGACCCGCTGGCCGAGCGGCAGATGGAAGCCGTGCGCCAGCTTGTGCGCCGCCGCCGCCGGCCTGCGTAGGAGGCCAGCAGTTCCGGCCTCGCCGGGAAGCTCGGTCAGTCCCGGCACCGGTGGCACCTGGTCGGTCGGGGGGTTGGGCCCGTTCGCCGGCGTCGTCTCGGCCTCGGCCCGCAGCGGGCGGACGAGGACGGACCCGAACGCGAACGTGAGGAACAGCAACAGGAAGAGGAGGCGTAGCCGCAGCATGTGAGGGTTCCCTTCGGCACGGTTGCGGCCACACACATGGCGACCGCCTGTCGTCGGGCGGGCTCATTGGACCAGGGGGACGCCTTGCCGTCCTCCCCCAAAAGGGGGATCCGCTTAAACTCTTCATACAGGGTTGGATCCGAGAACGACGCGGTTTGGACTTGCGATCTGTCTTATCCGTGGTTTAGGATCCGAGACATGAATCCGCCGCTCTCAGCCCTGATCGAACAAGACGATACGCCGCAGTCGAAAACGGCCGTTTCGCCCGCCGAGCCGATCGCCTGCACGGCCGACCTCGCCGAGTGCACGTGCCCGGACTTCTGCGAGCGAGATCACGCGAACGAGTAGCAGGAGGGGCTGCTAGGACTGCCCGTCCGCGAGCTCGCGCGAGCGGTTCATCGCCGCCTGGATCGCGTTCAGGAAGGCGGCGCGGACGCCGGCCTGCTCGAGCTCCCGGATCGCTGCGATCGTCGTGCCGCCCGGCGACGTGACCGATTCCCGCAACTCGACGGGGTGCATCTTCTGGTCGCGGAGCTGCTTCGCCGTCCCGAACATCGTCTGGACGACGAGGGTGGTGGAGATCTCGCGGGAGAGGCCGAGCAGGATGCCGGCCTCGATCATCGCCTCGGCGAGCAACGCAAAGTAGGCCGGGCCGGAGCCGGAGACGGCGGTGATCGCGTCCATCGAGCGCTCGGGGACGCGGACGACGCGGCCGAGGTGGCTGAGCGTCTCCTCGGCGAGCGCGAGGTTGGCCTCGCCGGAATGGGAGCCGGCGCAAATGCCGGCCATCCCCTCGTGCACGGTCGAGGGCGAGTTCGGCATTGCGCGCACGACGGGAACGCCTTCGGCGACGCGCGCCTCGACGTAGGCGGTCGGGATCGCCGCCGCCACGGTGAGCACTGTCTGCGCGGGAGTAAGCAGGCCGCCGACCTCGCCGAGCAGCGCGTCGATGTCCTGCGGCTTCACGGCGACGACCACGAGCACCGCCCCCGGAACGGCGGCGCGGTTGTCGGTCGTCGCCTCGACGCCGTACCGCTCGCGCAGCTCGGCCACCCGTTCGTCGTTGCGGCTCGTGACGACGATCTCGTCCGGCCTGCGCCAGCCCGAGCTCAGGAGTCCCGACAGCAGCGCCTCGCCGATGCGGCCGCCGCCGAGGATCGCGATCCGTCCCGATTCCGCCACCGGACGAGTGTGCCCTATTCCGCGAGCCAGGCGTCGACGGTGCGGGCGCAGCGGCGCCCTTCCTCGATCGCCCACACGATCAGCGACTGGCCGCGGCGCGCGTCGCCGGCGGCGAACACGCCGGGCACCGATGTCGCGTACTCCTCGGCCTCGACGTTGCCGCGCGCGTTGCGCGCGACGCCGAGCTGCTCGAGCAGCGACGGCTCGGGCCCGACGAAGCCCATCGCGAGCAGCACGAGCTCGGCGGGGTGCGACTCCTCGCTGCCCGGCTCCGGCGCGAACGGCGGCGCGCCGTTGTTGCGCATCCAGTCGATCTGCTCGACGCGGCCGTTGCCCGACAGGCCGGTCGTCGAGACGGCGAAGCTGCGCGACCCGCCTTCCTTCAGCGCATACGAGGTACGCAGCTTCATCGGCCAGAGCGGCCACGGCGTCAGCTCGTCCGGCCGCGTCACGGGCGGCTCGCCGAGCAGCTCGATCTGCGTCACCGACGCGGCGCCCTCGCGGTGCGCGCTCCCGACGCAGTCCGCACCCGTGTCGCCGCCGCCGACGACGATCACGTGCTTGCCCGCCGCGCTGATCGCCGGTGCGGCCGAGCCCGCGACGTCGCGGTTGCGCTCGCAGAGGTAGTCCATCGCGAAGTGGACGCCGCCGAGCTCGCGCCCGGGGATCGGCAGGTCGCGCGGGACGCGCGAGCCGACGGCGAGGACGACCGCGTCGAAGCCCTCGGCCAGCTCGGCCGGGTCGACATCGGCGCCGACGTCGACCCCGTAGCGGAACTCGACGCCTTCCGTCTCGAGCTGTGCGAGCCGCTGCTCGACGACACGCTTCTCGATCTTGAAGTCCGGCACGCCGAAGCGGAGCAGGCCGCCGCCGGCCTCGTCGCGCTCGAAGACGGTGACGAGGTGGCCGGCGCGGTTGAGCTGCTGCGCGCACGCGAGACCGGCCGGGCCCGAGCCTACGACCGCGACCGTGCGGCCGGTGCGGGCCGCCGGCGGCTGCGGGACGATCCAGCCCTCGTCCCAGCCGCGTTCGACGATCGCGAGCTCGATCTGCTTGATCGTGACCGCGTTGCCCTCGTCGATCTCGAGCACGCATGCGGCCTCGCACGGTGCCGGACAGAGCCGACCCGTGAACTCGGGGAAGTTGTTCGTACGGTGGAGCTGGTCGAGTGCCTCGCGGAAACGGTCGCGGTAGACGAGGTCGTTCCAGTCGGGGATGAGGTTGCCGAGCGGACAGCCGCTGTGGCAGAACGGCACGCCGCACTCCATGCAGCGCGCACCCTGCTCGCGCAGCTCGACGAGCGGCAGCGTGCGCACGAACTCGCGGTGGTCGCCGACGCGCTCGGCAGGCGCGCGCTCCGGCGTCTCGGCGCGCTTCAGCTTGAGGAACCCGCCGAGCTCGCCCATCAGTGCCCCGCCTGGTTCCAGAAGCCGGAGGACGGAGCCAGACGGGGCACCTACGCCGCCGCCTCGGTGGTTTCCGTCTCTGCAGTGAGGAAGCCCTCGCCGCCGGTGGAGAGCGCGACGTCGCGTTCGAGCGCCGCCTTGTAGTCGTGCGGCAGCACCTTCACGAAGCGCGCGAGCGACGCATCCCAGTCCGCGAGCAGCCGCGCAGCGACGGGCGAGCCGGTGCGCAGCCCGTGCTCCTCGACGAGTGCGCGCAGCGTCTCTGCGTCGTCCGCCTCCACCGGGTCGAGCCCGACGAGCTCGCTGTTGCAGCGCGACGGGAACGAGCCGTCCTCGTCGAGGACATACGCGATGCCGCCGCTCATGCCGGCGGCGAAGTTGCGCCCGGTACGGCCGAGCACGACGGCGACGCCTCCCGTCATGTACTCGCAGCCGTGGTCGCCGACGCCCTCGACGACGGCGGAGGCGCCGGAGTTGCGAACCGCGAAGCGCTCGCCGACGACGCCGCGGAAGAATGCGCGCCCGGCCGTCGCCCCGTAGAGGATCGTGTTGCCGGCGATCACGTTCTCCTCGGCGCGGAAGCCCGCGTCCTCGGGCGGACGCATCGCGAGCACGCCGCCGGAGAGGCCCTTGCCGACGTAGTCGTTCGCGTCGCCGACGAGCGTCAGCTCGATCCCCGGAGCGAGCCAGGCGCCGAACGACTGGCCGGCGGCGCCGGTCAACGTGAAGCGGATCGACCCGGCCGGAAGGCCCGCGAGGCCGTACACGCGCGTGACGGCGTTCGAGAGCAGGCCGCCGACGGTGCGGTTGACGTTGCGAATCGAAAGCGCCGCCTCGACTGGCGCGCCGCCGTCGATCGTCGCGCGCGCGATGTCGATCAGCTCCCAGTCGAGCGCGCCGTCGAGTGACGGCGCCTGCGGTGTCGTGCGCCGCAACGGCGCGCCGGGCACCGGCTCGGATGCGCGCAGGACGTTCGAGAGGTCGATCCCGCGCGCCTTCCAGTCCGTCAGCGCCTCGTCGGCGTCGAGCAGGTCGACGCGGCCGACGAGGTCGTCGAAGCGCGCGACGCCGAGCCGCGCCATCAGCTGCCGCGCCTCCTCGGCGATGAAGAAGAAGAAGTTGACGACGTGCTCGGGCTTGCCGGCGAAGCGCTCGCGCAGCACGGGATCCTGCGTCGCGATCCCGACCGGGCAGGTGTTCAGGTGGCAGGCGCGCATCATCACGCACCCGGACGCGATCAGCGGCGCCGTCGCGAAGCCCATCTCATCCGCGCCGAGCAGCGCAGCGACGACGACGTCGCGGCCCGTCTTCAGCTGGCCGTCCGTCTGCACCCAGATGCGCGAGCGTAGGTCGTTGAGCACGAGCGTCTGCTGCGTCTCGGCGAGCCCGATCTCCCACGGGACGCCCGCGTGGAGGATCGAAGACACGGGCGACGCGCCGGTGCCGCCCTCGTGGCCGGAGATAAGCACGTGGTCGGCGCCCGCCTTCGCGACGCCGGCGGCGACCGTGCCGACGCCGACCTCGGCGACGAGCTTCACCGAGATGCGCGCGTTCGGATTGCCGCACCGCAGGTCGTAGATCAGTTGCTTGAGATCCTCGATCGAATAGATGTCGTGGTGCGGCGGCGGCGAGATCAGGCCGACGCCCGGCGTCGTCATGCGCACGCTCGCGATGTACTGGTCGACCTTGTATCCCGGCAGCTGTCCGCCCTCACCGGGCTTCGCGCCCTGCGCCATCTTGATCTGGAGCTCGTCGGCGTTCGCCAGGTAGTTCGCGTTGACGCCGAAGCGCCCCGACGCGACCTGCTTGATCGCCGAGCGGCGCGAGTCGCCGTTCGCCTCGCGGACGTAGCGGACGGGATCCTCGCCGCCCTCGCCGGTGTTCGAGCGGCCGCCGATCCGGTTCATCGCCACCGCGAGCGTCTCGTGCGCCTCGCGCGAGAGCGAGCCGAGCGACATCGCGCCGGTGGAGAACCGCTTCACGATCTCCGCCGCGGGCTCGACCTCGTCGAGCGGAATGCCGCCGTCCTCCGCGAAGCGGAAGCGCATCAGCCCGCGCAGCGTCGAGCGCCGCGCCGCGTCGCTGTTGACCGTGCGCGAGAACTCCTCGTACGTCTCGAACGTGCCGGAGCGCACCGCGTGCTGGAGCAGCGCGATCGTGTCCGGGTTCCACTGGTGGTGCTCGCCGTCGCGGCGCCACGCGTAGAGCCCGAGCACCGGCAACAGCTCGTCCGCCGAGCCGGGATACGCGCGCGCGTGGCGGATCAGCGATCCCTCGGCGAGGTCGCGCAGCCCGACGCCGCCGATGCGCGACGGCGTCGACGTGAAGTAGCGCTCGACGAGCTCGGGCGCGAGCCCGACCGCCTCGAAGATCTGCGCGCCGCAGTACGACGGGATCGTCGAGATGCCCATCTTCGACATCACCTTGAGCAGACCCTTGCCGATCCCCTTGATCGCCCGCGCCTGCGCCTGCTCGACCGTCATCCCGTCCGGGAGCGAGCCGAGCTCGACGAGCTCGCCGATCGTCTCGAGCATCAGGTACGGGTTGACCGCTGCGGCGCCGTAGCCGACGAGCACGGCGATGCTGTGCACGCTGCGCGGCTCGCCGGACTCGACGACGATCCCCGTCTGGAGGCGCGTCCCCTCGCGCACGAGATGGTGGTGCACGGCTGCGGTCGCGAGCAGCGAGGGGACGGGGACGCGTTCCGGGCCGGCGCTGCGATCGGAGAGGACGAGGATGTTCGCGCCGCCGGCGAGTGCAGCGCTCGCCTCGTGGCAGATGCGCTCGAGCGCCGGCTCCAGCCCGTCCACGCCGTCCGCCACCGGCCACGTCGTGTCCACCGTGTGCGCCTTGAACACGTCGCTCGCGACCTGGCGCAGGCGCTCGAGCTCGTCGTCGCGCAGGATCGGGTTCTCGATCACGAGCTGCCGCGCGTGCTCGGGTGTCTCGTCGAGCAGGTTGCGCTCGGAGCCGACGCTCGCCTGGACGCTCATCACCACCTTCTCGCGGATCGAGTCGATCGGCGGGTTCGTCACCTGCGCGAACAGCTGCTTGAAGTACGAGTAGAGCAGCGGCTTGCGCCGGGAGAGGACGGCGAGAGGCGTGTCGTTCCCCATCGAGCCGACCGCCTCCTCGGCGTTGCGGGCGAGCGGGGCCAGCATCGCCTTCATGTCCTCCTGCGCGTAGCCGAAGAGGAGCTGGCGGCGGCGCAGCGGCTCGACCGGCCGCGCGGGCTCCGGCAGCTGCGGCAGGTCGGCGAGATGGAGCACCTCGCGCGCGTACCACTCGGCGTACGGCCGCCGCGTCGCCACGCTGTGCTTGAGCTCGTCGTCCTCGACGATCCGGTGCTGGTCGAGGTCGACGAGGAAGAGCTTGCCCGGCTGGAGACGGCCCTTGCGCAGGACCTGTTCCGCCGGCACGTCGAGCACCCCGGTCTCGGAGGCGAGCACGACCCAGCCGTCGGTCGTCTCGAGCCAGCGGCCCGGCCGCAGCCCGTTCCGGTCGAGCGTCGCGCCGATCACGCGGCCGTCGGTGAAGGAGATCGCCGCCGGCCCGTCCCACGCTTCCATCAGGCACTGGTGGTAGGCGTAGAAGCCCTTCAGCTCCTCGGGATAGTCCGGCCGGCCGGCGTAGGCCTCGGGGATCATCATCATCACCGCGTGCGGCACCGACCGGCCGGCGAGCACGAGCAGCTCGAGCACGTTGTCGAACACGGCGGTGTCGGAGCCGCCGGGCCGGATCACCGGCAGCACCTTCGCGAGATCGTCGCCGAACAGCTCCGAGGCGAGCTGCGACTCGCGCGCCCGCATCCAGTTGACGTTGCCGCGCAACGTGTTGATCTCGCCGTTGTGGGCGATCATCCGGTACG
>Ga0208849_1000899_pt1 | contig 24147 bp, 24 predicted proteins | sample NGESurdeep072012_10_FD_184470 | JGI IMG/M metagenome (GOLD analysis project Ga0208849, IMG submission 184470) | Arctic peat soil microbial communities from Barrow, Alaska - NGEE Surface sample 53-3 deep-072012 (SPAdes) | ecosystem: Environmental > Terrestrial > Soil > Wetlands > Peat ... | reverse complement strand
ATGCAGGACCGTCAGAACGCCCGTCTGATGGGGCTGGCACCCACGGGTAACGGCAGGCGCCAAAGCTACGCCCATTCGATCATGCCACGCATGACGAATACATACATGCTCGCCGGCGACAGAGATCCCGCAGAGATCCTCGCGAGCGTCGACAAAGGCATTTATGCGGTGAACTTCGGCGGCGGCCAGGTAGACATCACGTCGGGCAAGTTCGTTTTTTCCTGCACCGAGGCTTACCTGATCGAAAACGGCCGCATTGGAGCGCCGATCAAGGGCGCAACCTTGATCGGCAGCGGTCCCGAAGTGCTCCGACGGGTAAAGATGATCGGCAACGACATGAAACTCGACAGCGGCATCGGTACCTGCGGCAAGAACGGACAATCCGTGCCGGTCGGCGTCGGGCAGCCGACGCTGCGAATTGACGGCCTCACGGTTGGCGGCACGGCAGCCTGAGAATCACACAATGGAGGATTCATGCACTGCACGATAATGAGCATTCTGGGCGCTGCGGCCTCGTTGGTGGCTGCGACGGCTTCGGCAGTCTTGGCACCACCGGCTTATGTCGGAACCGCCATTTCCGATCCCGAAAGGCCGACAGCGGACAAAGCTCGCGACCCTGTGCGAAAGCCTGCGGATATGACTGCTTTTGCGGGCATAAAGCCAGGCGATATTGTGCTCGAGATTCTGCCTGGCGAGGGGTATTTCACCCGGATCTTCAGCAAGGTGGTTGGACCGCAGGGCCATCTCTACGCGGCGGTTCCCGATACCCAATCTTCTGACGCGGAACCAGCGGCGTCCGCCATCGCCATGAACATCGAGTACTCAAACGTCACGGTGATTCCCCTCACCCCCGCTGCAATGAAAGCATTACCTCCGCTGGACGAAATCTGGACCTCGCAGAATTACCACGACCTGCATCTCAGTCGCGTCCACACGGACGTGGCCGCGCTCGACAGGATCTGGTTTGACATCCTGAAACCCGGCGGCACCGCGGCGATCGTCGATCACGCTGCGCTTCCGGGTTCTCCGCCTACGGAAACGGCGGACAGATTGCACCGAATCGACCCGGCCATCGTGCGAAACGAGATGGCGGCCGCGGGATTCAAATTCGACGGCGAAAGCGATGTATTGCGCAATCCGGCCGACGAACATACTGCAATCGTCTTCGATCCGTCCATTCGCGGACGAACCGATCAGTTCGCTTTTCGATTCAAAAAACCGATGTGAGACTAAAGCGCGCTTGCACGCTCTCAGGCGCGCCGCCGCTTGCTTTTTGCCGGCGCGGGACGGCGGCCGAGACCGTTATCCTTTGCAAACTGCGATCTCAATGCCGCATAATTCGGCGCGACCATCGGGTAATCTGCGGGCAACCCCCACTTGGACCGGTATTCTTCGGGCGACAGCTTATATTTGCCACGGAGATAGCGCTTGAGCATTTTCAATTTCTTGCCGTCTTCGAGGCACACAATGTAGTCGGGCATTATGGACTTCTTGACCGGGACAGCCGGCTTTTGGTTCGTGCCGGCGTCCGAGGCCGCCGAGCCCGAGAGCGATCCTAGCGCCCCATGGATGCTGCGGATCATCCCCGGCAATTCCGACTGCGCGATGTGATTCTTTTCGAGATAAGCCACTACGATGGAACAGGCGTGTTTGAGCACATCCGGGTTTGCGGGCATGGCAGGCTCTTGCAGCTTCGTCATCTTTACTCCCAAGTCTTCTCTCGCATGATCGGATTCTGATAGCGGGTTCCGGAGGATAATGCGAATCGTTACCGCGCCGCAATCCAAACCCAACAGCCGGCCCGCTGTGACTGTCGACCCATGAACGCATAACTCTTATGGCGTATCGGTTGCCCGTCCATGGCAGTTTTCGGCAGAAAATCGTGCTATGGCGGCCCTGTAAATTTCTTGAGGGGAAACAATGCGAGCGATTTTCATGATACTCGGTGTTCTCTGTATCCTGGCGGGACTGTTTTTTGCCTGCCAGGGCGCCGGCTATATCCTGTATCCGAAATCAAGCTTCATGGTCGATAACTCCCGCTGGATTTCCTATGGTCTTGGAATTGCATTCTTCGGACTCGTTGTTGTCTTTATGACCCGGCGGCGTTAGTCGGACGCGACCGCTGCATCACAGGAAATTGTATTCGGTGAAGAGCCGGGAGAGATCGCGGTTCCAATCCCCTTCGTATAGCCGCAGCAATTGCTCGGCCCTGGTGTAACCACGCTCGGTAAGCTCGAGCAACGGCTGCAGAAACCCTTCCTCGGTCGCGCCCATGGCGTCGTGGCTGGCGCGACGGCGCAGACCTTCAGCCGATATCTCGAGCATTTGACGCGCGAGGTCTCCGACGTTGCGGTTGCGGAAGGGCGTCGCGAAGGCAAGACGCGGCACCGAATCGCGCATGGCCTGACGCTCCTCAGCCGTCCAGTCTTTCACCATCTCCCAGGCGGCATCGAGCGCGGTCTGGTCGTAGTAAAGCCCGACCCAAAGAGCAGGAAGCCCACAGATGCGACGCCATGTGCCGCCATCCGCACCGCGCATCTCCAGAAACTGCTTCAGGCGCGCTTCGGGAAATATCGTCGTCAGATGATCGGCCCAATCCGACATCGAAGGATCGATTCCCTCAAGCTCCGGAATGTCGCCGGCCAGGAAATCGCGAAAGCTTTTTCCACTCGCATCGATGTATTTGCCGTTGCGGTAAATGAAATACATCGGCACATCGAGTGCGTAGTCGACATAACGTTCGAAGCCGAAACCGCCTTCGAAAACGAACGGCAACATGCCCGCGCGCGCATTGTCGACATCGGTCCAGATTTGGCTGCGGTAGGAAAGAAATCCGTTGGCGCGCCCTTCGCGAAAAGGCGAATTGGAGAAGAGTGCGGTTGCCACCGGCTGCAAGGCCAGCCCGACCCGGAACTTCTTGACCATGTCCGCCTCGCTCGAAAAATCGAGGTTCACCTGCACGGTGCAGGTACGGAACATCATTTCGAGCCCGTACCCGCCGACCCTGGGCATGTAACGCCGCATGATTTCGTAGCGGCCTTTCGGCATTTGCGGGACCTGCTCCAGCGTCCAGCTTGGCGCATAGCCAAGTCCGATCACGCCCGCGCCAATTTCCGCCGCTATTTCGCGAACCTGCTGTTGATGGGTGTTCACTTCCGCGCATGTCTCATGCACGGATCTCAACGGCGCTCCCGACAGTTCGAACTGTCCCCCAGGCTCCAGACTGATTGAGGCGCCATTTTGGGCAAGCCCAATGATATGATCGCCCTCCATCAACGGTTCCCAGCCAAACCGGCGCATGCCTTCGAGCAGAACGCGTATGCCGGGGCGTCCCTCGTACGGGACCGGCTTCATGGTGTTGCGGTCGTAGACAAACTTTTCGTGCTCGGTCCCGATCCGCCATTGGTCCCTGGGTTTGCAGCCAGCCTCCAGGTAGCGCACGAGATCGTCACGCGAGCCGATCGGGCCCTGTTCCGCCTGGGGGATGGACATAGTGCTGCCTCCTCGATTGGCCGAACAATGGCATTATCCGTTGTTCTGTGTATGAATTTTGAATCGGCTGTTTAGCTTTTTGACTATGTAGTCGTGCGAATGCGCGCCCACAAGCATCCGCTCTGGCGAGGGACGAACGAGATCGCAGTATCTATGGATTTCGAGAAGGTGGGCGATTGCTCTCTGGGCCACTAGCGCCAGTCTCCCAGCATGGCCTGCCAGATGCTGAGCGCTGCCAGTGCGGCGGTATCGGCACGCAGAATGCGGCCGCCTAGCGACACCGGAACAGCAAGCGGATTGGCGCGGATCATTTCGCGTTCTGTCACCTCGAATCCGCCTTCCGGCCCCGTCAGTATTGCCCAGGCGCCAATATCCGCAGCGGCAAGCGAATCGGCGATGGGCGTTCCTCCCGCTTCGTCACAAAAAATAATGCGCCGATCTTTCGGCCAGAATTGAAGCAGTTGGTCCAGTTCGATCGCTTCGCCGACCTCCGGCACCGACAGCCGACCGGATTGTTCCGCGGCCTCGATCGCATTCGCACGCATGCGCTCTCGATTGATACGATGCACTACCGTTCGGCGCGTAAATACGGGCTGCAGGGCACGCACGCCGAGCTCGGTCGCCTTTTGCGCGATATAGTCCGATGCGGTTTTCTTGATGGGCGCAAAGACCAGCCATACATCCGGCACCTCGCGTTGCATCGTAATACATCGAACGCACGTCAGCATGCACTCGCTGCGAGACGCTTCGCCGATCTCGGCAAGCCACTCGCCCTGTCTACCGTTAAACACGAAGACGCGGTCGCCCCGGCGCGCGCGCATAACGCGCAGAAGATAATGGGCCTGCTGCGGGGACGGTTCCAGCCGTGCGCCTTCCACGAGGGAACCCTCGATGAACAGGCGCAGCTTGCCGCCGGGTTCTCGCAGTTCGCGGTCTTCGTTATCGGCCATGAATAGGCTATCAATGATCCTCCATGGTTGCACCACGCATCGGACCCGAGCCGCAAGCCCCAGTAGTACCAGCGGACGCACCGTTGCATGGCTGGGTCGGTTACGCGCCGTTTTCGATACAGCCCTATTTGCGCCTTATGCGTCTCGACAGACCCATTGGCACGTGGCTGCTGTATTTGCCTTGCGTTTTTGGCGTTGCTTTGGGCGCGGTCTCCCGATCCTTGGGGTTGGGAACGGCCCACGACGTCATGCTTCTCGTCATGTTCGGAGTGGGCGCAATCGTCATGCGTGGAGCAGGATGCACCTACAACGACATCATCGATCGTGACATCGACGCGGCAGTGGCGAGAACGAGAAGCAGACCAATCCCCTGCGGCTCCGTGAGCGTTACGTCCGCATGGATTTTTCTCGCAGCGCAATGCGCGGTTGGGCTGGCGGTGTTGCTTACATTGAATCGCTTTTCGATATTGCTCGGCGCCGCTTCCCTGCTTTTGATTGCACTCTACCCGTTCATGAAACGCGTAACCTGGTGGCCACAGGCATGGCTTGGCCTGACATTCAACTGGGGGGTTCTGCTCGGATATGCCGCCGTCGCCGGTACGCTCGCCGGGCCGGCGTTTTTTCTTTACGCCGGATGCATTTGTTGGACGCTTGGTTACGACACCATCTATGCCCACCAGGACAAGAACGACGATGCGTTGATCGGCGTGAAATCGACGGCACGATTGTTCGGCGACTCCTCGCGTTTCTGGGTCGCCGTTTTTTATCTGCTGACAATCGCGTTTGCGGGCGCAGCGATAATCGCCTCGGCAACGCCTCCGATACCCGGACTGGTGCTGCTCGCGTTGCCCGCGGCACATCTCTTCTGGCAAATCGCCAATCTGGATATCGGTTCACCGGCAAACTGTCTCAGACTCTTCCGGTCGAATCGCGACACCGGCCTCCTCATTGCCGGCGTTCTGATCGCCTCAGGCAAGTTCATTTAATAGGAGAATCGAATGCATTCGTTTGTCGTACCATCCGTTGCTGCCCTTGTTTTTTATGCGCTCTGGGCGGTCGCTCTGGTCCTTATGGTGGGGGCAGATCGAGTACTCCTCGTTCTGCGCGGCGAAGCCAAAGCGAACGCATTCGCATCCGGGACACCCCACGGAACAGATTCTTACTGGCGTCTCAACCGGGCGCATCTGAATACGGTCGAGAATCTGCCGATCTTTGCGACGATCGTCCTTTCGGCTTATGTCGTCGGCCAGGGGACCGCCGCATTCAACCTGTTGGCCGCCATCGTTGTGTGCGCGCGCATCGTTCAGTCATTGATCCACATCGCATCCGGCTCCGTGACCGCGGTGACGTTTCGGTTTCTGGCGTTCGGCGTCCAGATCGTGTGCGAGATCTGGATGGCCGCGCTGGTACTTCACGCGGGAGGCCTGTTCTGATGCCCAAGGCGCTGGCGCCGACACCGAACAGAGCTATAATCGCGCGATGAGCGTAGCGAGGTTCGATCCCGCCGATTGTTTCACTGCGAGCGAGCTTGCGGGTGTTCGCGCGCGGTCGGACGTGCTCGGACTTTTGTGCGTTGGTCACGCATGGCTTGTGATCGCAGCATCAATCACTCTTTACGCGATCTGGCCAAATCCGCTTACCTTTCTTCTTGCAGTCGTCCTCATTGGTGGCAGGCAACTCGGCCTCGCCATCCTTATGCACGACGGTGCCCATGGCGTTCTCATGGGAACGAAGGCGTGGAACGATCCCGTCAGCCAATGGTTGACCGCTTTTCCGATATTCGCTGACACCGTGCCCTATCGCCGCTATCACCTCGTGCATCACCGGCTGACGCAACAGTCCGACGATCCCGACCTCTATCTATCCGCGCCCTTTCCCATCACGCGATCGAGCCTCAGGCGAAAGATCCTGCGCGACATCACCGGACAGACGGGATTCAGACAGCGACACGCGCAGCTTCGCGCGGCGCTGGGAAAAACCGGTCAACCCTTTGGCGAACGGGCCGGCACCTTCCGGCGCAAGCTGGGCGGTACCATCATTGCCAATCTTGTGCTGCTCGCGTTGTTCGCGGCGCTCGGCAAACCACACTATTACCTGATGTTCTGGCTGTTGCTTTTGCTCACCTGGTACATGGTGGTTTTGCGTATCCGCAACATCGCCGAGCATGCCGTTGTGCCCGACAATGACGACGTGATGCGAAGCGCTCGCACGATCTATGCCTCTTGGTGGGAGCGCGTGATGCTGGCACCATACTGGGTAAACTATCATGTCGATCATCATCTGCTGATGTATGTGCCCTGCTATAACCTTCCCAGGTTGCACGCACTGCTTCTCGCCAAGGGGTTCGGGCCGCGAATAGAAATCCAGCCAAATTACGCGACGATTCTGAAAATGGCGACATCGAAGCCCGAACCGCTGCCGCAGGCGGCGTGACCCTCGATCCTGCAGATTTCATTCGTGCGAACACGACCTTGGCGGCGCCTCCTCTGGTACCGGAAATCACGCTTTATCTCGCAACTGAAGTCGTGCCTTTGTGGCGAAAAACGGAAGAAGAAATCGAAACGCAGGGCGTGCCGCCTCCTTACTGGGCGTTCGCCTGGGCGGGAGGGCAGGCGCTTGCGCGCTATGTGCTCGACAATCCGCAGCTGGTTGGAGGCAGGCGCGTTCTCGACTTCGGCTCCGGCTCGGGCCTTCTTGCGATTGCAGCCGCGAAGGCAGGCGCGGCGCATGTGCTTGCAGCGGATATCGATCCGTTCGCAGCGGCGGCGATCGCGCTCAATTGTGCAGTGAACGGCGTCGCGGTCGAAACCACAACAAGCGACATCATCGGCGCTGCCGGCGATCGCGACATCGTTCTTGTGGGCGACATGTGCTACGAGCGTCCGCTCGCGGAGCGGCTGTTGGCGTGGCTTGCCGATTGCACACGCAGGGGAGCCGATGTCCTGTTGGGCGATCCGGGTCGCAGCTACTTTCCGAAGTCCGGCGTGGAGAACCTCGCTACCTATCGCGTGCCGACGTCACGCGAACTCGAAGACCGCGAAATCCGCGAGACGGGCGTCTATCGCCTGACAGCCAGTCAGCGCCGAACGCGAGGCGAGTGAGGATTGATCGAGATATTGACAGGGAAGAAGCTACCATTATTGTAAGAACAAAGAGGGAACAACGCACATGCCCATCGACGGCTATTTGGACTATATCGAGTTGCCCGGAGCGGATATTCCGGCCACGAAACAATTCTACGGCACCGTCTTCGGCTGGTCGTTCACGGATTACGGGCCGGACTATGTCGCCTTCGAATGCAACGGCCGCAACGGCGGCTTCAACGCCGAACGCAAGGCGGCGGCGACCCGCGGCCCACTAGTCGTGCTTTATGCTGCGGATCTCGACGCCATGGAAGCGAAAGTCCGCGCGGCCGGCGTCGAAATCCTCTCCCACGAAAAATTCGAAGGCGGTCGCCGCTTCCATCTCCGTGATCCTAACGGCAATGAAATCGCGGTGTGGACGAATAAATAGCGCTGGCGGAAGTGCGCAGAGGGAGTTCGTTCAAGCGGACAAGAAAATGCCGTTTACATCTGCACGCCGTGTATCGGCGGTACGTCCTTCTCTACATCGACGACGCCGCGTCCGACATTGCTGTGCCGCCGGCCATAAGCGAAATAGACGAGAAGCCCGATCGCGCCCCACGCGGGCAATACCAGAATGGCAACCAGCGGCAGCTTGGCGTAAAGGATGACGCAGCCCGTGATCGCCAGGGGTGCCACGAGATAGACTGCCGGTGTGCGGAACGGACGCTTGCGTGTCGGATCCTTGCGGCGCAGCGCCAAAACCGAGATGGCAACCATCGCGAAAGCGAACAGCGTGCCGGAGTTCGAATAGTCGGCAAGCTTCCCGACGGGCAGGAATGCCGACATGAACATGACCACGATTCCGGTAAAGGCGGTCACCACATGCGGCGTGCGCCAGCGGGGATGAACGGAGGCAAGCCTTTCCGGCAGCAACCCGTCCCGTGCCATAACGAAAAAAATGCGTGTCTGACCGTACATCATCATCAGTACCACCGACGGCAGCGCGAGGAAGGCGGCCAGACCGAGCAGATTGCCGATCGGGACATAACCGATCGTCCGTAGCACATGTGCCAACGCTTCACGACTGCAAACGAGCGGCTGTATGGCTCCTCCGGCGACGATCGAGACGCAGCGTTGTGCCAGTTCCGGCGTGCCGGGTGACAAAATCTGGCCCATCAAGCCGCGAACGGGCTGGGCGCCCATAGCGCCAATCGCTCCTGCGGCAACAAGGAGATAGAAGATCGTGCAAATGAGCAAACTGCCAATCAATCCGATGGGGACATTGCGTTGCGGGTTGCGCGTCTCCTCAGCGGCAGTCGAGACGGCATCGAAGCCGACATAGGCGAAAAAGATTGAGGATGCGGCTCCCACGACGCCGACCGTTCCCCAGCCGTTCGGAATGAAGGGGTGAAAATTTGCGCCCTTCATCATCGGCAATGTCAGAGCGCAGAACAACGTCAATGCGGCAACCTTGATCGTCACCAGGATAGCATTCACGCGCGCGCTTTCGGTGGTGCCGATGATGAGGAGACCTGTCACGAGAACCGTGATGAAAATCGCAGGCAGGTTGATAATTCCACCCTGGCTGGGCCCGACCGATAGCCACAACGGGATTTCGATTCCGAGCGACGAATGCATCAGTCCGACGAAATAGCCCGACCAGCCGACTGCGACCGCGCTCGCCCCAACCGCGTATTCGAGGATTAGCGCCCAGCCGACCATCCAGGCCAGGATTTCACCCATTACCGCGTAGGTATAGGTATAGGCGGAGCCCGCCACCGGCACCATCGACGCGAGCTCCGAATAGCAGAGCGCCGCCACCGCGCAGACAAAACCGGCGATAACGAAGGAGATCATCATTCCAGGGCCGGCCTTCTGAGCCGCCTCGGACGTGAGCACGAAAATCCCGGTCCCGATAACCGCTCCGATTCCCAGCATTGTCAGCTGGAATGGGCCGAGTGTTCGCTTCAGCGATTTCTTTTCCGCGGTCGCCAGAATGGCGTTCAGCGATTTTATACGGCCAAAAAACATGTATTCCCCTTCGACCAGCCAATGCCGGTACAAGATCAAGCGCGCGAGCCTAACCACTCCTGCCCGATGCGCAAGCGGCGCCCATCGTCGTCGAAGAGGGTCGCTGCGTCGTTGGCAAGCTGGACCGGGATCGAATTGCCGACCTATTGTACCGAAGTCGGCGTCGGCACTGTTAGCCGCGGCAATGGCCGATACCGTCAAGTCGGCGCCAGGAGCATAGTCCATGAGCGAAGCACCCGTTCTCGCCAGCCTCACGCAACCCGACTCCGTCGTCGCCGAAGCGCATCAGCTCAAGCGCGCGCTGGGCCCGGTCAGTCTTATCATGCTCGGGATCGGATCGATCATCGGCGCGGGCATTTTTGTCATCGCCGGAAATGCTGCGGCCGAGCACGCAGGGCCGGCCGTTCTGGTTTCTTTTGTCATCGCAGGGTTAGGCTGCCTGTTCGCCGGGCTCTGCTACGCCGAATTCGCCTCGATGATTCCGGAGTCCGGCAGCGCCTACACCTACGCCTATGCCACCATGGGCCGAACCATGGCCTGGTTCATCGGCTGGAACATGGTGCTGGAATATCTCGTCTCGTCATCGACTGTCGCCGTAGGCTGGTCGGGTTATTTCGTAAACCTTCTGCGCGGCTTCGGGTTCGCCTTTCCCGCGGAATTCACCAACGCTCCCATCTCGGGCACGAATTTCAGCGGCATTCATTTCACGGGCGCAGTCGCCAATGTCCCTGCCGTCTTGCTGGTTGTTGTTCTGACCGTATTCCTGGTGGTCGGCGTCAGCGAATCCGCCCGCTTCAACGCGCTGATGGTCATGGTCAAGACCAGTATCGTCATTCTTGTCATCCTTTTCGGGCTTCCATTTGTGCATTTTGCAAATCTGCATCCCTTCATTCCTCCGAATCAGGGGCAGTTCGGAAAGTTCGGTATCAGTGGAATCCTTGCTGCGTCCGGCCTGATCTTTTTTGCCTATATCGGATTCGAGGCAGTGTCGGTCGCGGCGCAGGAGGCCAAGAATCCCAGGCGCGATCTGCCGATCGGAATTTTGGGCTCACTCGCTATCTGCACCGTGCTCTATGCGGGCATGGCGATTGTGCTGATGGGGATTGCCGATTGGCGTACCCTGGATGTGCCAAATCCCGTCTCGTTCGCCGTTGGAAAGATTTCCCAGCTGCGTGCGCTCGTGCCCTGGATCGATGTGGGCGCCATGGTGGGCCTGGCGTCGGTCGTGTTCGTGGGACTCTATGGCCAGTCGCGCATTTTCTATTCGATGGCGCGGGACGGATTTCTCCCGCCAACCTTTTCTGCCGTGCACAGGCGATTCAAGACACCTCATCGCGGCACGATCATCACGGGGTTTTTTGCGGCATTGCTCGCGGCGGTGTTCCCGCTCGATATTCTGGCAGAGTTGGTATCCGTCGGCACCCTGCTCGCCTTCATCGCCGTCTGCGTGGGCATCATGATCCTCAGGGTCACCACCCCCAATGCAACGCGCTCGTTCAGAACACCCTGGGTGTGGTTCGTTGCTCCGGCGGGCAGTCTGACATGCTTCGGCATGATGGTGTTTCTCTTCATGTCGTCGCCGGATACGACAAGCCGGCTGGTTATCTGGACGGTGGTCGGGTTCATCATCTATTTCCTCTACGGGATTCGCCACGCCGCACCTTCCAAATGGAAAGTCGCGAACCAGGCGGGATGACCGGTGACCTACCGTTCGCTGCGTGAGTTCATCGCGAAGCTCGAAACAACCGGCGAGCTGGTGCGGGTGCGCGAGCCCGTTTCCACCGTGCTGGAGATGACGGAAATCCAGACGCGGCTGCTCGCCGAAGGCGGCCCCGCGGTCCTGTTCGAGCGTCCGGTCAAAGCCGATGGCAGCGCGAGCGAACTGCCGGTGCTTGTCAATCTGTTCGGCACCGTCAAGCGCGTTGCCATGGGCGTCGGCATGGGCGGCGTCGAGCGTACCGATGCGAAATCGTTGCGTGCTGTCGGCGAGATGCTGGCATCTCTGCGCCAACCAGAGCCGCCGCGCAGTTTTGGCGAGGCGATGGATTTGCTCCCGCTCGCCAGGACCGTGATGGCGATGCGGCCGAAGACCGTGTCCGCGCCTGCCTGTCAGCAGATCGTATTCAGGGACGCCGACATCGATTTGGCGCGGCTTCCTATTCAGACCTGCTGGCCGGGAGAACCTGCGCCGCTCATCACCTGGCCGCTTGTTGTCACAAAGGGTCCCGGCGAAGCGCGCGAGGACAACTACAATCTCGGTATCTACCGCATGCAGGTGATTGCGAAGAACCAGACGCTGATGCGCTGGCTGAAGCATCGCGGCGGGGCGCAGCATCATGCGCGCTGGTCGAAGGAGAAAAACGAACCGTTGCCGGCCGCTGCTGTCATTGGCGCCGATCCGGGCACCGTCCTCGCAGCGGTAACGCCGGTGCCCGACACACTTTCGGAATATCAATTCTCCGGGTTGTTGCGCGGACAACGCGTGGAACTCGCCGATTGTGTGAGCCAACCACTCAAGGTACCCGCGGAGGCCGAGATCGTGCTGGAAGGAGAAGTATCGTTGTCGGATTATCGCGACGAAGGGCCTTACGGCGACCACACCGGCTATTACAATTCCGTCGAACCTTTTCCCGTTTTCACTGTCACGGCGGTCACCATGCGCCGCGATCCCATTTATCTTTCAACTTTCACGGGGCGACCGCCCGACGAACCATCGATTCTCGGCGAAGCGCTCAACGAAGTATTCATTCCGCTGCTGACGCAGCAGTTTCCTGAAATCGTCGATTTCTGGCTGCCGCCGGAAGGTTGCTCCTACCGCATCGCCATTGTCAGCATGCGCAAAGCTTATCCGGGTCATGCCAAGCGCATCATGATGGCGGTGTGGTCCTACCTACGCCAATTCATGTACACGAAATGGGTGATCGTCGTGGACGACGACATCGACGCTCGCAACTGGAACGACGTAATGTGGGCCGTCTCCACCCGCATGGATCCGGCGCGCGATATCACGCTGGTCGAGAATACCCCGATCGACTATCTCGATTTTGCCTCGCCCGACTCCGGTCTCGGCTCGAAGATCGGCCTCGATGCCACCAACAAGCTTGCGCCCGAAACGAAAAGGGAGTGGGGCCGGCTCATCCGCATGGATGAGGACGTAATACGAACCGTCACCGAGAAATGGCCGCGACTTGGCCTGCCGGGATCAGGCAAGCCGATTTGGAAATGACGCGCTTGATTTGTTGCAAACCAAACGGTCTTGCACGGCAGTCGGAGGAGGAACGGATGATCGGACGCTGGGCGAGTTTGCTTCTCGCGGCAGTACTGGGAAGCCTTGCAACGGAAACTTCGGCCACCCCCGCGGATACCTGCCCGCCCTTACAGATAGTTGCCTCCGTTCCCATGACCTATGATATCACCGGCAGGCCGTTGGTACCGGTAACGCTGGGGGCGGCGCACGAGCTCATGCTGGCCGATACGGGCGGAACATTCAGCGCGATCAGCCGGCAGGCGGTTACCGAATTCGGCCTGCCCCGGCACAAGGTGCCGGTCCGCCAATATAATGTTTCGGGAAAATATACGGACCAGGCAGCGGATGTTTCTCCGTTTGCCGTCGGCAGGCTCGTCGCAAACCATGTCGCGTTGATGATCGATCCGGACCCATGGAAATTCAGCCGTGGTCGGGAAGCCGGAATCATTGGAGCTAACATTCTGCGCAACTACGACGTTGAGTTCGATTTCGGAGCCAACACATTCAAACTGATCTCTCCGGATCATTGTCGCGGAAAGGTCATCTACTGGCCTGCGGCAAGCGCGGCAGCGATTCCGATGCGGGTCGCAAAAGTCTTTGGCCATGTTTTTGTGCCGGTGATGCTGGAGGGCGTAGTTCTCAATGCGCTTGTCGATACCGGCGCATCGACGAGCTTCATCCCTTCGCGGACGGCGGAAAACGATTTTGCGCTGAAGCCGGGCAGTCCAGACACACCCGCAGCCGGCTTGCTCCAGGGCACAACGGGTACCCCGATCTATCGGCACCGCTTTCGATCGCTGTCGCTTCAGGGAATTGTGGTTCACAATCTTACCGTTGCCGTGATTCCGGACCTGACGCCGAACGCAACCTTCGGCGGCCGTGGCTCGGGAACGCGTTTGGCCGCCAATGACGAAGCGCAAGGCTTCCCCGACGTTACTCTCGGTGTTGACGTTCTGAAGTATCTGCATCTCTACATCGCCTACAAGGAACAGATGCTTTATGTGACGCCGGCGGAAGCGCCTACCGGCCGCACAGGGATCCCGGCGCCTTCCGGTGCGGGCGCCACGGCCAGGTCCGCCTCCCCGCACTGACTTCCGATCTCGGCAAGGTATCTTGACCCGCGCAACGTTAAACCTTCACATGCCGGCCGCGCCGGTCCACGGCTCTCGAAAGGGCTAAATCATGTCGCTGTTTCTCGAATCGTCGATCTACGCATTCGGAATCTACACTGCGCTGAACGCGCTCATCATGCTGGTCTTGAGCATTCTCGTCGTACGCGCGCGGGTCGTTACGCAAACACCGATCGGCGATGGCGGCCGCCCCGAAATGGCCGGCCCCTTGCGAGCCCACGCAAACAATTCCGAATATGTCCCCATGGCGTTGCTCCTGATGTGGGCGCTTGCTTCGCCGCTCGGCGGAACCATCTGGATGATTCATGGCGTCGGTATCCCGCTCACGCTTGGCCGCCTTTTCCACGCCATCGGGCTTTCGAGATCGACCGGTCCATCCACCGGCCGCCTTATCGGGATGACCTTGACCTGGATCGCCTATATCGTGGGAATTGCTTCCATCGTGTATCTGATTTTTTTCCGGCTGGCTGCGGCTCAGTAAAATCTTGGCGACAACCCCCGACCCTCAGGCCACGCTTCAAAACCTGATTGGCGCCGCACGCAAAGCGGGTGCCGATGCCGCCGACGGTCTGTTCGTGCAGAGCCTTTCCGCGAGCGTTTCCTGGCGGCTGGGCAAGCTCGAGGAGGTCGAGCGCGCCGAGTCGTGGGACTGCGGCCTGCGGGTCTTTCTCGGCAATCGGATCGCCTTCGTTTCCTCGACCGACCTGTCCGCGCGCGCGCTGGCGGAGTTGCCGGAGCGTGCCGTGGCCATGGCGAAACTGGCGCCGAAGGACAAATACGCCTGCCTTGCCCCCCACGAGTGGCTTGCACGCGAATTCCCGGCTCTCGACACGGAGGACCCACGGGAACCTTCCGCCGAGGTTCTGACGGAGCGTGCGAAAAGCATCGAAGGTGCGGCGATGTCAGTTGCGGGCATCAGCAATTCCGAGGGCGGGGGCGCCAGCTTCAGCCGCTCATCGATCGCGCTCGCCACTAGCGAAGGCTTCTTCGGACATTACGCTGCCACAAGCCACAGCATCGGCGTGGCCGTGCTGGCAGGCGAAGGCACGGGCATGGAGCGCGACTACGACAGCGCAACCGCGCGCCACGCCGACGATCTCGAGTCTCCGGACACAGTTGGCCGTCGTGCCGGCGAGCGAACGGTGGCCAGGCTCAATTCTCGCACTGCCAAATCCCAGGCTGTTCCGGTGATATACGATCCTCGGGTTGCTTCAGGCCTGGTCGGACATTTCGCCGGTGCTATCTCGGGCGCTTCGATCGCGCGGGGCGTCAGCTTTCTCAAGGACCGCCTTCAGACGGCCGTGTTCGGGCCTTCGATTTCCATTGTCGATGATCCGCACCGTCGCCGCGGGCTGCGATCCAAGCCGTTCGACGGCGAGGGTGTCAGGAACAGGCGCATGATGTTGATCGAAAACGGCCTTCTCAAAACCTGGCTGCTGGATTGCGCGAGTGGAAAACAGCTGGGTCTTGCGTCCACGGGACATGCCGCGCGCGGAACCGGCGGTCCGCCTTCGCCGTCGTCGACCAACCTCTACATGGAGCCGGGAACGCTTTCGCCTGACGAACTGATCGCGGACATTGCGGAAGGATTTTACGTCACCGAGCTGATGGGGATGGGAGTCAACGGCGTCACCGGCGATTACAGCCGCGGCGCCGCCGGATTCTGGATCGAGAAGGGCAAGCGTGCATGGCCGGTGTCCGGGGTGACGATTGCGGGCAATCTGAAAGACATGTTTCTCCGCATCACACCGGCCAACGACCTTGAGTTTCGCTACGGCACCAATGCGCCCACGCTGCGCGTCGAAGGAATGACCGTTGCCGGATCGTGACGTCGATGATTCAGCACTTATCGAGCGGGTTGTGCGTCAGGCGGGGGAAATCGCGCGAAAATATTACGGCGGCGAATATCGCCGCTGGAGCAAGAACAGGGGCGAGCCTGTCACGGAGGCGGACCTCGCCATCGATCGCTTTCTGCACGAACATCTTCTCGCCGCGAAGCCGTCTTACGGCTGGCTTTCGGAAGAGAGCGGCGCGAAGGAACGCCCCGATGCGCAGCGGCTCTTCATTGTCGATCCCATCGACGGAACGACGGCCTTCCTCAAGACAAAGCCGCACTTCTCCATCTCCGTTGCTGTGGTGGAAAGCGCGCGCCCAGTGGCGGGAATCGTATATAACCCGGTGACGGACGAATGTTTCACGGCGGCGAAAAGTGCGGGAAGCTTCCTCAACGGCCGCCCCATTCATGTAAGCGCCTGCGCCACGGTGGCAGGGTGCCGCATACTCGGTCCGAAGGACTTGTTCGCGCATGCAGCATGGTCAACACCGCCGAACGCCCCATGGCCGGAAATGCATATCGAGACTCGCAGTTCAATTGCGTATCGCATGGCGCTGGTGGCTGCCGGCGCCTTCGATGCGGCGCTTGTGCTTTCCGCGAAGCATGATTGGGACATGGCGGCCGGCGATCTGATCGTGCGCGAAGCCGGCGGAAGGTCGAGCGCCGGCGACGGCGCGGATTTACGCTTTGGAGAATCCGTTCCCATTCAGCGCTCGATGGTCTGTGCCGGTCCGACGCTTCATGCACAACTGATCGGGAAACTCGTACACACGACCCTGTTCCCGCGCTGACATTGGGTTGAATGCAGCGTCAAGTCTTGCGATGGAAGTGCAGCCGCATAAGGGCATCGAACATGAAACAGCGCCAATCCGCGCAATTGCTCCATCTGGTCTTCGGGGGCGAACTGGTTTCTACCGACAGAGTGGAGTTCAAGGACCTTTCGAATCTCGACCTCGTCGGTATGTATCCCAATTATCGGGAAGCATATGCAGCCTGGCGCGGAGCGGCGCAAGCGAGCGTCGATAATGCACAAATGCGCTATTTCGTCGCCCACATCCACCGCCTGATGGAGCCCGACCCGGTCGAAAAAACCTGACTGCCGGCATTCGTTCTCGCGCGGCAAGGGGTAGGCATGCTAGACCGTTTCCTCTATGGCCATTCCTTCCGATAACTCCGGCGTCCATTCCGTTGCCGCGACGCGCGTTCCGGCGCAAACCGCAATTCCAGGACGCGACGTCAAGCCGCACGGCGATTTCGCTATCCTCGCCCGCCTGGCGCGCGACTATCTCGGCCACCGTTATCTTGTTCTTGCGGCCGCAATCGCCTGCATGGTCGCGACGTCGAGCATGAACGGGGCCCTGGCATGGCTTCTCGATCCTGCGAGCAAGAAGATATTTCTGGACAAGGACGCCGCGATGGTGCTCGCCATCACGCTCGCGATCGTCGGCGTGGTTGCCATTCGGTCCTTCACGAATTTCGGTGAACAATTTATCTTGAACAGTATCGCGGAACGCGTCGTATCCGAAGTTCAGCGCGACATGTTCAGAAGCCAGATTCAGCTCGATATCGGCACGCTCAACCAAGTGCATTCCGGCGAAGTCGTCTCGAAATTTCTATACGACGCGACCCTGCTGCGTGCCTCGATCACGCGCGGAGTCTCGGGATTGGGACGGGAATTCGTGACCCTGATCGCGCTGGCGATCGTCATGCTGTACGAGGACTGGCAGCTCGCGCTCATCTCGGTGGCGGTTCTGCCCGCTGTCGGCTGGGTGACTCAGAGGTTGAGTCGGTCCTTGCGCAAATCGGCAACGCGCGGCATGGAAGAAACCGGCACGCTGACGCGCGCATTGAGCGAAGCGCTCAGCGGCCGACGCATCATCAAGGCCTATGGCCTCGAGCAGTATGCGACGCGATCGGCGGAAGCGAGAATCAAGGGTCGCCTCAGATACCTGCTGCGCGCTGCGCGAGCACGGGCGGCTGCCGTTCCCTCGACCGATCTGTTGGGTGGCGTTGCGGCGGCGGCGACGTTCGCTTATGCCGGCTATCAAGCCATTCACGGTCAGCTCGCCATCAACCATTTCTTTTCGTTCGTGGCCGCAATGCTGCTTGCGCAACAGCCCGTGCGCAGCCTGAGTCAGCTGTGGAACATTTCCACGGAAGGCCTGACGGCCGCAAACCGGATCTTCGCCGTCATTGACAGCCGGCCCGGCATTGCCGACGCACCTCAGGCGCGGGCCTTGACAATCAGGTCCGCGCCGTCGGGCGGCGCCATCCGCTTCGAAGACGTGTCTTTCCGCTACAATGCCGATGCGGGCACGGCAACCCTCGATCGCATTACGCTGAACATTCCGCCGGGTAAGAAAATCGCGCTCGTCGGTCCGTCCGGCGCGGGCAAGAGTACGATCTTTAGTCTCCTGTTGCGTTTCTACGAAGCGGATGGCGGCAGCATAGCCATCGATGGTCACAACATTCGTGATCTGACGCTTGAATCTTTGCGCGCCAACATTGCGCTGGTTACCCAGGAAGCTACGCTGTTCGACGAAACGGTTGCCGACAACATCGCATTGGGCCGCCCCCGTGCGACGCGCGAGGAGATTGTGGAAGCGGCACGCGACGCCGCGGCGGACAGCTTTATCGAGGAACTTCCCGATGGCTACGAGGCGCGTATCGGCGAAGGCGGTCTCAAGCTTTCCGGCGGCCAGCGCCAGCGCATCGCCATTGCCCGCGCCATCCTGCGCAATGCGCCCATTCTGCTGCTTGACGAGGCAACGTCGTCGCTGGACACGGAAAGCGAGCGACAGGTTCAGGACGCGCTTGCGCGATTGATGAAGGGCCGCACGACGATTGTCATCGCGCACCGCCTTTCTACCGTCCTCGATGCGGACCGCATTTATGTGCTCGATCGCGGCCGCATTGTGGAGTCCGGTACACATGGCGAACTCGATGCAAGTAACGGGCTTTATGCGCGACTGTATCGCCACAATTTCGAGGACGAGGCCACCCCATCCATCGAGGCGCAAGCCTGACGCAAATGAAATCAAGGCCTCTTTCGTTGCTCGCGTGGCGCTATGTTACGGGCGCCCTTGCCCCTATTGCGCCGCTTGCTCTCGGCCGGCGTGCGCTGCGTGGCAAGGAAGATCGGGCGCGCACCGGCGAGCGGCTTGGTCGGGCGAGCCTTTCGTGTCCGATCGGACAGCTTGTATGGATTCATGGCGCGAGCGTGGGGGAATGTGTGGCGGCGCTGCCCTTGATCAATCTTCTGCTCGAGACGGAGAACCGCTCGGTGCTCGTTACCAGCGGAACGGTGACCTCGGCCACGCTGATGGCGGAACGGTTGCCCCCGCGAGCGATGCACCAGTTTGCGCCGATTGACGCTCCGGGAGCGGTGGCGCGGTTCTTGGATCACTGGCGACCAGCGGCGGGACTCTTCATCGATTCCGAGATCTGGCCCAATCTTCTCATGACCGCAAAGGAGCGCGGCGTGAAGCTGGCACTAATCAATGGCCGGATTTCGCGACAATCGTTCCAGGGCTGGCGCCGGGCGCCGAAGACCGCGGCGGCACTTCTGTCGCTCTACGATGTGTGTCTCGCCCAAGACAAGGATTCGGCGGACCGTCTGCGACTGCTGGGCGCACGCGCCGTGCAGGTTTCCGGCGGCCTCAAGGCCGACGCCCCACCTCTTCCGGCCGACGAGGTCAAGCTTGCGCGGCTCACACGCGACATTGGCGATAGACCGCTCCTGCTTGCGGCAAGCACGCATCCAGGCGAGGACGAGATTCTGCTGCCCGCACACGATGCGCTGCGCCGACAATATCCCGGGCTGCTTACGATCATTGCGCCAAGACATCCCGAACGTGGGTCCGAAATCGCGATGCTTTGCGGCACGCGTCATGCGCTGCGCCGCAGTCAGGGCCACGAGCCCACGGCAGCGACGGCGATCTACATTGCCGATACATTGGGCGAGCTCGGTCTTTTCTTTCGTGTCGCAACCCTGGCATTTATGGGAGGCAGTCTCGTGCCGCACGGCGGACAGAATCCGCTGGAGGCGGCTCGGCTCGCGCGGGCCGTCATGGCCGGTCCGTTTACGCATAATTTTGCACGGGCATACGAAGCAATCTTCGCGGCGCAAGGGTCGGGGCTGGTGCAGACCAGCGTCGATATTGCGACGTTTGCGGCGGCTCTGCTGTCCGATCCCCGGAAAGCAACGCAGATTGGCATGGCTGCGGCCCGGGCCGCGGATAGTCTCGGAGGCGCGCTGCAAAAAACGCGTCTCGCCGTTGAAGCTATGCTGTCCCATGCATCCCCCTGAGTTCTGGGAACGCAGAGATCTTTCCGCGCGGGCTGTTTCGGCCGCGCTGTCGCCGATCGCGTGGCTCTATGGCGCGAGCGTTGCTTACAGGCGCGACCACACCATGGGGTATCGCACGAAGGCCAGGATTGTCTGCGTGGGAAACGTGACCGCGGGCGGCAGCGGAAAGACGCCGGTCGCCATTGCCGTGGCTCTCGTCCTGCTTGCAAGGGGCAGGCGGGTCACATTCCTGACGCGCGGTTATGGCGGCAGGCTGGCGGGCCCCGTGGTGGTCAATACGAAGGAGCACAATGCGCGCGATGTCGGCGACGAGCCCTTGCTGTTGGCCCGGATCGCACCCACCATCGTCGCGCGCGATCGAAAGGCGGGAGCACGGCTGGCTGACGCGCAGGATGGTGGTGTCATCATCATGGATGATGGCCACCAAAATTTCGCGCTCGCAAAGGACTTGTCGATCGTTGTGGTGGACACGGAAAGTGGATTTGGAAATGGCAGGGTTTTGCCGGCTGGACCTCTACGTGAACCGGTCAGGCAGGGGCTTGCACGAGCGGATGCCGTGATCATGTCCGGACAGGGTACACTATCTCTGCCGGGGTACTCGGGACCATTGCTGCGAGCCCGGATCGTGCCCGCGATGCCCGCAATCGGGAATTGCCGTGCGCTCGCTTTTGCCGGGATAGGACGTCCCGAAAAATTTTTTTCTACGCTGAAATCACTCGGCGTCCACCTTGTCGCATGCCATGCTTTTGCAGATCATCACTTTTACACGCGCGGTGAAGTTTCCACGCTCAAGGCAAAGGCCGCAGAAGAGCACGCCATCCTCGTGACCACGGAAAAGGATTATGTGCGGCTGAGCGGGCAAGATCGAGTCGATATTCTCGCGTTGCCTGTCCGTGCGATATTCGATCTGCCGGAAGAACTGCAACGTCTGCTCGACAGGGTCGCCGAGCGCATGGCAGTTCCGACATGACCGCCCTTGCGCCACGTCTCCCTACCATAAAGCCTCTCAAACCAATCCGCTATCGGGCGGAAGCCGCGGCCTTCTTTGTACTCATTGGTTTTTTCCGCGTTCTGGGTATCGAACTCGGCTCCGCATTCGGCGGTTACCTGGGTCGCAAAATCTTCTATCGGACTGCCATTACGAATCGCGCCCGGGTCAATCTGCGGGCCGCTTTTCCCGCAATGGCCGATGCCGAAATCGAATTTACCCTGCGCGAGATGTGGGACAATCTCGGCCGCACCGTCGCGGAGTATGCCCATCTCGGCAAATTCTCCGTCAAGGGATCGCGCCCACGCCTCGAACTTGCCGGCATGGAGCACGCAAATGCCGCTCTTGCAGGCTGCAAACCCTTCCTTTTCATCTCCGGACATTTTGCAAACTGGGAAGTGATGCCCGTCGCCGCGGCGCAATATGGCGTGACCGGGGGCCAGGTCTATCGTCCGCTGAACAATCCTTTTGTTGACCGCTGGATGGTACGCCAACGCATCAAATATGGTGCTAGAGAACAGATTGCGAAAGGCGCGTCGGGGACGCGACGCATCTTTACGCTGCTGCGCGCCTGCAAGACAATCTTTCTTTTAGTCGATCAGAAGACGAACGAAGGCATCGCCGTACCTTTCTTCGGGCGCGATGCGATGACCACGCCGGCTCCTGCCGCACTGGCGCTGAAGCTCGGCGCCATCCTGGTGCCGGTATCCAACGAGCGATTACGCGGCGCCCGATTTCGCCTGACGGTGCATCCACCCATCGAATTCGACGCCACCGGCGATCACGACCGCGACGTGCTCTCGCTTACAACGAAAATCAATGAGACGTTCGAGAGGCTCGTGAGACATCGCCCTTCGCAATGGCTGTGGATTCACCGTCGCTGGCCAAAGCCCGGGGACAGACCGCGCAGCAGGCGCGGAATCGAAGCTCAGGATTTCGCCGGTGCGGGCATCCGCGTCGAAAGTGACGGATCGAGCGCCAGCTGAAACCAGCTAAGGCCCCAATGCAGATGCGGACCCGTGGCGCGCCCCGTCATGCCCACAAGGCCGATAACATCGCCGCGGCCTATTTTATCCCCCACTTTGACCATCTGCCTGCTCTGATGCAGATAACAGGTGGAAACGCCCTGCCCGTGATCCAGGATCGTTAAGCCGCCTTCCAGATAAAAATCCGGACCAGCGAGCGACACGATTGCGGGCGCCGGCGCGTGGATGGGTGTGCCTGCGGCAGCGGCAATATCGACCGCCAGATGCGGCGCCCTTGCTTGCCCATCGAGAATGCGCTGGCCGCCATAGGGCTCACTGATAATGCCGTTGATGGGCCAATCGAACGGTTCATCGAACCAGTTTGCGACAGTGAGACGCTTGCGGGCATCCGCGATGGTCGCAATTTCGTATCTGCGTCGCTCCAGCACATCCGGCGGCAAAGTCACCATTTTTTCTGGAAGACCGGTGATGCGCTGAATTTCATATTGGCGCGCAACGGGCATAATGCTCCGGGCTTCTGTGGTGCCATCGCTGAAGCTGGCCGTCAGCACCGCCGATCTCGCTTGATCATAGGCGAATCCAAAGACGAAATCGCCGGCGGGTCCCACACTCAGTGACGCGCCGTCGAGCGCGAGCTTTGTTCCGGCTTGCGTTTTGCCGAGCACGAGACCGCCGTCCTTCAGCGTGCCGGAAAGCATAAGGCGGGAAGGCACCGCAAGAACACATCCCGGCAGGACAAAGCTGAACGCAGCACCCGCAAGAAAATACCGGCGCCGGATCATCTCGGTGTAAGGCCCGCTTCCTGCATCCGCCCGAGCGCAACGGCCGAGGAGGCATAGGCCTCCTGCAGGTCGACGCTCCAATAGCGAAGATCCTCGAGCGGGATCGCTGCGCCGGTCACTGCGCAGTGAACGAACGAGCCCGGCTTCAACACCTGGAATTCGCCGTCGAGATATTCGACTTCCGCCAGACCTTCGGGCCGGAAGTCACGTTCCACATAGTTCATTGCACTCCCTCACCTGTCATCGGTTGTTACCTTCAGAAAAGCGTTTCCTGTCCTTCGCGCTTGCGCGGATTTGCTTTCAGTCTGGACGGCGTATCCACCGCCTGCGCCGTTGCACTCGCGGAGCCGTCGACAAATGCAAGCGTCAAACGTTCGCCCGCAACGATCTGGACGGCGCGTCGTCTGATGGCGCCGTCCAGGCCGCGGACAAGGGCGAATCCCCGCTCCAGAACCGCTTTGTGGCTGACGCTGTCCAGGACGCGTCCGACTGCGCTTGTGCGGTCGCGCCATTCGCGCAAACGCGCACAAAAGCACCGATCAAGACGATTCGCGAGCATTTTCGTTCGCTCGGCGCCGATGGCGATCCGGCGCGCCACCGACGCCGCGCGGACGATTGCCGCGGTTTCGATGAAAGCTCGGCGATGTTCCTGCAGATTGCGGCGCAACGCATTGGCGAGGCTGTCCGCGGCCCGGTCGAACCGCTGCCGCGGCTGCGCTAGCAGTCCGTCCGCGCGCGGCAGAGCGCGAGCGAGAGCGACGAGATGCTTGCGTCGTTCGCCCAGACCGCGGGAAAAGCAGCGCAGATTTCGTCGCTCCAGCTCCAGCGTCAGCCCGAGCAGCTCGGTGCGCACCGGAACAGCCATTTCCGCGGCAGCGGTCGGCGTCGGCGCCCGGCGGTCGGCGGCGAGATCGATGAGCGTCGTGTCGGATTCATGTCCGACCGCCGAGATCAGCGGAATGGCGCTCTCGGCCGCCGCGCGAACCACGACCTCCTCATTAAAGGCCATCAGGTCTTCGATGGAGCCTCCGCCACGCGCCACGATCAGAAGATCGGGCCTTGGAAAACGGCCACCGGCACACATGGCATTGAAGCCGTGGATCGCGTTTGCCACCTCTGCCGCCGCGCGCTCGCCCTGTACCGCAACGGGCCATAGCAGCACGCGGCGGGGAAAGCGCTCGTTGAGCCGATGCATGATGTCGCGGATGACTGCGCCCGTTGGCGAGGTGATGACGCCAATCACGTCGGGCAGAAACGGAAGTCTCTTCTTGCGGCTTTCCGCGAACAGACCTTCCGCCGCCAGCATCTTCTTGCGCGCTTCCAGAAGCGCCAT
>Ga0208849_1000898_pt1 | contig 24199 bp, 19 predicted proteins | sample NGESurdeep072012_10_FD_184470 | JGI IMG/M metagenome (GOLD analysis project Ga0208849, IMG submission 184470) | Arctic peat soil microbial communities from Barrow, Alaska - NGEE Surface sample 53-3 deep-072012 (SPAdes) | ecosystem: Environmental > Terrestrial > Soil > Wetlands > Peat ... | reverse complement strand
AGTCATATCCATCGCTTTCAATTAATAGCACATCACGAGGAATTCGACGACTTTGATATTGAGAATCGTCTAAACGATGGCCCGACAGCTAAAAAACTTTTTAAGCGCTTTCAAGAGTTATTCCATGAGCGCACCCAAAGCCTTATCGACATGCAAAACGATGCCTCAAAGTTAGAGAAGCTAGCAAATGATATGGCCGAGAAAGGGGGCGCCATCGCTGTCATTATCTCTATGTCTGCCGCTGCGGCGAACAGCTTTGAATTGGCAATGATGTCTTACATAACCTCAGCGTGGACAATGTTTGAAACTGCCGCCGCAGACTTATGGGAAGCAGCATTAAATTACCGACCGCAAGGCCTTGCGGAGCTAAGCGGAGCAAAACGCTATCGACGGCGCGATGCAAACCGAGCAAAAGACGAAGCGCAAAAACTAGAAAAATCAGTAAAGCTCGACAGCATTCGGGCTCATGAATGGGATACACGTAATAGGATGGGATCAATCCTGCGCGACAAATTTGCATTCACGACGCTCGGCAGAATTCGAGAGGCCTACGAAAGCGCCTTCTACAAGAAGGCGGATGACATCGACAAAGTCATAACAAACGAGTGTTTTGATCGTCTTAGCGCACTGCGCAATGTCATTGTTCATAAGGCTGCAAAAGCCGACGCGGAATACGTGCGCAGATGCAGAGACTTCCCCGCCCTGCCGCAGGTCCAAAAGGGAGACAAAATCACGTTTCATGGACAAATGGTTGCCAACCTTATCTATGATTGCAGCAACGCAACGTGCGCCCTGATTATTGTCGTGGATGCGTGGCTAGCCGACAACGCGATTAACCCGCCCGATGGCGACACTCACACGGCGGTCGATTAAATCAACGAGACGTTCGCCGAAAGCTGTCAACACAAGGCGATCACCGTTGCAGACGGTGCAGACTTCACCGTCAACCATGTCTTCGCCCTTACAGTAATCGCACTCTTTCTCCAATGCGGGAACGTCGCACATTGCGTTTCACCTTCCCTGGCGAAATGCACTCACATACTGACAGCCGATTTGACCTGATCCGGGCGCGCCAGCCTGCCACGAGAGCAGACTGCAGTCGTATAGGATTATAGTCCTTCTTTTGTCAAGTACATAAATGCGATAATATTCCTAATGCGCGTCGCCGCGGTTGAAATTGTCAATCAGCAAATAGACATCTTCTATTGAAGCGTAACCTGTGATTGAGTGGTGGTACGGTGCCGGTTCACCGGCGCCGAAGCAAAAATGCGCGCAAAGCGCATGCTTTTCTGGGCAATGAGGGAGGAACCGCGCGATGAGCTTTCTCGATCGGAGCAACACGATTGCCGGGCCCGGCTTCAACCGGTGGATGGTGCCGCCAGCGGCTTTGTGCATTCACCTGTGTATCGGCCAGGCCTATGCATTCAGCGTATTCAACCTGCCGATGACCAGGCTGATCGGCATCAGCAAATCCGCGCCGGGTGACTGGAGTCTCGCCGAACTCGGGTGGATATTCTCCATCGCGATTTTCGTGCTCGGTTTCTCGGCTGCGATTTTCGGCCGTTGGGTCGAAGAAGGCGGTCCTCGAAAGGCGATGTTCACCGCCGGCCTGTGCTGGGCGATTGGATTTTTGGTTTCGGCGATCGGCGTCTACATCCACAATTTGTGGGTCGTGTATCTTGGCTATGGCCTTATCGGCGGCATCGGTCTCGGCCTCGGCTACATCTCGCCGGTTTCGACGCTGATCAAATGGTTCCCCGATCGCCCCGGCATGGCGACCGGCATGGCCATCATGGGCTTCGGCGGCGCCGCCTTCATCGCCGCACCGCTGTCCGTCTGGCTCACGGGCAAGTTTTCGACTGCGACCCATGTCGGCGTCGCCGAAACCTTCCTCTGTCTCGGAGCGATCTACCTCGTCTTCATGTGGGTCGGCGCTGCGATCGTGCGCATACCGGCGCCCGGATGGAAACCCGAAGGGTACACACCGCCGCTACAAGCGTCGAAACTGATCACGACCAGCGACGTCTACGTCTATGACGCGCTGAAGACTCCGCAATTCTGGTGCATTTGGCTGGTCCTGTGCATCAACGTCACCGCCGGCATCGGCGTGCTCGGCCAAGCATCGGCCATGAGCCAGGAAATGTTCCCGGGCAAGATCACGGCGGTTGCGGCGGCGGGCTTTGTGGGCTTGATGAGTTTGTTCAACATGGGCGGCCGCTTCTTCTGGGCGTCGACGTCGGACTATATCGGCCGCAAGAACACGTACTTCGTCTTCATGGTGCTCGGCCTCCTGCTGTATTGCACCGTGCCCTATACGGGATCGATCGGCAGCGTCCTCGGTTTCGTGCTCTGCTTCCTGGTGATCATCAGCATGTATGGCGGCGGCTTCGCCACGGTGCCGGCCTATCTGAAGGACATGTTCGGCACGCGCTATGTCGGCGCAATCCACGGCTGGCTGATCACGGCATGGTCGATGGCCGGAATTTTCGGCCCGGTGCTGGTGAACTACATTCGCCAGTACAACGTCGCGCACGGCGTGCCGAAAGCGCAGGCTTACAATGTCACCATGTACATCATGGCCGGACTGTTTGTGATCGGCTTCATCGCAAACGCGATGATCAAGGCGGTGCATCACCGCTTCCACATGAAGTCCGCTCGTGAAGCATCAATGGGTCAGATGGCCGTCGACGCGGCCGGCGAACCCGCAGGCGCCTGAGGAGGAAGGTCATGGTTAACGAGACTCAACAAGGCACACAGGGCTGGCAGCTCGCGCTCGCCTGGCTGTTTGTCGGCATTCCGCTGACATTGGGCGTGATCCAGACCCTGATCAACGCGATGAAGCTGTTCCAGTAATTGCTTCACCACTGCGAATGCCAACGGCGCGGCTTCCAAAAGCCGCGCCGTTATTTATTTGGAAATCTTGACAGGTGGGTCACGACGGCTATTTTGCTCTGAGTTGGTGGGGATGGGGTCCCCAGATAACCGCCGCAAGGCTGATGACTCCTACCGGACGCGTCAGGTGTCGTTAGGGGCTATTCCCTCCGCCAAGCCTGTCAAGAATTTAACGGCATGCTCCGGCCGTTCTGCACGGCCGCGGGTTCGCCATTTGACCAGGAGGGAGATCCCTTGAATTTGCTGTTTATCTTAGCCGTCGCGCTTGGCGGCGCGGTCGGCTCCGTGGCGCGTTATCTGGCATCGGGTCTGGAAGACTATTCGGGTTTAACTTTCCATGGGGCACGCTGATCATCAACATTGCGGGTTCGATGCTGATCGGCGCGCTCGCCGGACTGTTTGCGTTCAAATGGGATTTGCCGCAGGCGGTGAGGATATTCCTGACAGTCGGCGTCTGCGGCGGCTTCACCACATTCTCGACCTTCTCGCTCGACAGCTATTATCTGATCGAACGCGGCCAACTGGCAGCTGCCGGGCTTTACATCGCCAGTTCAGTAATTCTTTCGATCGCCGGTCTTGTCGCGGCGCTGCATTTGATCCGCGTGCTGTCGTAACTCGCTTATCGCCATAGCTGAAACGGCGCGGTCGAAAGGCCGCGCCGTTTCTATTGCATCGACAGAGCAGCCGCGAGACTACGCCACCTTCTCCTTCAGATGCGGGAACATGGCGTGGAGCGATTCCTGGTCCATCTCGGTCTTGAATTTATGACGGTCCTTGAGCGCCGACGCCTTTTGCGCCGCGGGTCGCGCGTTGATCTCGTCGACCAGCCGCTTGACGTTCTTGTACTTGTCCCAGGCGCCCTCGCCGACCACGTTCGGCAGCATCCGCACCCAGCCCCACACATTCATGTCGGCGATCGTATAAGTATCGCCGAGCATGTATTTGTGCTTGCCAAGCCGCGCGTCGAGGATGGCGGCATGGCGCTGGCCCTCAAACACATAACGATTGATGGCATAGGGCAGTTTCTCCGGCGCGTAGTTGCGGAAATGCACCGCCTGGCCGAAATACGGACCGACGCCCGAAGAGACGAAGAACATCCACGACAATAGTTCGCCGCGCGCCTTGTCGGTCTTCGCCGGCAGAAACTTGCCGGTCTTCTCGGCGAGATAGAGCAGGATCGCGCTCGAATCGAACACGGTGACGTCGCCGTCGACAATGGCCGGCAGCTTGGCATTCGGATTGATCGCGAGAAATTCCGGCTTGTGTTGCTCGCCCTTGCGGGTATCGACCGGAATAGCGTCGTAGGGCATACCGGTCTCTTCCAGGAACAGCGCCACCTTGGTCGGGTTGGGCGCGCCGCTATAGTAGAATTTCAGCATCGTTCACTCCATTTGTTGCGTCATTGCGAGGAGCGAAGCGACGAAGCAATCCAGACTACAAGACCATCTGGATTGCTTCGCTTCGCTCGCAATGACGATCAGAACAAGCCAACAATCTTTCCGTCCGGCCCGACGTCGATCGAATCCGCGGACGGCACGCGCGGCAGGCCCGGCATGGTGAGAATCTCGCCGCAGATTGCAACCACGAACTCGGCACCCGCGGACAACCGCACCTCGCGCACCGGAATGATATGGTCGCTCGGCGCGCCTTTCGCATCCGGGTTGGTGGTGAAGCTGTATTGCGTTTTAGCCATGCAGATCGGGAACTTGCCATAACCCATCGCCTCGTACGAGGCGAGCTGGTCGCGCACCGGCTTGTCGATCGAAATGTCCTTGGCGCGATAGACCTCGCGGCAGATGGTGCGGATCTTCTCGACCAGCGGCATATCGTCCGGATAGAGAAATTTCAGCTTGCTCTTGCCGCTATCGGCGATCTTGACGACCGCGCGTGCGACATCGGCCGCACCGGCGCCACCCAGGGCCCAATGATCGGCCATCAGAGCTTCGACGCCGAGCGCCCTGCATTTCTCCTCGACCAGCTTGATCTCGGCGTCGGTGTCGGCCGAGAAGCGGTTGATCGATACCACCGGCTGGACGCCAAACTTCTGCATGTTCTCGATGTGACGCTGCAGATTGCTCATGCCGGCCTCGAGCGCCTTGAGGTTTTCGGCCTTAAGGTCTTCCTTTTTGACGCCGCCGTGCATCTTCAACGCGCGAATGGTCGCCACCAGCACGACGCAATCGGGCGCGATGCCGGCCTTGCGGCACTTGATGTCCATGAACTTCTCGGCGCCCAGATCGGCGCCGAAGCCCGCTTCCGTCACCACGTAGTCGGCGAACTTGAGCGCGGTCGTCGTCGCCAGCACGGAATTACAGCCGTGCGCGATGTTGGCGAACGGGCCGCCGTGGATGAAGGCGGGCGTGCCTTCCATGGTCTGCACCAGGTTCGGCGCCAGCGCGTCCTTGAGCAGCACCGTCATGGCGCCGTGCGCCTTGAGGTCGCTGGCGCGCACCGGCTTGCGGTCGCGCGTATAGGCCACGACGATATTGCCAAGCCGCTTCTTGAGATCCTCGATATTGCGGGCAAGGCAGAAGATCGCCATCACTTCGGAGGCGACCGTAATATCGAAACCATCCTCGCGCGGAAAACCGTTGGCGACGCCACCGAGCGAATTGACGATCGAGCGCAGCGCCCGATCGTTCATGTCGAGCACGCGCCGCCAGGCGATGCGCCGCGCATCGATGCCGAGTGCATTGCCCCAATAGACGTGGTTGTCGAGCAGTGCGGCAAGCAGATTATTGGCCGACGTTATGGCGTGGAAATCGCCGGTGAAATGCAGATTGATGTCTTCCATCGGCACGACCTGCGCATAACCGCCGCCGGCGGCGCCGCCCTTCATGCCGAATGACGGGCCGAGCGACGGCTCGCGGATGCACAGCATCGCCTTCTTGCCGATGTGGTTGAGGGCATCAGTCAATCCCACCGTGGTGGTGGTCTTGCCCTCACCGGCCGGGGTCGGATTGACGGCAGTGACAAGAATGAGCTTGCCGTTCGGCCGGCTCTGGATCGATTGGATGAAATCCATCGACACCTTGGCCTTGTAGTGGCCGTACGGTTCAAGATTCTCCGGCCCGATGCCGAGTTTTTCGCGCGCGATGTCGATGATCGGCCGCTTCTTGGCGGCCTGCGAGATTTCAATATCCGATTTGGGCGACTGGTGCTGTGAGGCGGGCATGGACAATCCTGACAAGCTTGAGTGAACGAATTTTCGGTCTTTCAAATTGTCATACCCGCGAAGGCGGGCATCCAGTAACCACCCATTTGCCCGGTGATTACTGGATCCCCGCTGGCGCGGGGACGACAGCGGTGGGTCATGTGAATCTCGCCTTGACCTGGATGTTTGCGGTTTTCGCCCACTCGGCGGCTTCGATCTTCTTGCCGTCGGCGGGCTGAACGCGCGTTATCTTAAAGCGCCCATCGGCGCACACCACGGTGAAACCATCGGCATCCACCACGGCAATCTCGCCAAGCTTGCCGCCGATGCCTTTGGGGTCTTTCGCCGGCAGCGGCGCGGCGTCGAAAATTTTCAATTGCGTGCCTTCGAACGTCGTCCACGCGCCCGGCGCCGGATTGCAACCGCGGATGAGCCGATCGATCTGCTGCCACGGCTTGCCCCAGTCGATCTTGGCGTTCTCCGCGCCACACCGGCCCTCGTAAGTCGCCTTCGATTCGTCCTGTTTGATGCGCGGCGCCTTGCCGGCTTTGACCAGATCGACCGATTCCAGAATCGCATCGACGCCCATCGGAAACAGCCGATCGAAATAGACGGTGCCGAGCGTGTCATTCGGGCCGATCGGTGTTTTCTTCTGCAAAAGGACAGCGCCGGTATCGAGTCCGTTGTCGGGCCAGAAGATTGACAGACCGGTTTCCGTCTCGCCCTTGATGATCGGCCAGTTGATGGCGCTGGCGCCGCGATAGGCCGGCAAGAGCGATGGATGATACTGGATCGAGCCGTGCGTCGGGATGTTGAGAAACTCTTCCGGCACGAACAGCGTGACGAATGCCATGACTTGAAGATCGGGCTTGAGCGCCCTGAATTCTTCCCACACTTCCGGTTTCTTGTAGGAGTCCGGCTGATGCACCGGAAGCTTGGCGGCAAGCGCCGCTTCCTTCAGCGGATCGGCCTTGGCGCCGGGCTTTTCCGGCGCGACGTAGACGGCCACGACATCGTCGCCGCGCTTGAGCAGCGCCTCAAGCACCGCCTTGCCGAACGCCTGCTGGCCGTGAACAACAATACGCATTCGTTTTCCTCTCCCTGAAGACCATCTCTCCCCGCCGTGCGGGGAGAGGGAGAAACCGTTACGCCGCGGCCGCTTTCGCCGGCTTCTCCGGCGCCGTGATGGCGCCCGACACCTGGATCTCAGCGACTTCCTTGTCGGTATAGCCGAGTTCCTTGCGCAGGATTTCCTCCGTATGCTCGCCCAGGAGCGGCGAGCGCCGCACATCGGCGGGTGAATCCGACAACTTCACCGGATTGCCCACCGTCAGATATTTGCCGCGGATCGGATGATCGACTTCGACCACGGTGCCGGTTGCGCGCAACGACGGCTCCTCGGCGATCTCTTTCATCGACAAAATCGGACCGACCGGAATGTCGTGCTTATTGCAAGTTTCCATGACCTCGAACTTGGTCATGGTCTTGGTCCACTCCTCGATCGTATCGAAGATGTGGCGCAGCCGCGGCAGCCGCGCCGGCGGCGTGGCGTAATCCGGATCGGTCTTCCACTCGGGCTTGCCAATCAGATCGCAGATCGCGCCCCACACCGGCGCCTGGGTGATGAAATAGATGTAGGCGTCGGGATCGTTCTCCCAGCCTTTGCATTTGAGAATCCAGCCAGGCTGGCCACCGCCGGAATCATTGCCGGCGCGCGGCGTCGCATTGCCGAACGGAATGTTCTCTCCATACTGGCTGTATTCGGCGAGCGGGCCGTGCTTGAGCCGCTGCTGATCGCGCAGCTTCACACGCGCGAGATTGAGCACGCCGTCCTGCATGGCGGCCAGCACCTTCTGGCCGCGGCCGGTACGAACGCGCTGATAGAGCGCGGTGACGATGCCGAAGGCGAGATGCAGGCCGGTGCCGGAATCGCCGATCTGCGCGCCAGTGACGAGCGGCGGGCCGTCGCGGAAGCCGGTGGTCGAGGCCGAGCCGCCGGCGCATTGCGCGATGTTCTCGTAGACCTTGCAGTCTTCATACGGGCCGGGGCCGAACCCCTTCACCGAGGCAACGATCATGCGCGGGTTGGTCTTGTGGATGTAATCCCAGGTCAGTCCCATGCGGTCGAGCGCACCGGGCGCGAAATTTTCCACCAGGATGTCGCAGCGCTTGATGAGCCGCGCCAGGATTTCCTTGCCCTTGGGGTTTTTGCTGTCGATCGTGATGGAGCGCTTCGAACCGTTGAGCATGGTGAAATAGAGACTGTCTGCGCCTTTGACGTCGCGCAGCTGGCCGCGCGTGACATCACCGGCGCCAGGCCGCTCCACCTTGATCACGTCGGCGCCCATATAGGCGAGCAGCTGCGTGCAGGTCGGCCCCGACTGCACGTGGGTGAAGTCGAGGATTTTGACGCCTTGCAGCGCCCTGCCCGCCTCGCCCCACGGCTTTGTCGAGGGCCGCGCCAACCCGTTGCCGATTGCAGCCTTGGCGGCTTTCGCGGCCGGTTTCTTGACCGCCTTGAGCTTCACGACTTTCCTGGTTGATTTTTTCGCCGCGCCCTTTGCTTTTGCCTTGGCGGGTTTCTTTCTCTTGGCCATCGCTGTCCTCTCCTATTCCACTCTGGGCGGCTATGAGTCGCTGACTTGTCCGGCGGATTTTTCGCCGGTTATTTCTTGCGGACGGCACTCTTTGGATTGAGGTTGCCGATGCGGCCGCTTTCGCTGCCGGCTGCCGAATCGATCACGGCGTTGATCAGCGTCGGCGTGCCGGAATCCATCGCCGCGTTAACGGCGCGCCTGAGTTCGTCCGGCGATGTCGCGTTGACGCCGGCGCCCCCGAACGCCTCGATCAGCTTGTCGTAGCGCGCGCCTTTGACAAATACCGTGGTCGCGGGATCGGAATTGGCGCTGTTGACGTCGGTACCGCGATAAATGCCGTCGTTGTTGAAGATGACGACGCAGACCGGCAGCTTGTAGCGGCAGATCGTCTCGATCTCCATGCCGGAGAAGCCGAACGCCGAATCGCCCTCGATCGCCAACACCGGCTTGCCGGTTTCGATCGCCGCCCCGATGGCGTAGCCCATGCCGATGCCCATCACGCCCCAGGTGCCGACATCGATGCGCTTGCGCGGCTGATAGACATCGATGATGCCGCGAGCGAGATCGAGCGTATTGGCGCCCTCGTTGACCAGCATCGCGTCCGGCCGTTCCTTGACGATAGTGCGCAGCACGCCGAGCGCGCCGTGATAATCCATCGGCGAGTTGTTGTTCATGAGCCGCGGCGCCATCTTGGCGATGTTCTCGTCGCGCTTCGACGTCACGCTCTTGATCCAGTCCGCGGGCGGCGCCGGCCAATGGCCGCCCATGCCGTCGAGCAGCGCGGTGACGACCGAGCCGATATCGCCCACCACCGGAGCGGCGATTTCGACATTCGAATCCATTTCTTTCGGCTCGATATCGACCTGGATGAATTTCTTCGGCGCATCGCCCCAGGCCTTGCCTTTGCCGTGCGACAACAGCCAGTTCAGCCGAGCCCCGATCAAGAGCACGACATCGGAATCCTTCAACACCGTCGAACGTGCCGCGCCCGCGCATTGCGCATGCGTGTCGGGCAGCAGGCCCTTGGCCATGCTCATCGGCAGGAATGGCGCGCCGCTCTTTTCGACAAAACTGCGGATCGCTGCATCGGCCTGCGCATAAGCCGCGCCCTTGCCGAGGATGATAAGCGGGCGCTTGGCGCCTTTGAGCATGTCGAGCGCGCGCTTGATCGCCTCGGGCGCAGGAATCTGCGCCGGTGCCGGATCGATGACTTTGACCAGGGACCGTTCGCCGGCGGCCGCATCCACCGCTTGACCGAACAGTTTGGCCGGCAGGTCGAGATAGACACCGCCCGGACGGCCCGAAACCGCCGCGCGAATCGCGCGTGCGAGCCCAATGCCAATGTCCTGTGCGTGCAGCACGCGGAACGCCGCCTTGCACAGCGGTTTGGCGATGGCGAGTTGATCCATCTCTTCGTAGTCGCCCTGCTGCAGGTCGACAATCTCGCGCTCCGAGGAGCCCGAGATCAGAATCATCGGAAAGCAATTCGTCGTCGCATGGGCGAGCGCGGTGAGCCCGTTGAGAAAGCCCGGAGCCGATACCGTCAGGCAGACGCCCGGCTTCTTGGTCAGGAAGCCCGCGATGGCGGCGGCATAGCCGGCGTTCTGTTCATGGCGGAATGAGATGACGCGGATGCCCGAAGCCTGCGCCATGCGGCCGAAATCGGTGATCGGGATGCCGGGCACACCGTAGATGGTATCGAGGCCGTTGAGTTTGAGTGCGTCGATGACAAGATGAAAGCCGTCCGTCAGCTCCGGCTGCGCGTCGGCTGCGTTTGCATCTTTGGTTTTTACCGCTGCTTCAGCCATGGGATTCTCCCTGAACTTTGCGTCTCTCGTTGACGTTCAATCCAAATATTCGGCGTATTTCGCCACGTGTTCGGCGAGGCCAAGCGCATGGTCGCGCACCAGGCTCTCGGCACGCGCGGTGTCGCGCGCTTCCAGCGCTTGGATGATGTGCATGTGATCGCGGATCGAACGGTCGGCGCGATCCTGCTCGCCGATGGTCTTGCGGCGGATCATGCGCATGTGCGTGAACAGGTTTTCGGCGAGATTGATGAGCGCGTTGTTGCGGCTCATGCGAATGATGGTCTGATGAAACTCGATGTTGACGTCGGAATATTCGTCGAGGTGCGCGCGGTGCTCGCCGACGTGAAAAGTCGCGAACATGCGTCGCAGCGAAGCAATCTCGTCGTCGGTTGCGATCTGGGTGATCAACCGCGCCGCCATGCTTTCGAGCGCCGCCCAGGCGGTGATCAGCTCGATCACCTCGCGCCGGTTCTTGCGCACCACATAGACGCCGCGCCGCGGCTCGGAGCGCACGAAGCCCTCGCGCTCGAGTTGGGCCATCGCCTCACGCACCGGCGTGCGGCTGATGCCGAAATCGACAGCGAGCCGCCGCTCGTCGAGCCTGATCTCGGCGCGGCTGCCGTAGATATCCATGGCGGCGATGGCGTTTTTCAGCGCCGTGTAGGCTTGCTGCTTGAAACTCGCCGGGCTGGTGAGCGGATCGACGGCGACACGCCGCTCTCCGACTCGGGAGGCGTCATCGGAAGTCTCGGTGGCACTCTGGGCGCGATGCAGCACGGAAAGGCTTGAACTCATTCTGGTATACATTATTCCAGTGCGCTGGACGGTGCAAGGGCGCCGAGTAACCGACCACAATTTTTAGGCCCGCCAGTCGACGAAACTGGCAGGCCCAAATCTCGATGCTCGGGAGTCTCGCCGGGAATCAGCCGTCAGGCTGATTCCTCCCTCAACTTGTCGCCAGGAACCGACTGCGCATCGGCTTGAGCACGAACAACGCAAGCGCCACGACGACGAAGTTCATGATCGCGGTAATGACGAACACCATGTGCCAACTGCCGGTGTGCGACTTGATCAGGTTGGCGACCGGGACCAGGAACGCGGACGCACCCTTGGCGGTGTAGAGCAGACTGAGATTGACCGTCGCGAACTTGGTGCCGAACGTATCGGTGCATGTCGACGGGAACAGGCTGAAAATTTCGCCCCAGGTCAGGAAGATCAATCCGGCGAACAGCACGAATGCCCATGGTGCGTAGCCAAGCGAACCGAGCAGCCAGTAGGCGACGCCGCCCAGGCCGAAGGCCAGCGCCATGGTGTATTCACGGCCAATGTGATCCGACACCCAACCGAACAGCGGCCGCGCTCCGCCATTGCAGACGTTATTGACGATAAGGGCCAAGCTGAGTGTCGATGCGCCGAACAGCAGCACCGCGTTGCCGACGTTGAAGTCCTTGGCGATGGGTGCGATCTGCGCGGTCGCCATCAGGCCGGACGCCGACACCATGATGAACATGATGTAGAGCAACCAGAACACCGGCGTGCTCAGAGCTTCCAGCGGCGAGTAGTTGCGTGAGTTCTGCGCGACCTTGGGCGCGGGGGCGCCTGCCATTTCGCCCGGATCGGGAGCCCGAACGAGCCATGCCACGAGGAATACGATGCCGCCCTGGATCAGACCGAACCAGAAAAAAGCAGCCTCGTAACCGGCAGAGGCGATGACCGCACGGATTGGAATGACCGAAAGCGCCGCTCCGGCGCCATACCCCGCCGCGGTCAAGCCGACCGCGAGACCGCGCCGGTCCGGAAACCACTTCACCACTTGGCCGACGCAGGTGGCGTAGACCGCGCCGCCTCCGGTGCCGCCGACGACTGCACCAAGATAAAGCATGCCCAGCGATTGAGCGTAGGAATTGATGATCCAGCCCAGCCCCACCATGATACCGCCGAAGGCGATAACCAGCTTAGGCCCGCGGCGGGCGCCGAGACTGTCGACGATCCAGCCCTCGATCGGCGTCAGCCATGTTTCCAGCGCGATGAAGATCGAGAAGGCAAACTGGATCGATGCCAGCGACCAACCGTGCGCTTTGTTGATCGGGTTGACGAAAAGCGTCCAGCCGTATTGCAGATTGGCAATCAGCACCATGCAGATGATGCAGAAAATGAGCTGGGACCACCGTGTCTCCGGACCGGCCACCGCTCGAGACTCGGCCATTGTGGAAGCGCTTGTCATGCTTTCCGCCCTATGTAGTTTTTCCTACGTAGTTTTGTGTCGCCTTTGCAGCAGATTTAGATCATTTTCATGTTGCATGGGAAATGAAATACACAGCGCGGCTGACGGCGAATAGTCGCAACCCGCCGGGACGCGATCCAACAGTCAAATCGATACAAATAATTCGATTCAGCGCCGGAATATGGAAAATTTAATCCAAGAGCCGGCGCGAACTCTTTGCCCATAAAGCCCAGGCCTCTTCACACGTAAGTGTGCACTGCAAAATAAGATACTCCCGGACCTAACCCGGCGCTCGTGCGTTTGCTCGGCGAGGAGCAATTTCATGACTGCCAATCCAAGCTTTCCGGCGTTAACAATAGTCGCTGTTCTCCTTGGCGTTACAGGTGCATCGGCCCAGTCGACCGGCCCGGTCGAAACCATCGGGCCGGATGGCGCTGTGACCCAGCCGATGGGGCTCACGTCAGTTCAGCGGAACACGCTCTATAACGCCGTGACCCGGCAACGCGTTCGGGCCGCTCGCAGCGACATAACCGCCGCGACCGGTGCGCCGGTTCCACCGTCACTCGAACTAGGCGATCTGCCCTACGTATCGGTGTTCGGCGATGCCGATATCCTCAAATACGCCACGGTGGAGAGAGACGTTGTGGTTGTCGATCCGATCCGCATGCGCGTCATCGACGTCATCCATTCCGGCGCGGGTCCGTAAGCAGTACGTGCCGCCGATCGCGTTTGCGCCGAGCCCGCGGTCATTCTGACATCGCCGGCACGGCGTCGTTTCAGCGTTGCGTTCAGTCCGGGCACTTCAGTCCGGGCACTTTGACAAGACCGCGTTTTGACAAGACCGCAAGACGATCAGGCCGCCAGCCATGAATCCGCAAACATGAATCCGCAGAAGAGCGCCGTCCAGATAGTTCCACTCGAAGCGCCCGAGGAAACGCCATTCTATATCGCGGCGACGCGAGCCGCCGGCGGGACATCGCGGACACTGAAATACGGCGATACCTTCGCTGTCATCGATAGCCGTGGCGACATCGCGGCGGCATCTGGCCGCTCCGCTGGACTGTTCCACCTCGATACCCGCTACCTGTCGCGCCTCGAACTGTTCGTCAACGACACCCCGCCGCTGCTGCTCGGTTCAAATCTGCGCGACGACAACTCCGCGCTCTTCGTCGATCTGACCAATCCGGACATCATGTCGGACCAGCACATCGTTCTGGAGAGAGACAGCGTGCACATTCTGCGCACGGTATTTCTCTGGCGCGGCACCGCCTACCAGCGTCTGCGGCTGCGGAATTACGGCGAGCGGGCCGTCGACCTGCGGCTGTCGTTTCGGTTCGAAAATGATTTCGCCGACTTGTTCGAGGTGCGCGGTGCGCACCGTGCACGGCGCGGCACCGCCACCGCCAAGCTGCACGGCAACGACGAGGTCGTGCTCAGCTATCGCGGGCTCGACGCCAAGCTGCGGCGTACGGCGCTGACATTCGATCCGCCGCCGGCACACCTGACGGTCGACAGCGCCGTCTACGACGTCCGGCTCAATCCCAGCGAAAAGCTACCGATCTTCATCGCCGTGAGCTGTGATCCGACGCGGCCCAGGCCGCTGCCGTTTTTGCGCGGCCTGATCGCCGCGCGACGCGAACTGCGCGATACGGCGCGCGACCGCACGGCGGTCGAGACGTCCAATACGCGATTCAACGAAATGCTGTGCCGGTCGGCGGCCGATCTCTCGATCCTCATGACCGACACGCCGCAAGGCCGTTACCCTTACGCCGGAATCCCATGGTTCTCGACGACGTTTGGCCGCGACGGGTTGATCACGGCGCTGCAGATGCTGTGGTGGAGTCCGCTCGTCGCAAGAGGCGTGCTGCGCCGGCTTGCATACTACCAGGCGAAGACTACCGATCCCCGCGCCGACTCCGAACCCGGAAAAATCCTGCACGAGATGCGCGGCGGCGAAATGGCCGCGCTGCATGAAGTTCCGTTCGGCCTTTATTACGGCAGCGTCGACTCGACGCCGTTGTTTGTACTTCTTGCCGGGCTGTATCTCGAGCGTACCGGCGACCGCGAGACCATCGCCGAGCTGTGGCCCAACATCGAAGCGGCCCTGGCCTGGATCGACGGTCCCGGCGATCCGGACGGCGATGGCTTCGTTGAATATCTGCGAGCGAGCGAACAGGGTCTCGCCAATCAGGGCTGGAAAGACTCGCAGGACGCCATCTTCCATGCCGACGGACGGCTGGCCGAGGGCGAAATCGCGCTCGTGGAAGTGCAAGCCTACGTCTACGCCGCCAAGCGCATGGCGGCGCGCTGCGCCCGCCGGCTGGGACGCGACGCCAGCGCGGAAAAACTCGATGATGAGGCGCAAAAGCTTGCCGAACGTTTTGAGGCGGCGTTCTGGTGCCCGCAAATCGAGACGTACGCGCTGGCGCTCGACGGCGACAAAAAGCCTTGCCAGGTACGCTCCTCGAATGCCGGACAGGCGCTGTTCACCGGCATTGCGGCGCCGGATCGGGCGACGCGCGTTGCCGCCGGACTGCTTCAGCCGCGTTTCTTTTCCGGTTGGGGCATCCGCACCATCGCCGCCGGCGAAGCGCGCTACAATCCGATGTCGTATCACAACGGCTCGATCTGGCCGCACGACAATGCGCTGATCGCGCTTGGCTTGGCGCGCTACGGCGAGAAGCAGGCGATCGCCGAGCTGTTTGCCGGCCTCTCCATGGCGGGTACTTATATGGATCTTCGCCGGCTGCCGGAATTGTTCTGCGGTTTTCGCCGTCAGCAGGGCCACGGCCCGACGCTCTATCCGGTCGCCTGCGCGCCGCAGGCGTGGGCCAGCGCTACGCCATTTACGCTCCTGGAAGCGTCATTGGGATTACAGTTCGATCCGTTCAACAACGAGATCCGTCTGTGCAATCCAATGCTGCCGCCGTTCCTGGATGAAGTGATGCTGCGCAACCTGCAGCTCGGCGCCGGCAACGTCGATCTGCGCGTGCGCCGCCATCGCAACACCGTTTCGCTCGACACCCCGCGCATCAGCGGCGACATCCGGGTTTCCGTGGTTTTTAGCTCCTGATCGGCGCATCTCGCGCATGATGGCGACGTGGAACCGGCCGGGCCGGTTCCGATTTAGTCCATTTGGGAACTTCATCAGCCTTGCTGGAGGAGCTATGCACGGAGATCGGCGAATAACGGCCAACACTGTGGCTGCAACCGCGGTCGTATTCTTGGGGCTTTCGATCGGCGCGACCGCGCTTTGCGCGGATAATTCCGGTGCCGCCACGAGCGCCGCTCCAAAAGCGGCCCCGCAAGCGAGCCCACAAGTCACCCCTAAAGCGACCCCTGAAATCACCGTGCTCGACAAGCACGAAGTCGAAGGCATTCTCGGCCGCCAAGTGCGTAGCGCGACCAACGAGAATATGGGGCGGATCGTTGACGTGCTCGTCGATCCCAACGGCCAGGTCCGCGCCGCCATTATCGACTTCGGCGGTTTCCTCGGCGTCGGCAGCCGCAAGATCGCGGTCGATTGGGGCGCGCTGCACTTTCCGCCCCCCGGCAAGTCCGACGCCTTTGTCTCGCTCGAACTCACGCGCGACCAGGTGAAAGCCGCGCCGCAATACCAGGACGGCAAGCCTGTCGTCGTTCTCGGTGCACTCGGCAAACTCGAACCCCTTCCGGAATAGCACGAAAAGCAGCGAGCCCTCCCCGGCTTTTGTGGCGCCTGGCAGTTACGTTTGGAATCATGGAGAAGGACACTGCCAGCGAACCCGCCGCACCGAGCAAGCGACCAGCCGGAGCCGCACGGCGCCATCCCCCGCGAGCAGATGCCGGCCCCGCAACAGCCTGAGCAGGGCATGCCGCCACTGCGGCCGTCACAGCGCAGCCTGCGCGGTCTCGATTGGTTCATCTTCTTTGTTGCCGACGTGCAGACCGGTTTCGGGCCGTTCGTGTCGGTCTATCTTACCACGCAGCATTGGACTCAGATCGACATCGGACTCGTGCTGTCCGCCGGTGGATTCGTTGCGCTGATCGGACAGATGCCGGGCGGCGCGCTGGTCGACGCGGCGCGCTCGGAACGCACGGTCGCCGCGATCGCCATCGTGGCGATCTGCATCAGCGCGCTCGGCTATGCGGTCTTGCCGATCTTTCCCATGGTGCTGTCGGCGTCGATCCTGCACGCCCTGGCGAGTTGCGTGCTCGGTCCGGCGATGGCGGCGATCAGCCTCGGTCTCGTCGGCCACGCCGCGATCAGCTCGCGGTTCGGACGCAATGCTCGGTTCGCCTCGGTGGGTAATGGCCTGGCGGCGGCGGCGATGGGCGCCTGCGGCTATTTGATTTCGGCGCGCGCGGTATTTGTTGTCACCGTGTTGCTGCTCGGCCCGGCGCTCGTCGCGTTGCGCATGATATCGCCGGCCGAGGTCGATCCGGAACGCGCGCATAGTGCTCCACCGCCGACCGACGACGCACGCGCCCAGCGCGCTCGGAGCGGCCGCAGACGCGCGCCGATCAGGCCCGGCTCGCTGATGCAGAACAAAGCGCTGCTGATCTTCGCCGGTTGCTTGCTGTTGTTCCATCTCGGCAACGCCGCCATGCTGCCGCTGATGGGCAGCGTACTCACCATGCGGTCGAGCCAGTGGGCGACGCTGCTGATCGCCGCCTGCATCGTCGTACCCCAGATGCTGGTGGCCGCGGCCGCGCCCCGGGTCGGCATTCTCGCGCAGCGATGGGGCCGGCGGCCGCTGCTGCTGGTCGGGTTCGCGGCGCTGCCGCTGCGCGGTCTATTGTTTGCACTCTTGTCGAGCCCGGTGCCGCTGGTCTTCGTACAACTGCTCGACGGCGTGACCGCAGCCGTGTTTGCCGTGATGGTGCCGCTCGTGATTGCCGACCTGACGCGCGGCACCGGTCATTTCAATCTCGGCCAGGGGATTGTCGGTACGTTCATCGGCATCGGCGCGTCGATCAGTTCGACGCTCGCCGGCTATCTCAGCGATCGCTTCGGCAGCCCCTGGGCATTTGCCGGATTGGCAAGCATGGGGCTCGCAGGGTTCTTGGCGGTTCTGCTGCTGATGCCGGAGACGACACCCGTGGAAGAGTTGGCGAAGACCAACCAGCCGGCTTGAGCGAAACGCGAGCAGTCGCTCGCACCGGGGTGAGTTTCGCGTGCGTTCGACCCGCCCCCCGCGCGCTGCAAGCTCACAAAGCCGGCGCATCGTCTGCGACGAGCCGCAGCCGCGGCGCGATGCGATCGGCGAGGTTGCGGTAGACCGAGAGATAGTCCTGCGCCATGCGCCGCGCCGTAAAGCGCGCCTCGAACTGTTTGCGAATTTTAGTGCGCGACAGCAGACCCAGACGGTCCACCGCGCCGATGGCGCCATTTTCATCCTCGACGATGAAGCCGGTAAGGCCGTCATCGATGACTTCCGGCACCGAACCGCGATTATACGCGATCACCGGCGTGCCGCACGCCATCGCCTCGATCATCACCAGACCGAACGGCTCCGGCCAGTCGATCGGAACCAGCAGCGCGATCGCCCCGCTCAGAAATTCCGACTTATCTTTATCGCTGATCTCGCCGATATATTCGCTGTGCGTTTCCTTGATCATCGGATTGATCTGTTCGTCGAAATATTCGCGGTCGGCGCGATCGACTTTCGCGGCGATCTTGAGCGGCACGCCGCAATGGTGCGCAATACGAATGGCCCGGTCGCAGCCCTTCTCGGGGGCGATCCGGCCGAGAAACGCAAAATACGACGGTTTGACCGGTTTCGGCGTCAACAACCGCTCGGGCAAGCCGTGATGCACGGTGCGCACCCAGTGCGCCTGCGGCAGGGGCCGCCGCTGTGCGTTGGAAATCGACACCACCGGCACCGACGAAAACGTATCGAACACCGGTTGATGCTCCGGCAGGTCGAGCCGGCCATGCAGCGTCGTGGCGAACGGCGTCGGCTGGCGGGAGAACAACGAAAATGGATAATAATCGAGGTGAAAATGCAGAAAGTCGTATTCGGATGCGTGCCGATAGACGCGCTCCAGCATCAGCATATGCAGTGCGTTCGGATCGCGCACCGCGCCGTCAAGCCGCAGCGCTCGCGGCCACACCGCGTCAAGCCGTGCCGAAGTCTCGGAATCGCCGCTCGCGTACAGCGTCACTTCGTGGCCGAGCGCGATCAGCTCTTCGGTAAGCCACGACACAACGCGTTCGGTTCCACCATAAAGCTTCGGCGGGATCGCCTCCGTGAGGGGGGCGATTTGCGCGATATGCATCGGATTGACCTTTCTTGTTAGGACTTCCCGTGACGGCATTTGTTCCCCGGCACTGCAACAACTGCGAACGGCAAAATTCGCTCAAAAACGCGACGGAACATATTTTTTATGGAACTTGGAACTGTGAACAATGTTCAGGCGTCGTCATCGATGCACCAAAAACATACCAAAAAGCTTCTTGACCGGATTCTATTGACGCGCTGAAAGTTCAAACATCCAAAAACCGACACGGAGTTGCCGCGCCAACGCCGCGGTTCCACGGCGCACACTGCCGGATTGAAACGAATTTTTACCGGCACACCGGCGTCGATTTTCCGCCCTTCGCGTTGAGATGCTGTGGGAACCTCCCGGGTGGGGGCCCGCTTGTTCGCTGGCGGAGACCAAAACAGCATGGACGACCTTTGCAGCTACGCAAACCGCCCTCTTGCTTTCATCTTCCGTTATCTACGGCTGCGGCCGTTCTCGCATTTCGCCATTCTGGCCGCCGTGCTCGGCGCCGTGACCTGCTCGGTGGGCACGCAATACGGCGTGAAGTTTCTGGTCGACACCCTGTCGCAAGGCGCGGGCGCGGACGTGTGGGAGGCATTTCTCCTGCTCGTGTCGCTGATCGCCTCCGATAATCTGTTGTGGCGGATAGCAAGCTGGATCGCGAATTGCGCTTTCGTCGGCGTGACCGGCGATCTGCGGCGCGATCTGTTCCGTCATCTCACCGGGCATTCACCCGGCTACTTCGCCGACCGGCTGCCCGGCATGCTGACGAGCCGCGTGACCGCGACCTCGAACGCGATATTTACCGCCGAGAACATGTTCATCTGGAACGTGCTGCCGCCCTGCGCGGCGACCATCGCGGCGATAACCCTGGTCTGCACGATCAGCCTGGCGATGGCCGGCACACTGGCGCTGTTCGGCGGCGTCATGGTGTGCGTGATGTTCCGTTTGGCCGCGGCGGGCCGGCCGTTGCACCACGATTTCGCCAGCAAGGCTGCCGCCGTGGACGGCGAAATGGTCGACGTGGTCAGCAACATGCCGTTGGTGCGCGCCTTCGGCGGCCTGCTGCGCGAACACCGCCGCTTCGATGCCACCGTCGACCGCGAGCTCGACGCGCGCCGGCGGAGCCTGTTCTATCTCGAAAAGCTGCGCATCTTTCATGCCATCGTGACAATCGTCCTCACGCTCGGCTTGGTCGCCTGGGCGATCGTGCTGTGGAACGAGGGAGCCGCGACGACCGGCGACGTGGTGCTGGCCTGCACGCTGTCGATTTCGGTGCTCAGCGCGACCCGCGATCTCGCCGTGGGGCTGGTCGACATCACCCAGCATTTCGCACGCCTTGCCGAGGCGCTGTCGACGCTCCTGGTGCCGCATGAATTGCGCGACCACCCGCAGGCGCAGCCGCTGGTGCGCCGCGGCGCCAGCGTCAAGTTCCAGCACGTCACTTTCCGCTATGGCGACGGCCAGCAGATCCTGGAAGATTTTTCGCTGTCGTTCAAACCGGGCGAACGCATCGGCCTGGTCGGCCAGTCCGGCGGCGGCAAGTCGACCCTGTTCGCGCTGCTGCAGCGCTTCTACGATGTGCAGCGCGGGCGCATTCTGATTGACGGCCAGGATATCGCGCGCGTCACGCAGGCGAGCTTGCGCGAGGCCATCGGGATCGTGCCGCAGGACATCTCCCTGTTCCAACGCTCCGTGTTGGACAACATCCGCTACGGCCGGCCGGATGCCTCCGATGACGAAGTGATGGAGGCGGCGATCGCCGCGCGCTGTGATTTTGTTGAAAAGCTGCCCGAAGGCATGCGCACCATCGTCGGCGAGCGTGGCCTAAAACTGTCGGGCGGTCAGCGCCAGCGTATCGCCATCGCACGCGCCTTCCTCAAAGATGCGCCGCTCCTCCTGCTCGATGAAGCGACGTCGGCGCTCGACAGCGATTCCGAGGAGATGATCCGCGACGCACTAAGCCGTCTGATGCATCATCGCACCGTGATCGCCATCGCTCACCGGCTTTCTACCGTGCGGAATTTCGACCGCATTGTCGTGCTGCAGACCGGCCGGGTCGTCCAGGACGGCGCTCCCGATCAGCTCATGCGCCGCGATGGCCTCTACCGCGAACTGGTGCAGCGCGAGATGAACCGCCTCGCCCAGCAGGCGGCGTAGACATACGCATTAAGCCGCATTCGCCGGCGGCAGCATCGGCGCGCCGGCATCGCTCCTTGCCGATTTTGTCTTTTCCGGCTAATATGACCACAATAGTCACGGGCAGGAAACCATGCGCAAAATCCAGTTGCGGGACGCCAAAGCAAACCTGTCGTCGGTGGTCGATCAAGCCACGCGCGGCAAGCCGTCCGTCATCACCCGTCACGGCAAGCCGGAAGCGGTCGTGCTGGGCTTCAGCGATTGGCAAAGACTGTCCAATGTGCCGTCGTTCGGCCGGCTGTTGATGTCGGCGCCGCTCGTTGACGGCGACCTACCCGAACGCGGCGCCGCGCCGCTTCGCGATTCCAATCTGTGACGCGATACCTGGTCGATACCGACATCATCTCGGTAACGTCGCCGGCCAGGGCCCTCCCTCGCGCTGACCTGGCAGCGTGGATGGATTCGCATTCGTCGGATCTCTTCGTGTCGGCCGTTACCATTGCGGAACTCGCGAGCGGCATCGCCAAAGTCAAACGCGAAGGGGCAAGGCGCAGGGCAGCTGAGCTTTCGGCGTGGCTGCAGACATTGCTGCATCTTTACGGTGATCGGGTGTTGACGTTCGACATTGCGACCGCCGAGATCGCCGGAGCGTTATCCGATCGCGCGCGCGGCCGCGGGCAATCGCCGGGCTTTGCGGACATCGCCATCGCCGCTACAGCACAGCGGCATCATCTGACCCTCTTGACCGGCAACACGCGGCATTTCGCGCCGCTGGGCGTGCCTGTCGTCGATCCGCTTCAGAAACTTCCGGACGAGAAATAGCAATAAATCGAGCCGCTATTCCGCGGCGCGGCCGAGCGCAAGCTGGCGGCTGACAAGTTCGGCATAGAGGCCGCCGCGCGCCAGCAGTTCGGCGTGGGTGCCGGCTTCGACCAGGCGTCCGGCATCGAGCACGGCGATCATCTCGGCATCGCGCACCGTAGAGAGGCGGTGGGCGATGACGATGGTGGTACGGTCGCGCATCAGGTCGGTCAGGGCCTGGCGCACCTGCGCCTCGCTGATGGCATCGAGATGCGAGGTTGCCTCGTCGAGGATCAGTACCGGCGCGTTTTTCAGAAACGCGCGCGCAATGGCGACGCGCTGGCGCTGGCCGCCGGAAAGCTGGACACCGCGCTCGCCGACCTTGGTATCGAGCCGCGCCGGCAGGGCGGCGACGAACTCGCGCAAAGCCGCGCGCTCCAGCGCCTGCATGATCTCGGCTTCGCCGGCGCCAGGCTTCGCCAGCGCCACGTTGGCGCGCAGCGTATCGTTGAACAGATATGTGTCCTGCGCGACGAGCGCGATGCGGCCGCGCAGATCGTCGAGCCGGTATTGGCGCAGATCGGCGCCGTCGAGCATGACGATGCCGTGCGTCGGATCCCAAAAACGCAGCAGGAGATTGGCGAGCGTGGTCTTGCCCGAACCTGACGGGCCGACGATGGCGAGCGTCGCACCGGGGCGAATGGCGAGTTCGACGCCGCGCAGCACCGCGCGCTCCGTCCCCGGATAGTTGAAATCCACATGCATGATCTGGATTGCGGCGCCCGTGTTATGCGCCGTCGCCGGCGCCGAGGCCGGCACTCCCCGGCCGTCCGTCACCAGAACGGGCTCCTCATGCACCGCGCGCAGCCGATGCGCCGAGGCAAACGTATCGGCGAGCTGGCGGCTGACATGGGCAATCTCGGAAATCGGCAGGAAAGCCGAGGTGGCGAGCAAAGTGAGCAGCGGCAGAAACACGCCGTTGAATTGCCCGCCCGCCGCCAGCAGCCCGCCGGTCAACGCCACCGCGAGCCCGCCGAACGCGGTTGCGGTTTCGAGCTGCACGTCCTGCAGCGAAATGTCGTGCAGCACGTTGAGCCGCAGCATGGTGCAATTGCGCACAAGCCTCTGGAATTCGCCGCGCCGCCGGCCGAGCGCTTGGAAGGCGGTGAGTTCGGCAAGTCCCTGGATGGTGTCGGCAACGTGCGCATTCAGCATGCCCAAGGCCTCGCGCGCGGCGGCGCCAAGCCCGTCGATCCGTTGCCGCAGCAGCACTGGCGCCAAGGCCGCGAACAACAGGAACGGCACGAGGGCCAGCGCGGCTGGCCAGGCGAATACGGTCAGCGTCACCAGCACCGCTGCCGGCACGATGATCGCAACGATCGCGGGACCGACCGTGTGGGCATAAAAATATTCGACCGTTTCCACATCCTGCGTCGCCAGCGCCACCAGATCGCCGGAGCGCCGGCGCAACAGATAACCGGGCGCCAGCGCATCGAGCTTGCGGAACAGCGCGATGCGCATGTCGGCCAGCAGATGATAAGCCATGGCGTGAGCCTGCCAGGACTCGGCCCAGTGCAGGATACCGGCAAGCGGCGCGATCACCGCTAGCCAGATCAGAAGATCGCCAAACGGCCGCCCGGTCTTCAGCGCAGCAACGATGAGCGCGCTGACAACGGCGACGCCGATATAGGCGGCGACGCGGGCCGTCCCAGAGACAATGACGAGCATGAGCCGCCGCCACCACGGCGCAATGAAGCTCAGCAGCGCGCGCGTGGTGCGGCCCCAATCCATGCGCTCGACGCGCAGGATGGAACCGTCGGCGGTTAGGCCCTGCTCCGTCGGCACCGCGTCCGCAGTCGCCTCGGCATGCGCGGCGGCCGGCGGCGAAAACGGCAGCGTCATGTCGCCGCGCTCCTCGGCCTGCGCGCCCATCAGTTGCCGATAGGCTCCGCCAAGCTGCATCAAGTCGCGATGCGTGCCGCTTTCGACGACGCGGCCGTGGTCGAGCACCAGGATGCGGTCGGCATCGATGACACTGGAGAGCCGGTGCGCCAGGATCAGCGTCGTGCGCCCGGCCATCAGGCGGTCGAGCGCGCCCTGGATGATGGCTTCGTTCTCGGCATCGACCGAGGACAGCGCCTCGTCGAGAATGAGGATCGGCGCGTCGCGCAGCAGCGCCCGCGCGATCGCCAGCCGCTGGCGCTGTCCACCCGAGAGCCGCAGGCCGCGCTCGCCGATGAGAGTGGCGTAGCCCTGCGGCAGCGCGGCGATGAAGTCGTGCGCATTGGCGGCGCGCGCCGCCGCGGCGATCTGCGCCGGCGTCGCGTCCGGCTTG
>Ga0208849_1000897_pt1 | contig 24233 bp, 23 predicted proteins | sample NGESurdeep072012_10_FD_184470 | JGI IMG/M metagenome (GOLD analysis project Ga0208849, IMG submission 184470) | Arctic peat soil microbial communities from Barrow, Alaska - NGEE Surface sample 53-3 deep-072012 (SPAdes) | ecosystem: Environmental > Terrestrial > Soil > Wetlands > Peat ... | reverse complement strand
AACGCCGCGCGGACCGATCCTGCGGGCTACGCCAAGACCCTGCGAGGGCGCGCCCAGACCGCCGCCACGGCCGAGGCCATCGCGTTTCTGGAACGCCAGACGCCGCTCCCGGCCCTCACCGACAACGCCATGCTCGACGCGGCGGCGGCGCGGCATGCCGCCGACCAGGAGCCGAGCAAGGTCCCGGGGCACACCGGAAGCGACGGATCGAGCCCCAGGGACCGGGTCCAGGGCGCGGGGGTCTTCACCATGATCCTAGCGGAGGATCTCTCCCTGGGTCAGGCAAGCGCGGGGGGCGTCGTTCGCCAACTCATCATCGACGAGGGCAATCCCACCCGGATGCACCGCGCGGACCTGTTCAATCCGCTGCTCAAGTTCGCCGGCGTCGGTTGCGGCCCGAACGAGGCGTGGCGCACGATCACCGTCCTCGATCTCTCGGGCGCGATCATGGCGAGGTGAGGCGGGAGCGCTCATTCTCCGCCCGCGATGACGCAGCGCCGGGCGGCGCCTTGCGCGACAACGATGGATCATCGACCGGCCGTCGACTTCGATCCCTGCCGGCCGTATCCTGGCGACCATGACGAAGCTGCTCGATCAAGCCTTGGAGGCCGTGCGCGTCCTGCCGCCGGACGATCAGGACGAAATCGCGGGCGTGATCCTGCAACTTGCTGGCCTGGACCCGCCCGCGCCCGCTACCCTTTCGCGCGACGAACGCGAAGCGATCGCCCGCTCCAAGGCCTCCGCGGGTCGTGGGGACTTCGCGACCGACGAGCATGTAAGGGTCGTGTGGGCCAAGCATGGCCTATGAGGCTGCGCTACACCCCTCCCGCGCTCGCCGATCTCGCCGCCATTCTCGACTACATCGCCGAACGCTCCCCGGCGGGAGCGGCCCGAATTCACGGTCGAATTCTGGCGATCACCCGTCTGCTCTCGAGGTATCCGCGAGCCGGCGCGCCGACCGACGACCCGACTATTCGGCGAATGATGGCGACGCCGTACCCGTACCTCATTTTCTACGAAGCCACGGACGAGGAGCTCATCATCCACGCCTTGCGCCACGCCGCGCGCGAGCCTCCCGACAATCCTGGCTAGCCAGGCTTCATGGATCACCGGAACAAGCCCCGTGATGACCGGAGCGGGCGGCTCAGCGGCCGTGGAACTCACAGCGCCAGGGGCAGGGTGACGCGGGCGCGCAGGCCGCCGGCGGGGCGGTTGGAAAGGGTGACTTCCCCGCCGTGGGCGCGGGCGATGGCGCGAACGACCGCTAGGCCCAGGCCGATCCCGCCGGTGTTTCGGCTCCGTGAAGCCTCGAGTCGCCGGAAGGGCTCGAAGGCGGTTTCCATCTCGGTCTCGGGCATGCCCGGGCCCGCGTCGTCGATCTCGACCACGGCCATGCCCTCGTCGGCGAACACCTTGGCGGTCGCTTCCCGGCCGAAGCTGACGGCGTTGTTGACGAGATTGGCGAAGAGCCGCTTCAGGCCAAGGGTGTCGCCATCGACCACCACCCGCTCGGCGCGTTCGACGAAGGTCCGCGCGCCGGTGAGCGCCGCCTCGTCGATCACCGTCTCGACCACCGAGGCGAGGTCCACCGGACCATGCGGCGAGGGCCTGGCGGCGCCGCGCACGAAGGCGAGGGTCGCCGAGATCATCTGGTCCATCTCCTCGATGTCGGCGGCGAGTTCGCCGCGCAGGGCCTCGGGCGCGGCCTCGATCCGGAACCGCAGGCGGGTCAGCGGCGTGCGCAGATCGTGGGCGATCGCCCCGACCATCGCGGTGCGGTCCTCCACGTAGCGGGCCAGGCGCTCCTGCATCACATTGAACGAGCGCACCGCCGAGGCGACCTCCGGCGATCCGGCGATGTCGAGCGGGGCGGCCCGGGGGTCGCGGCCGAGGCGCTCGGCGCCGGCGGCGAAGGCGGCCATGGGGGCGGCGAGGCGACGCGCGAACAGCCACGCCAGCGGGGAGACGGCGAGGACGGCGAGGACGAGGGCCAGCAGCACCCGCTGGCGCCAGGGATCGAGCCCGATGACTCCGGCGGGCCGGATGATCGTCCACCGGCCGTCGGCGCGCTCCATGCCGACGAGAAAACCTCCGAACAGCAGGGGCTGTTCGCTCCTGATCGGCGGCGATGAGCCGCCCTTGAAGGCAAGGATGCGCAGCCCCGGCTGGGCGACGACCAGGCGCGCCGGATCGACGCCGAGCGCCGCGGCCAGGGCGGCGCGAAACTCCAGCCGGCGGCGACCCTCGGTGCCGCCTCCCGGCGGGTGGTTCTCGACCCTGATGGTGAGGGCGCGGCCTTCCGGCGTCGCCGGCGCCCCGGCGTGGCGGATCGCGGCGGCGACGTCGCTCACCGTATAGATCTCCGGCTGCGGGGTCGGCAGGCTCAGGATCACCACCAATGCGGCCACCTGGGCGGCCAGGAGGGTCGCGATCACCAGGCCCAGGGTCTGGATGAAGAGCGGCGTCGCGGGCAGCCTGTTCATGGCGCGCGCGAAACCCTGGGGCTGAAGAGATAGCCCTCGTTGCGGATCGTCTGGATCAGGCTCTGGGCGTCGCCGCCGTCCTCGAGCTTGCGGCGAAGGCGGCTGATCTGGACATCGATCGCCCGGTCGAAGGCGTCCGACTGGGGACCGCGCGCATAGTCGAGAAGCTGGTCGCGAGTGAGCACGCGCTGGGGATGCTCGACGAAGGCGCGCAGCAGGGAGAACTCGCCGCTGGAGAGATTGACCGCCACCCCGGCCGGCGAGCGCAGCTCCCGCCTGACCAGATCGAGCCGCCAGCCGGCGAACTCGCAACCCGCCCCCAGGGCCTCGGCGGGGGTCGGCGCTTCGCGGCGGCGGCGCAGCACCGCGCGCACCCGCGCCAGCAGCTCGCGCGGATTGCATGGCTTGGCGACATAGTCGTCGGCGCCGACCTCCAGACCGACGATCCGGTCGGTCTCCTCGCCCATGGCGGAGAGCATGATGATCGCCGGCCCGCCGCGTCCGCCGACCCGTCGGCACACCGAGAGGCCGTCCTCGCCGGGCAGCATCAGGTCAAGGACGATGAGATCGGGCGAGCGGCGGGCGAGGGCGCGATCCATCTCCGCGGCGTCGGCGGCGGTCTCGACCAAAAAGCCGTGGCGGGCGAGGAAGTCGGAGATCAGGACGCGGATCCCCGGATCATCGTCCACGACCAGGACCCGCTCGGTGGCCACAGGGGTCGCGCTCATCTCATCGGGCGCCATGGCGCGAAGGTTCGTCTCGCGCTGTGGCGAGGGAATGTCCCGCCTGAAACACTGAACTGCATCGCCGTTGCCGGATCGGCGGCGGACCGGTAGCTTCCAAGGACTCGGGCGCTGGCCCGGGTAGCGAAGGTCGGGGCGAGAGCATGGCAACAATCGGCGTCCGCCCCGGCCTTGGCCGCATTTTCCAACGCAAGTCGGTCGGCCAGATCCAGAGCGAACTCGAGCATGGCGAACTGAAGCGTTCGCTGGGCGCGCTCAACCTCGTGCTGCTCGGGATAGGCTGCATCATCGGCACCGGCATCTTCGTGCTCACCGGCCAGGCGGCGGCGCAATACGCCGGTCCGGCGATCATGATCTCGTTCGTGATCACCGGCGTGCTCTGCGCTCTGGTTGCCCTCTGCTACGCCGAGCTGGCCTCGGCGCTGCCGGTATCCGGCTCCGCCTATTCCTACACCTATGCCTCGATGGGCGAAGGCGCCGCCTGGGTCATGGGGCTGTTGCTGCTGCTGGAATACGGTTTGGCCGCCTCGGTCGTGGCGGTGGGCTGGTCGGGGTATTTCGTCAGCCTCGCGCAGGACATGCACATCATGATCCCGCCGGCGCTGACCGCCGCGCCGGGGGTGCTGGTGCGTGATCACGCCGGGGCGGTGATCGCAACAGGGATCATCAATCTGCCGGCGGTGGGGATCATCATCGCGGTCATCACCTTGCTGGTGGTGGGGGTTTCGGAGTCGGCGACCGCCAACAACATCATCGTCGCCATCAAACTGACGGTGGTCATCGCCTTTATCGGCATCGGCTCACAATATGTGAATCCCGCCCATTGGTCGCCGCTCGTACCAGCCCAGGTTCCCGCACCGCCGCCGGGTACGCCGATGGACGTGGGACACCAGATCGGACGGGCGCTGTGGGAAGTCGTCACCGGCAACAGCCATTCTCGCTATGGCGTCGGCGGCGTCATTCACGGCGCGGCGGTGATCTTTTTCGCCTATCTCGGCTTCGAGGCGGTCTCCACGGCTGGGGCGGAATCCCGCAATCCGGCCCGTGACATGCCGATCGGGATTCTCGGCGCGCTGATCATCTGCACCGTGCTCTTCATCGCTACCTCGGCGGTGCTGGTCGGGATCGTCCCGTATACGTCCCTGGATAATCCGGCGCCCATCGCCACCGCCGTCAACCAGATCGGCCTGCCGTGGTTTGCGATCCTGGTGAAGATCGGCGCCATCGCCGGGCTCTCCAGCGTGATGCTGGTGCTGCTCTACGGCCAGACCCGCATCTTTTACACCATGTCGCGGGACGGCCTGCTGCCCGCGTCGCTCGCCCTGGTGCACAAGAGATTCAAGACCCCCTGGATCAACACCATCATCGTCGGTATCGCCGCCTGCGGCGCGGCGGGCTTCATGTCGCTCTCGGCCCTGGCCGACCTCACCAACGTCGGCTCCCTCGCCGCGTTCACTCTAGTCTGCATCACTGTGATTTATCTTCGTTTTTCCAGCCCAGACCTGAAGCGGCCGTTCAAGACGCCATTCTTTCCCGTCACCCCGATTCTGGGGGCGATCATGTGCATCGTCCTGCTGATGAGCCTCATGGCCGGCCGGGCGACCCGCAACTTCTTCCTCATCTATCTGGCAGGCGGGATCGTGGTCTATTTCATCTACGGAATGTGGAATTCCAAACTCGGCAAAGGCGATGCGGTCGCGGGCCATGAGGCCGCGCCGATGGAACTGCCCCACCGCGGCGATTAGGCGGCGAACGCGGCTTCGCGCGGAATGCGGCTTGAGGCGGTGGTCCGCCGATCACGCCGCCAGGAAGGCCATCTTCTCGACCGGGGCGAGGGTCGGTCGGGCGGTCGCGAGGGCGGCGAAGGAGGCGTCGGCGGCGGCGAGAACCAGGTCGATGTCGGACTTCGTCATGGCGGCGTTGAGAAACATGTTGTGCCAGGGGTGGACGTAGACGCCGCGCTTGAGCATCTCGGCGCCGAAGAAGAACCCCTTTCGCATGTCCGGGTCCTCGTCGAACAGGAACAGCGGCATGGTCACAGGGCCGGTCTGGCGCAACTCCAGGCCGTGCCCGGCGGCGCGCTCGGCGAGACCCTCGCGCAACTGCAGGCCCAGCGTCTGCATGGTCTCGAGATAATTGGTCTCGCGCACCCGCCTGATGGTCGCCAGGGCGGCCGCCATCGGCGCGGCCTGGAACCAGAACGAGCCGGTGGTGAAGATCGCCGCCGCCGCCCGCCGCGCCTTTTCCGAACCGAGGACCGCGGAAAGGGCGTGGCCGTTGGCCAGGCACTTGCCCCAGGTGGAGAGATCCGGCTCGACTCCGACCACCGACCAACTGCAGTCGCGCGCGATCCGCAGCCCCGCGCGCACGTCGTCGACGATGAGCAGGGCGCCGGTGTCGTCGCACAGCTCCCGCGCGCGCCTTGCATAGGCGGCGAGCGGCTGTTCCTGGTCGATGAAGGCATCGTGCTTCAAGGGCGCCGCGAACACCGCGGCGAGGTCGTCTCCGGCCTTGGCCACCGCCTCCTCGAGGCTGGCGACATCGTTGTAATCACAGAGGATCTGATGCGACTTGTCCTCGGGAATCGTCCCCGCGCTGCGCGCATTGCACCACGGCGCGGCGCCATGGTAGGCGCCTTTGGCGCGGACCACGGTCCTGCGCCTAGTGTGCGCCCGGGCGGTCATCAGGGCGATGGTGGTCGCGTCGGTGCCGTTCTTGCAGAAGATCGCCCACGCGGCGTGACCGACCATCGCGGTCATCGCCTCGGCGAGCTCGACGATCAGGCCGGTAGGCCCGGTCATGGTGTCGCCGACCGCGAGTTGGGCGACGAAGGCGGCGTCGATCTGCGGATCGCCATAGCCCATCAGATTGGGCCCATAGGCGCACATCAGGTCGATGAGTTCGGCGCCGTCGGCGTCCCACAGCCTCGTCCCCTTGGCGCGGGAGAAGAACTGCGGATAGTCATCCGGCAGCAGCCGCGCCGACTGGTGGCCGTACATCCCCCCCGGGATCACCGCCTCGGCCCGCGCCCGAAGCTCCGCGTCCCGACTGTTGCGCCGCGCCATGGCTCTTCTCCTTGGCCAAACAGCACTCCCGCTAACACGGCGCCCCGGCGGGGAAAACGGATAAGCGCTCACCGTGGCGGGGCGGCCTCGTCGTAGAAGCGGGCGAGGTCAGCCTTCATCGATTTCAGCGCCTGCGGGTTCAGATAGACCATGTGTCCGGAGGGGTAGTAGGCGAAGCGGACATTGCCGCGGACCTGCGGAGAGAGCTGCATGTGGCCCAGGTCGTACTCGGTGCCGAAGAATGGCGTCGCCAGGTCATAGACGCCGTTGAGGGAATAGAGCAGCAGGTGCGGGTTCTCCCGCATCGCCGCCGAGAGGTCGAGGGCGACATCCGCCTCGTTGGTGTCGCCATCGCCGCGCCGGCCCGGCGGCTTGTGGCGGAAGTCCCACTGCAGCCCGGCCGAATAATAGGTCGGGCGATAGGAAAGCTCGGTCCGAAAATCGAGGCCGCGGGCAAGATAGTCGTGGAACGCGGCGACGAAGGCGCCGGTGATCCCGGTGTCGGAGGGGTCGAACTCGGGCGACTCGCCGGCCTCGTCGACGTCCATCCCGGTGAAGCGGTCGTCGTAGCGGCCGAGAGTCAGGCCCTGGTCGCGCAGCAACTCCTTGCGGAATCGGCCCGGGGTCACGCGCAGGTCGCTCGAAAGGACGTAGGCCGGCGAAAGGCCGGTGTAGGCGGCGAGCCGGTGCGCCACCTCCCTCCGTTCGGCCTCGCCGAGGTCCTGGCCCTTGGCCAGGGCCACCGCATAGGGCCCGCGCGCCCAGTCACGCACCTCGCCAAGGAAGGCCGGCAGATCGGCAGGCGGCGAGGCAAGGCGATTGTGATAGGCGGCGGCGGCGGCGTAGCTCGGCAGATAGTTGATCAGCTCCTGGTCGAACCCGGGGTCGCGCCGGCCGTAGTTGAGGATCGAGGAGAGCAGGATCACCCCGTTGAGCTGCACGCCGTCCGATTGCAGGCGGTAGGAGAGCCCGGCCGAGCGGGTCGTCCCGTAGGACTCGCCGAAGATGAACTTGGGCGAGTTCCAGCGGTGGTGAATCGTCAGATAGCGCTCGATGCCGCGGGCGAAGGCGTCGATGTCGGGGTCGGTGCCCCAAAACGCGGCGAGCCTGGTGTCGCCGAGCGGGCGCGAGAAACCGGCGCCGATCGCGTCGAGGAACACCAGGTCGGACTTGTCGAGGAGGCTGTCGGCGTTGTTCACCAGGTCGAAGGGAGCGTTGTGGGTGGCCGAGGGACTGTCGGTCGCCACCCGCACCGGGCCGATCGAACCCATGTGCAGCCACACCGTCGAGGAACCAGGACCGCCGTTGTAGAGGAAGGTCACCGGCCGTCGCGGATCGCCCGCGGTGTAGGCGACATAGAACATGCTCGCGGTCGGCTTGCCCTCGTCGTCGCGCAGGGTGAGGGTTCCAGCGGTCGCGGTGTAGGCCATGGAGCGGCCGCCGATCACCCCCTGGTGGCGGGTCACACTGGCGACCTCGACGATCGGCGCGGTGGCGATGTCGGCGTCGGTCAGCTTGCGGCAGCGCGCGCGATCAGCGCGGGCGTCCACCTTGGACGGCGCACCGGCCGCGGGGCCGCCGCCCGGGCCCTCGTCGCGCTGGGCGCGGGGTTGGGTCGCGCAGTCGCTGTCCGCACGCCCGCCCTCTCCCGGCGAGGAACCGGCGCCGCGCCCGGATTCAATGCGTCCGGGCTCGTCGGGCGATCGAGCGAGGGTGTGATCACCACGCGACCGAACCGAGCGTCCCGGCTCGTCCTTTGCCTGGACGGTCATTCCGCTGTCGGGACCCCCCACGCTCGCTTGGGCGAGGAGGCCGCCGGGGGCGACGATCAGGACGACGGCGAGGACGAGGGGCAGGGCAGGGCGCATGTGTTGTCCATTACAGAAGCAATGGGTGACCGCACTACACTTCTCTCCCGGAGAGAGAAGGGTCACCGGGGCCCGTCAGCAACGCACCTCCCGCCATCTCCTGCAGCAGCGGCGCGCGCGGAAACGGTTCGCCCCGGTAGTGGCGGAAACCCTCGGCCAAGTCGACGCCGAAGTCGCCGCCGCGGCGTCGCGACCAGGCCTCCATGGCCAGGAGCGGATCGGCGACGCCATGCTGCCTTTCGATCCAGGCGACCTGGCTCTCGTGCGCGGCCAGCATCGCTTTCTTGATCTCGAACACGCTGGCGATATCGACCGCGAAGTCCGCGACGACCCGCCGGCCTTTCCGGTCGCGGCCGCTGATCGGGTCCATGAAATAGAGGTGAGGCACGCCGGAGAGCGGCGCGGCCGGCCCAGTCGCGTAATTTCCGACCGAGGCGGCGAAACAGGCGTCACGGGCAAGGGCGCTCGCCGCCTCGTGGTCCGGGTGATAGTCGGCCGGCGAGGCGGCGATCACCATCCGTGGCGCGGCCGCGCGGATGAACTCGGTGACGCGTCGGCGCGAGGCGTCGTCATTGAAGACGCAGAGGTCCGCGAAACCCAGGCAGCGGTAGTCCGCCCCGATCATCGCCGCCGCCCGCGCCGCCTCTCCCTGGCGGATGCGCGAGGTGTCCCCACGACTGTGCTCGTCCGAGCCGCAGTCACCGGCGGTGAGGGTGGCGATGGTCACCGCGTGGCCGGCCTTGGCCAGCAGGGCCAGAGTTCCAGCGCAGAGGTTCTCGATGTCGTCCGGGTGGGCGTGGATGGCGAGGATCACGGCTCAACCGCCAGGTTGGGCTTGGCCTAGCACCCGGCCGAGGAACGCGCCGCCGAGATTCAAGCCGGGGGCGTCGATCGAGTGGGTGAGGCCGCGCGAGACGTGACCCTCGACCGCGAAGCCAAGCCGGCTCAGCGCCTCCTTCGCCTGGTGGAAGGCGGCGATGGGGATCATCGGGTCGGCGTCGCCGTGCACGAGAAGGATCGGTGGCTTGCTTCGGACCTCCGCGGCCAGGCTCGCCTCGTCGGCGAGCATCCCCGAATATCCGATGATCCCGGCAAGGCGCCGCTCCCGGCGCGGTCCAACGGTAAGCGCCATCATCGTGCCCTGGCTGAAGCCGACCAGGGCGAGGCGGTCTTCGCCTAGGCCGTTGCGGGCGAGTTCGGCGTCGATGAAGGCGTCGACCACCGGAGCGGCCCGCGCCGCGCCCGCCGCCCGGGCGCCCCGATCCAGGCTCGAAAGGCCCCACCACTGAAAGCCGCCGGGCGCCCCTGGGCACGGCTCGGGGGCGTTGGGAGCGAGGAACGCCGTATGGGGAAGCGCGCCGCGCCAATAGGGCGCAAGCCCGATAAGGTCGGCGCCGTTCGAGCCATAGCCGTGCAGGAGGATCACCAGCGAGGTCGCCGCGCCGCCGGCGGCCGGCGGGACCCTCGGCCCATCGATGATCGCAGGCGTCGTCATCACCAGAGACTTATCGAGCCGGCGCGGCGGTGGGCAAGGGAAAGGTGGCGCCGCGGCTCTGGCTCAGCGGCGAAAGCGAATGTCGAGGCCGCGCGCGATCCAGCCGGCCTCGATCACGTCGAGGTCATGGACGCCCGCCGGATTGGCCTTGGATGGCGAATTGGCCAGATAGGGCGCGCGCTCGGCGCGCCACACCCCGAGCAGACGGCAAAGTTCGGGCAAAGGCGCGGCGTGGTCGTCGACGCGCAGGCTGAGGTCCGGGAAGTCCTCGCTCGTGACCATGACCATTGCCGCCGATTGCCGCCCACGCCGATCGCCGCCGGCGCTCTCGCCGCCTTCCAGCGCCGCCATCATCCGCTCGGGTAGGGCAAGCGCCGGGTCGGCCTTGAAGCCGGCCAGGGTCGCGGCGGCGACCTTGTCGTTGCTGAGCATGTTGCCGGCGACGCTCGCTCCGCTCTCGCCGAAGCTCCCGCACCATTCCACGCAGTGGCGTCCGGTCCAGGCGCCGATCCGCCCATGCCGGTCGACCGCGTGGAGCTGGCGGATATCGCGGCCCTCGTCGCCCGCCAGGGCCGCCTCGATTGCCAGAGCGGGCGAAAGACCGCGCGCCAAGCTGTCGAGCACGGCGGGGCCGAGGTAGCGGTTGGTGACAGACTGGGTGCCCACGGCGCCCACCCCCGAGCGCACGAACGGCACGAAAGCGCCGCTGGCGAAGGCCTTGGTGGCGACCGCCGCGGCGAAAGCGCCGGTCGCCTGATCGCAGGCGAGAATGGACCAGGTCATGCGGGCTGGGCTCCTCACAAGAGTATGACGGCGGCTCCTTATAACCCGATCGCGAGCCACGGCCCGCCAGCCTTGCCCGGTCCATGACCTCGCCGCCCAGGCGGATCACCGTCTCTCCGGCAAGGATTGGCGCGGTGGCGAAGAGGCCCAAGCCCTGGATGGGCGAGGCTCGCGCCTCGACGTGGGGCGTGAGCCAGCGATTGCCCGCGATTTTCATGGCGTCATGCAAACCCGACCAACGCCCGATCAGCCTGGGAACAGATACCCGCAACTCCGGTCGCCCGGATCGTGGGCGAGGATGCGGTCATAGAGGCCGAGGTTCTCGGCGACGGCGCGGCCGACGTCCTCTGGCAGCAGAAAGCCGGCGGCGACCTGGCGGGCGGCGGCTTCGCGCGCCTTCGCCTCGAAGGCCGCGCGGGTGGGGTAGCGTTCGGCGAGACTCGGGCGCGGATCGCCGGCGGCCAGACGTTCCGCCTCGGTGCGAGCGAACGGCAGGAAGCTGCCGTCGAAGCGCGCCGTCGCCCAGGCAAAGCCGGTCTGTGGAGCGCGTTGGTTCCAGCCGGTGTGGGTCCCGAGCGGCGCGCGGAGTTCGACGAGGCGCACTCCGCCCTTGTCGTTGCCGTCGCCATCCGGGGCCGGGACGCGGGTCGCGAACGGGACCCCGTGCCCCGGTGGGACCCGGTCGGCGATCCCCTCGCCCGCAAAGCGCGGACCGAAGTCCAGGCGCGACTCGGCGAGACTCTGCCAGGGCGGCGTCAGGCCGATCGCCCTGGGAAAGGCGGCGCGGTAGGCGCCAACGGCGACCAGCGTGCCATCGCTCAAGCTGGGATAGGCGCTGGCCGGCGGCCGCTCGCCAGAACCCACCCAGCGGTCGAGCGCCACGATCAGGGCGCGCACGGCGAGGTAGTGGTCGGTGGTCGAGACGCAGTTCACGTATGGCAGGCGCGTCCGCGAGCGGCCGACGTAGTGCTGGGCGCCCATGAAGGCGTAGATCCGCACGCCGGCGGCAGGCGCCACGTCCCTGGCGCCGTCCGGCGTCGTGGCGATCAGCGAAGCGTCGCGGTTCCAGAACTCGGTCGAGGTGTTGGCAATGAGCAGCTTCGGAGTCCGCCCAGCCGCGTCGCGGGCGTTGTCGAGGAGCGACGCGGCCGCTCCGGTCGCCGGATCGCGGGTCGGCGCGGTGGTGAACGGGAAGGCGTCGGAGGGATAGTCATGCTCCTCGAGCATCGAGGGGTGGCGCGTGGGCTGGGCGAAGCGGCTGTTGAAGCCGGCCGAGCCGCCCGCGCCCGGTACTTCCATGAACGCGCCGTCGAAGGCCAGCCGGCCGGTCTCGTCGACATCGAGGCCATCGTGCAGCATCCGGCCGATGAGCCGCGCCGACTGGCTGATGCCGAAGATCAGCACCCGCCGAGACGCCGGCGCCCCGGCGAACGGGTGATCTCGGAAAAAGGCCAGGAGATCGCGGATGCCGGCCAGGCCCGCGCCGGTCACAAAAGGATCTTTGGCCCGGTAGGTGAGTTCGTAGATCGTCCCGGGCGCGAACCCGCCGTCCATCTCCACCCGTCCCGGCCCGCCGGGCTGCTCCGGCGCCACGAAGCGCCAGCGGTCGCGCCGGATCGGGGTGCGCGGATCGTCGGGCCGTGTGCGCGTGGTCAGCACCGCCGAGGGATCGTTCGGCGTCGCCGGCTCGTAGGTGAGGCCGCGCATCCCGGCGTAGGTGGTGAGCCTCGCCGGCGCGTCGACCCTGAATTCGTTCTCGACCGGGCCGGTGATCGCGGCGCCGTAGGGTCCCTTGGCGACTGGTGGGGTGAAGACCAGCGGCTTCGCGCCCGCCGGCTGCGGCGCGACGTCCCAGGTCCAGGCCGAGGACAGCAGGGTGAAGCCGTGGCGCATCAGGAAGCCGTCCCCGGCGTCGGCGGCGGTCGTCGGATCGTTGTTCGCCGGACTTCTCCCGTTCATCTGACCGAGGATGGCCATGCCGCCGCGGTTGTTGACGTCGTAGAGCAGGATGGACGAGCGGGCCCTGATCGGCCGCAGCATGACGAATTCGCTCTGGAACATGACCCGCCCGCGGCCGTCGCGGGGCGCGAGCTTCAGATCGACGATCGCCGCGTTGGCCGGCGCGTCGGGGTCGAGCGCGAAAGTGGCGATCCCGCGGATCTTCTCGTAAGGCCCCACCTCGCCGAAGCTCACCCCGGGGGCGAAGACGGTGCGTTCGGTTATCTCGACCCGCTCCACCGCCGCGCGCGCCGGCAAGCCTGAAACGGCGAGCGCAATCGCCGCCGCCGACAGTCCGACTCTGATCATCGCCCTCTCCGACCGCCGCACCGCTGGACCATGGCGCGTTCCTCGCCTACCCGTCGAGGCGAATGAGGGCTTCGGAGACAAAGAGCGATGACCATGGCTGCGAACGCGAGGCCCTCTGGCCCTCTCGCCGGTGTCCGGGTGATCGACCTCACCCAATTTGTGCTGGGGCCCTATGCGACCCAGACCCTGGGCGATCTGGGCGCGGACGTGATCAAGATCGAGGAGCCGTCGGGCGACCGCCAGCGGCGCTCGGGCAAGGCGCCGAACTCGCCGACCATGGGGCCGCTTTACGTCGCCCTCAACCGCAACAAGCGGTCGGTGGCCCTGGATCTCAAGACCGAGCCCGGTCGCCGGGCCTTGCGGCGGCTCGTCGCCCGCGCGGACGTCTTCATCCACAACATGCGGCCAGAAGCGGTGGCGCGCCTGGGTTTCTCCTACGCCGAGGTCGCGGGCCTGAAGGCCGACATCATCTACGTCGAGGCGATGGGCTATGACCCGGCCGGCCCCTATGCCGGGCGCCAGGCCTTCGACGATCTGATCCAGGCGGCGAGCGGCGCCTGCGGGCTTGGCGAGCTGGTCGAGGCTTCGGCGCCGTTGCGGCCCATGCCCTCGATCATCGCCGACAAGACCTGTGGCCTCTTCGCGGTGATCGCCACTCTCGCCGCCCTGCGCCATCGGGATCTCAGCGGTGAGGGCCAGTACGTCGCGGTGCCGATGCTGGAGACCTTCACCGGCTTCATCATGGCCGAGCACCTCTACGGCGAGACCTTCATTCCCCCCACGGGCCACTTCGGCCACACCACCACGATCACCCCGCACCGGCGCCCCTATCGGACGAAGGACGGCTGGCTGGTGGTGCTGCCGGTGGGCCCCAAGGCGGCGGCCAGATTCATGGAGCTGGGCGGCCTTCCAGGCGCCTATGAGAGCGAGCGCTTTGCGTCGAAGGCGAGCGGGGCGGAGCGGGTCGCCGAATACTACGCGATGATGGATGACGCGGCCGCCGCGCACACGACAGCGGAGTGGATGGATCTGTGCGCCGCCAATTCCATTCCCGCGATGCGCGCCAATCGCGCAGCCGAAATCTTCGACGATCCCCAGCTCAGGGAGACACTCTTCGAAGAACGCCAGCTCGAAGGGGAGGGGACCTACCGCGCCATGCGCCCCGGGCTGCGGTTTTCCAAGACCCCGGTCGGTATCCGCCGTGATCCTCCGCCGATCGGCAGGCACACCGACGAGGTGCTTGCCGAAGCCGCTGCCGTTGAGGCGCGGGCGCTCATGCGGTGAGCAGCTCGCCAAGAACCGGCGGGAGGCTCAGTCTCCGTCGGCGATGTCGGCGATCTTGCCGTCGATGCCTTCGCCGAAGGCGGTGCCGGCGATATGGCCCTCGTCCTTCTGGTGGATTTTGGCGGTGGGATATTTCGGCTTCTCTTCGGGCTTCACGGCCGCCGGCTTGTCGGTTTCTTTATCGGGCATCCCTGATACTCCGTCTGTCGCGGGCCAAAGCGCCCTTAGGCCCGACCCTCGAAGACACCTGCTATCATGGCCGAGAGGGCCTGTCAGCCTGTGGCGGGGCCAGGCCCGACGAGCGCGTAGATCATGATCCCGGTCGCTACCGCCAGATTGAGGCTGTCGGCCCGGCCGCGCATCGGGATCTTGACCGTGAGGTCGCAGAGGGCGGCCATCTCCGGCGAGAGCCCGGCCTGCTCTCCGCCCATCAGGATCAGGATCGGCGGCGCGACGCGGGCCGCACGAAAATCACTCGTCGCGGTGAGCAGGGTCCCGACGACACCACCGGGCCACTCGCGCCGCCACGCGGCGAAGGCTGTCTCGCTGGCGCGCGCGATCTTGACAGCGAAGATCGAGCCCATGGTTGCGCGCACCGCCTCCACCGAGAAAGGATCGCAGCAGTCGCCGACCAGAATGACCGCGCCGAGCCCCGCGGCGTCGGCGGTGCGCACTATGCTGCCGAGGTTTCCGGGATCGCGCACCGCGTGCAGAGCGACCCACCCCCGGGCGGCGCTGGGTTCGAGGTCGTCCAGCGGGGCGAACGCCTGGTCGAACACCCCCAGCACCGTCTGCGGATTTTCCCGACGTGAAACCTTGGCCAGGATCTCCGGGCTGACCTCGAGGGTATCGCCGGCAATCGCCGCGGCGTTCTCGAGCAGCGGATGGCCCGCCGCGTCTGGCCCATGGAGCAGGAACCGAGGTCGGCGCCCATGAGCCACCGCCTCGGCAACGATCTTCAAGCCCTCGGCGAGAAAGAACCCACTCTGCTCGCGCGTCTTGCGCATATGCAGGGCGCGCACCGCCTTGACCGTGGAATTGGTCAGGGAGGTGATCCTTCGGCGGCTCACTTCGCGCCACTCCAGCGGGCGAAGAATGAAAGTCCGATCCCGCGCTCGCCATGCTGTTCCATCAAGCCCAACTCGCCGAACTCGATCCGCCCGCCCAGGGAGACGGTCGCCTCCGCGACCAGGCCGGCGAGGGCGAGGCTCGAGAGACGCTCGGAATAGGCGTTGAGCAGGAGAAAGCCGGCGCCGCCTTCGAGAAGTCCCGCGCAGCCCGCGACGAGGCCGGGAAGATCCTCGTATAGTCGCCAGACCTCTCCGGCCGGCCCTCGGCCATACTTCGGCGGATCCAGGATGATTGCGTGGTAGCGGGCGCCGCGCCGCGCCTCGCGCTCCACCCATTTGCGGGCGTCCTCGCAGATCCAGCGGACCGGCGCCTGGGCAAGGCCGCTGGCGTCGGCGTTCTCCTTCCCCCAGGCGATCGCTTTTTTCGAGGCGTCGACGTGGGTGACCATGGCGCCGCGGGCGGCGGCGACGAGACTTGCGATCCCAGTGTAGCCAAACAGATTCAATATTTTGGTCGGTGACCCTGAAGTCAGACGCTCGACGATCCACCCCCAGTTCGACGCATGCTCGGGGAAGAGACCCAGATGGCGGAAGGCGGTGGGCCGGGCGAGGAAACGGACATCCCGCCAGGCCATCGGCCAGGCGTCGGGTAGCGGCCGGGCGAACCGCCAGCGACCAGCTTCCTCCTCGTCGCTCGCCTCGAACACCGCCTCCGCGGCGGCCCAGACTTCGGGCGCCAGGGCCGGACGCCAGAGGCACTGGGGTTCGGGTCGGATCACCCGCACCGAACCGAACCGCTCGAGCTTGCGTCCGCCGCCGCTGTCGATCAGCGCGTAGTCCACCCATCCGGCGGTGCGCATCAGGGTGGGAGCGTCGGCCAAATTCGGCATAGCGCGTGCTCTACCACGCGAATCCCTTCTGCTCGGCCGGTGGTCCAATCGGCTTGCCCCGGGGGAGGCTTTACCCTCTACTGGCGGCGCGGCAACCACGGGGGGCGTTTCGCGCTGTGAACCTAGTCACCAGCAAGTTTCTCCGGTCGGCGCGCAAGGCCAAGGGCGACGGCCACCTTCGCCGCGCCGAGATCCTGAAGGCCGCCGAGGTGATCTTCGTCGCCGAGGGCTACGAAGGCGCGACCATCCGCAAGATCGCCGAGGAGGTCGGCGTCTCCTCCACCGCCCTCTACATGCACTTCTCCGACAAGGATCAGATCCTGACCGAGATCTGCACCCGCGCCATGGAGGAGCTGCTGGCGATCAACAGCGAAATCTCCGCCCGGCCGATCGCGGCGGTCAGCCGGGTGCGGATGATGCTGGAAGCCTATGTCCGTTTCGCCCTCGAAAATCCCAACGCCTACCGGCTCGTGTTCTGTTCGGCGGCCCTGGCCCGCTCGCCGCACCGCCAGAGCGCCACCAAGCGGATCGGCGAAGAGTGCTTCGCGCGGTTTTCCGGCGTTGTCCGGGAGATCGCCGCCGAGGGCCGGCTGAAGACCGGGGACACCGCGACCGTCGCCCAGGTCCTGTGGGCGGCGTGTCACGGGATGGTCGCGCTGGTGATCACCAGGCCCAGCTTCGAGTGGCCGCCGAGCGAAACCTTCATGCAGGTCATGATCGATGGCCTGCTCCACGGCCTGGTCGCCGACTAGGGACTTGCTTCCCGCCGCTCCTCCGCCGACCGTCTTCTCCCTCGATCAGTGCGCCGACCAGTATGTCCTGGCGCTTTCGCCTCGCTCGGCGATCGTCGGCCTTTCGCGGCGGGCGACAAACGCCGATTCCTATTTCGCAGCCGCCGCCAGCGGATTACCCCAGCGCCGCGCGACGGTGGAATCGGTGCTCGCCGCGCGGCCCAAGGTGGTGGTCCGCTATTGGGGCGGCGAGGCGCGGATGACCCAGGCGCTGGAGCGGCGGGGAATCACCGTCGTGACCATCAAGGACGCCGCCACGTTCCCGGCCGTCGCCGGCGAGGTGCGCAAGGTCGCCGCCGCGCTCGGCGAGCGGGGGGCGGGCGAACGGCTCGTGGGGACCATGCAGGCAAGGCTCGACGCCAGCCGAGGCGCCTGGGGCGGGGTCGGGGCCCTCTATCTGACCTCCGGCGGCCAGACCGCTGGACGCGGGACGCTCGTGGACGCCATGCTGGGTGCGGCGGGGCTGACGAACCTCGCCGGCGGCGAAGGGTTTCACGCCGTCCCGCTCGAGCGCCTGGTGCTCGATCCGCCCCGGGCGATCGTCGCGGGGTTCTTCGACGCCTTTTCCAGCGGCCTGCAGCACTGGAGCCTTGGCCGAGGACGGGTGCTTGGGCGGATGATGGTCAAGCGGACGATCGTGACCCTGCCGGCTTCGATCCTCGGCTGCCCAGCGTGGTTCGCCGCCGAGGCGCCCGCCGCCATCGCCAGGGCGAGACGGTGAGCGCGCACAGTCGCCGGGGCGTCCGACCATGCGCCTGCTGATCGCGCTTGCACTGGCGCTCGCGGTTGCGCTCGCCATAGCCGTGGCGATCGGGGAAACATCGCTCTCGGAGAACCAGTATATTCGGGGCCTCGCCGATCCGGCGAGCGGTCCGGGCGAGATCCTGTGGTCGATCCGCGCACCACGGGCGGTGGCGGCGGCGCTGGTCGGGGCGGCGCTCGGCCTGGCCGGAGCGGTGATGCAGGGCCTGCTGCGCAACCCGCTTGCCGATCCCGCCGTGCTCGGGGTCTCGGCGACTTCGGCCCTGGGGGCGGCGGTGGTGATCGCCTTCGGCCTGGCCGGTGTCTCCGGGGCCATCGAGGCGGCGGCCCTGGCCGGAGCGTTCGGCGCCGGCGCCCTGCTCGTCATTCTGGCCAACAGGTTCGAGACTCCCGAGACCCTGGTCCTGTTCGGGGTCGCCCTTTCGGCTCTCGGCGGCGCGGCGACCGCTCTGATTTTCAACCTCTCTCCCTCACCGATCGCTGCCAACGAAGTCCTCTCATGGCTCCTTGGCAGCGTCGCCAACCGCGACTGGGGCGACGATGCGGCGATGCTGGTTCCGGGCCTCCTAGGAGCCGGGCTCTGCGCCTACGCGGCGCGCGGCCTTCGGATGCTGACTCTTGGCGAGGAGACCGCCGCGATGTCCGGCCTTCCCATGGCCAGGCTGCGCGCGGCGGCGGTGGCGGGCGCCGCCCTGCTCACCGGCGCCGCGGTGGCCCTGGCCGGGGTGATCGGCTTTGTGGGCCTGGCCGCCCCGCATCTGACCCGCGGCGCCGTCGCCGACGATCCGGCCGCGACCCTGGCCCCATCGGCCCTGGCCGGAGCGATCCTCCTGGTCCTCGCCGACCTCGCCGCGCGGCTCATCCCCACCGATCAGGAACTGAAGCTCGGGGTCGTCACGGCCCTCTTTGGCGCGCCGCTCTTCGCCCTGGTTGCGTGGCGCGCGTCGCGGAGCTGGCGCGCGTGAGCCCGGCGCTCGAACTGCGGGCGGTCGGCGCTGAGAAGGCGGGAAGGGCGGTGCTGCAGGATGTGAGTCTCGCTCTCGCCGCCGGCGAGGTGCTCGGGGTGGTCGGGGCCAATGGCTCGGGGAAGACCACCCTGGTCCGCGCCTCGCTGGGCCTTGCGCCCCTGACAGCCGGCGAGGCATGGCTGGGCGGGTTTGCGGTGCGGACGCTCTCCAATCACAAGCGCGCCGCCCTGGCCGCCTATCTCCCGCAGGACCGGCGCGTCGGCTGGAGCCTGCCAGCATGGCGGATCGCCGCCCTGGGCGCGCCGAGTGCCGGGCCGATGCAGGCCAGGGCGGCCGCTCTCGGCGCGCTGAAGAAGGTCGGGATGGCCGGCCTCGCCGAACGCGGGGTGCTGGAGATGTCCGGCGGCGAGCGGGCTCGCGTCCTGCTGGCGCGCCTGCTGGTCACGAGAGCGCCGCTCTTCGTCGCCGACGAACCGGACGCCGGCCTCGACCCCGACGCCCAGCGCCTGATCATGGAGCTGCTGCGCGCGGCGGCGGGGGAGGGCGCGGCGGTCCTGGTCACGCTCCACGACCTGACCCTCGCCGCGGGGACCTGCGACCGCCTGGCGGTCCTCGGCGGAGGGCGCGTGCTCTCCCTTGCGGCCCCGGAAGAGGCCCTGAGCCCCACGGTGCTGCGTACAGCGTTCGGGCTCGAAGGCGGGCTCGTCGCGACCGCAGCGGGACCGGTGCTGGCGGCGCGCAGGTCGGCGCCTGGGGCGCCCGCCCTTACGTAGCCCTGACGGTCCCGGCCGGGGATCGGGCTCGATCGCTTAGGGGCTCGGCGGGCAGGATTCCGAGGTAGGGGGGGTTCAGAAGCCCGAGTTCCACGGCCAGGGCGAACGCTCAAAAACTAGGCGCCGGCGAGGATCCCTAGGCCAATCCGTAGCCAGTCTTTGTGTAGGCGCGAACATCGGCTCGCGGCGACTATGCCGCGGTCCCAGAGGCCGTCATCGGAGGATTGGACTTCATCGGCCTGGAGGGGATCTTCGATGGCTAGTCGGATCATTGCACTCCTGGCGACCGGGGCCGCTGCGACCTTGGCGGCGGGCGCGGCCCTGGCCGACGACCAGACGCCGCCGCCCTCCACGCCACCCGCCGCCGCCCCTCCGGCGGCGCCGACCGCGCCATCCACGCCGTCGATGACCGGGCCGCTCGCCGCCGACGCCACGCCGCCGACCTTCGATCTGGGATTGCTCGGCCACAAGGTCACCGTCAACGGCGCGATCACTGGCCTTGCTCAATGGCAGAACCACCCTGCCCCCGGTGACCATGAAGGGCAGGCGGACATCAGTAACGGCCAGGTTTTCATCAACAAGAGCGACGGTGTCATCCAGTATTTTCTTCAGATTGGAGTCTATTCCCTGCCGGACATAGGCACGCCCTACGTTCGCTCCGCGACCCTCACGAAAGAAACGTTTGGCCCGGTGCCGCAAGGCTTCCTGAAGATCGTCCCCAACAGCAGCTGGTCGATCGAGGTCGGCAAACTGCCGACGCTCATGGGCGCCGAGTACACCTTCTCGGTCGAAGATATGAACATCGAGCGCGGTCTTCTCTGGAACCAGGAGAACGCGGTCAATCGCGGAGTCCAGGTCAACTACACCAAAGGCAAACTCGCGCTTTCGCTTTCGTTCAACGACGGATTCTACTCCAATCACTACAGCTGGGTGTGGGGCTCGGCGACCTGGACCTTCAATAGCGCCAACAACATCGAGTTCGTGGGTGGCGGCAACACAGAGCGGACGAACATTTCCACGTTCGCGACGCCACTGCTCCTCAACAACGAACAGATCTACAACATCATGTACATCCACACCCAAGGACCGTGGATCATCGAGCCCTATATCCAGTACACCCATGTCCCCAGCCTGCCCGGCCTGGGCATTCCCCATGACGCGTCGACCTTGGGCGCCGCCCTGTTCGTCAACTACAGCTTCGACGCGAAGTCCAAACTGCGGGGGCTCAGTCTCCCGGTCCGCGTCGAATATATCTCGAGCAGCGGGAACGCCACGGACGGGACTCCGAACCTGCTCTACGGGCCCGGCAGCAACGCCTGGTCGGTCACAATCACCCCGACCTACCAGTTCAAGATCTACTTCATCCGCGCCGAGCTGTCCTACGTCGACGCCTCTGGCGCGACCGCCGGCTTCGCCTTCGGCAGGTTCGGCAACGACCGCTCCCAGACCCGCGGCCTCATAGAGACCGGCGTGCTCTTTTAGGAGGAATGGCCGGCGGACCATTTCGCGCCGCCGTTTCAACGCAGTGCGCGCCCTTCGCGTGAGGTTCCAGACGTAAATCCTTGGGGCGTCAAACGATTCTCGGCGGGATGAGCGAGGCAAGTCCGTCCTTATTTTTCAATGTTTTCGGATCGAATCCTCAAGGTTTCGATTCACGGATTCGTTGACCCGGCGCAGATTTGGTCGGCACGCCGCCGTTGCGGGTTCAAAACTCGACCAACCTCAATGGCGCGGCCCCCGCCGACGTGGCGCTCGTCGACAGCCGCTAAGGCCGGCGCCGGCTCCGATGGCGGCATTTGGCGGTCCGTGGGCGTCTTTTGGCGGCTTAGGGGCATGATTTGGCGGTCTGATGGCGGTTGAATGGCGGTCTCCAAGGCGTCAAATGGCGGTCGGATGGCATGTTTTGGCGGTCTTTGGCGGTTCCGTCAGGGACCTGGAATGCGATAAGTATTTGTTTTAGCGGAAGCTTTTAGTTCCAGCGCCTTCATTGTCGAAAATGCTCCCCTGGGCGGCCCGCATGGGATTGGCCGTGTCATTGCATAATGCAACACACCGGCCGGAGAGTCAACGCGTGCTCTCGACACGCATCGTCGGCTCCCAAGTGCGGTAGCGGAGTGAGGGGCGGAGTGGGGAGGGTCGGTGCGGGCGCTTTGGCCCCACCGATCAGCCGAACGATCGAGGCGGTGGATCGAGGGCGGCGAACGCGAAGGGGCGCTTGAGGGAGTCAGGCTGGCCGACCAGGTCGGCCGGCTGGGACGCCAGGGCGCGGCCGACGCCTTGCGCTGGTGAAATGAAAACGGCGCTGCACATCGCGGCGCACGCCCCCGCGCAGTTCGTCTTCGCGGTCTCGGCGGCGCCAGGGTGCGGGCAGCAGGGGCCTTGGGCCATTCCCGCCATGGTCGCCTGGGCGCTCGCCGGGGGGGACAGGCGCGCGCAGTCGGCCTGCGCCGCCGCGGCCGTGGCCGGGTATGCCAGAAGGGCCAGGAGGACGAGCAGAGCGCGCATCGAGCCAAGCTTATGCCCGATGAGTCCTTGCCGCCAAGTCAATGGGCGCTGGGGTGGTGCCTCAGTTCGAAATTGGATGCAGCAGCGCGGCTAACCAATAGGTGATGCCCTCCAACGCCAAGGCAATCAGCGCGAGGGCCAGGTAGATCAGCGCGACGCCTGGAATCTGGGCGACGGTGAACCGCGCCCCAGCACCGAAATGTTCGTCGCGGGACCGCTTGAGCAAGTCACGATTTTCGAACAGCCCGATAGCACCAAGGATGAGCGCACCACCTAGGGACGCGAGGAAGCCGGCGCGAATGAACCCGGCGTAGGCTCCGACGAAAAGCGACGAAACGATCGGAATGAGGACCTTCACGCCGCCCGCTTCCTGTAAGCCCTTCGGGCGCTTCTCTCCGCGTGTGCCTTTAGGAATTGGCGGGCTCCGTCGCCCAGATCATGTTGCCAGCCTCGTTCAGGAGCGTAACAAAGTGCAGCGGCGACAGGTGGTTTGCTCGCCGTTGGGCCTCAGCCTTGGCAGCGCCATCGTCTGGCGCCTCAAACGCCGCCTCGTCCATTCTACGCCCAGGGCTTGACGCGTCTGGATCTCGACGGATCGTCTTAATGACATACCAAGCCATGCCCCAATGGTAGGAGGACGCATGCAGCGGCGCCATCCTCATCAACGGGGTCAAATTTCAAACTGAGCCACGTCCGCCGCTTGATCAGCCTGCGGCCGATCATCGAGGCGCGGGCGACGACACTAACTGCGGTGTGGGCGCGCCGGTAGAGGCTCCGCGCCGGCCGAGCCACCAGCGGTGACGCCTCATCGCCACGCGGGCCGGCCGTTCGATCAGATGATGCACGGCCATCGCGGCGGGGATGATGCCGACGATGAGGACCAGCCAGAGCGCCAGGGGCAAGCCCTGACCGCTGAGGCCGAACAGCTTGTGGGCGGCGTTCTCGAAGGCGAGCTGCCAGGGAACGCAGACCATGTAGATCGAGTAGCTGACCTCGCCAAGATAGACGAACACGGGCGCGGTCAGTAGGCTCGAGCCGGCGCTCGCCAGGCCCGCCAAGCTATAGATGAGCCCGCCGAACAGAGCCACGTACAGCGCCTCGGGCGCGCTGAACCGCGCCGCGGCCAGGATCGCCAGCAGGCATGCGACCGCCGCGATCGCCGCCGACGGGCCCTTGGCCAGCGGCCGCGCGCGCCAGAGAAGATAGACAGCGCAGCCCAGGGCGAAGCACGGGACGATCCGCAGCGCGCCCCATGCCGTGGTGGCCTCGGTGAGCGGAAAGCCGGCGAGCCGCTCGAACAGCGGATAGAGCCACGCGATCAGTCCGAGGGCCAGGACGACCGCCAGTCCGGGCCGCGAGCGCAGCCGCCACGCCGTCCAGGCGAAAATCGGGAACGCCAGATAGGCGAACCACTCCGCTGAGATCGACCACGAGGGGTGGTTCCAGCCGCCGAGCGGCGCCAAGCCCCAGGCCTGGGTGAGGGTGATCTGGGCGGGAAGGGAGGACCAGACCACAAGCTTGTCGCCCGCCTTGAGCCCAGCCAGAGTGGCCGCGGCGATCAGCAGCCCCAGGCCGGCGAGGGTCGCCAGATGGACCGGATAGATGCGCGCCAGCCGGACCCACAGGAATTCGCGATAGCTGAAGCGCCGCTCGCCGAACTTCTCCAGGTAGACGTGGCAGAGAATGAAGCCGGAAAGGACGAAGAAGAGCTCAACCCCGAGATAGCCCTTGGCGATGACGAGCGGGCTCGCCACGCCCAGGCTCGGCCAATATCTGAAGAGCACGACCCATCCCGCCGCGAAGAAGCGCAGGCTGGTGAGGGCTTTCAGGTTCTGCGGCATGGCGAATGGGATTCGATCGGAATCGGGACGGCGCGGCGCTCGCAGCACGACCCGTGCCATCGAGAGTGGTGTCTTGTTCCATCCTCCCAGGGAGGATATCAGGCGGGATGGGTGACGTTCACAAACACCTCAGCCATCCGGCAATTCTTCAACGGTTGAGACGGGCGCACGGCCATCTGGCGTCCGTCATCGCGATGATCGAGGTGCAGAGGAGCTGCCGTGAACTCGCCCAGCAGCTTCACGCGGTCGAGGCCGCCGTCGGGGCCGCGAAACGCGAACTGATCCACGACCACATCGAGAACTGCCTGCAGGCATCGGCTGGCCCCGATGGCGAGGCCAACGCGGCGCTCGAAGAACTCAAGGCGCTGACGAAATACCTCTGAAGGGGAACGGACGATGATCGCCTTCACTCCCCAACTCCTGCTCGTCGGCGCGGTGGCGGGCGTGGGCGTGCTGCACACCATGGTCCCCGACCATTGGGTCCCGATTACTCTCATCGCCCGGCAGAGAGGGTGGTCGCGGGCGGCGACGGCTCGCGCGGCGCTGGTCGCGGGCACTGGCCACGTGCTCTCGACGCTCGCCATCGCCCTGGTGGTGTGGATCGC
>Ga0208849_1000896_pt1 | contig 24298 bp, 22 predicted proteins | sample NGESurdeep072012_10_FD_184470 | JGI IMG/M metagenome (GOLD analysis project Ga0208849, IMG submission 184470) | Arctic peat soil microbial communities from Barrow, Alaska - NGEE Surface sample 53-3 deep-072012 (SPAdes) | ecosystem: Environmental > Terrestrial > Soil > Wetlands > Peat ... | reverse complement strand
ACTCAGATCTACACCAAGCGTGGCTGTCCGTATTGCGCTGCCGCGATGAACGATATGCGGTCCCGCGGCGTCCCATTCACACAAATCGACGTACAGGCCGATCTGAAAGCCAGAAAAGCCATGGAAGCGCTGTCGGGCGGCCTTCGCGTCCCGACCATCGTCCAGCCGGACGGCATCGTCACCGTCGGATTCGACGGCTACTGAACGGTGCACGATTGACCGGCGTGACCGGTCTGCCGATAACTTCTTGGTGAGCATTCGCATCGCACCGCAGGACGACACGAGACTCGAGGAGACTCGGGTCATCGAGCTTGGCATGCTGCGCGGCCGATTCGTCGCCGCCTCCATCGCGTCGCTGCTGATACTCTTCCTTCCCGTGCCCGTTCCGCTGCTCATGCGCGCGGTCCCCGTCGCTCTGTGGTTCGCTTTCGGCGCAGTCGCGTATCGCACCACGACGGTCGCGGATAGCATCGGGCGCATCCGTCTAGCGTCTCGGCTCCTCGTCGGGTTTGATACGCTCACGGTGCTCATCCTCATCTCCGCGTATTGGGCCACCGTTCCGGCGGCTTGGGCCGGCATGCTCCCGATCATCGTGTATGCGGCCACGCGCGAGCGCGAGTTGGGAGCGGCGATCACCGGTGTGCTGACCACGCTTATGCTCTTTGTGGGATACGTCTTTCAGTACACCGGCGCGACCGCCGACGTCGCGGCGTACAACCTCATCGCCGCGGTGGCGTACACGTGGATAACGGTACTGATGACCACCATGCTGGTCCGCGCGACCGTCGCGCGCACCGATATGCTCGTCGCGAAACAATCGACGCTCGAGTCGGTGGTCGCGACCGAAGGCGCCAAGCGCGCGGACTACGAGGCGCAGGCCAATACGTTGCGTCTCTTGGTCGAGCTGGCGGTGACGCTGCTGCGCGAGCGCGAGCTGAATGCATTGCTGGATCGCGTGCTCGCCGTCACGTTGCGCACGTTCGGCTTTCGCTGCGGCGCGATCCTCGTAGCGCAGCGCGAGCGCGAGTCGTACGAGTACCGTACGGTTTCCGGCTACACCGACGAGGTCGCGAAGAGACTCTTGGGCCGCGAAGTCTCGTTCGCGCAAGTGGAGATCAAACTCGACCAGAAATTCTTGATCGCGCCGTCGGTCTATTACGCGCCGATCGAGCGGCATACGTGGCACACGGATCCCGAATTGTGCTTCGATCCCGAGCAAGCCGTCGGGCAACGCGCCGCCCCGGGCATCTGGCACGCTGCAGACACGCTCGTCATCACGCTGATGTCCTCGGCGGGTGAAGTGATCGGCCTGCTTTGTCCAGACGAGCCGGTGGACGGATTTGTTCCCCAAGCGTCGACGATGCGCAATGTCGCATTGTTCGCGCGGCTAGCCGCCGCAGCGATTGAGAACGTGCACGTCGTCTCGCACGAACAGCATCGCGCGCTGGCCCTCGAACGAAGGTCGACCGATGCGGAGGCGCTTGCCGAGCAGCGCCGCCGGCAAGCCGACCGCTTGGCCCGCATACTCGACGTCACCGCGGCGATCTTCAGCGAGCGCGACCTCGACACGATGCTGCGCCGCATTCTCATCGTCACGCTCGACACGTTCGGCTTTTCTGCCGGCTCGATCCAGACGCTCGACGCCGACCGCAACGTGTTCGTGCGCCGCGCCGCCCTCGGCTATCCGGGCGAGGTCGTGGGTAAAGAGACCTCGGTCGCCGACATGCGCCGCATGATGTCGGTGCGCGGCAAATACCGCGACACCTACTATTACGTGCCGATGGAATTGAACGTCAGCGGCGGCATCACGCGCAACGAAGACATCGTGGTCTTGCCGCGCATACAGCCGGGCGACTGGCACGAGCTCGACCTGTTGCTCTTCCCGATCCTGAATTCTCAGGGCGAGATGATTGGGATTCTATCGCCCGATGATCCAAAGACGCATCTCGTGCCGGACGACGAGACCGTGCGCACGATTGAAGTGTTCGCGCAACTTGCGGGTCTTGCGATGGAAACCGCGCAGATGCGCGATGCGCAGGCCGCCAGGCGCTGACGTCACAATTGGAGGTACGCTTCGTACTCCCAAAGGTGGACTTGCAACCGGTACGATTCCCACTCGGCAAGCTTAGCTTCGCGAAAGCGATGGTACGAATGATCGCCGAGCGCCGCTTGCACCAACTGATCGGCATCAAGAGCGGCGATCGCTTCTTGCAACGACGCGGGCAATTGCTCCACGCCTAGCGCTGCTCGCTCCGCCTCAGGGAGCGAAGCGACGTTTGCGTCGACCGAATCGCCCGGCACCGATTTGCGGCGGACACCGTCGAGCCCCGACGCGATGACGCATGCCAGTGCGAGGTACGGGTTGCACGACGGATCCGGCGAGCGCAGCTCCACGTGCGCACCCGCTCCGTGATCGGAAGGAACGCGCACGAGCGCGCTCTTCGCGCGATGCGACCACGATGCGTAGCACGGCGCGTCGTAGCCCGGCACGAGGCGTTTGTACGAGTTGACCGTCGGATTCGTGATCGCGGTGAACCCGCGCGCGTGCGCTAGCAAGCCGCCGACGTAGGCGAGACCCGTTTCACTGAGCTCGGGTGCGTTTGATCGGCCGAGATCGCCTGCGCCGGCCGAGATGAACGCGTTGATGCCGTCGCGCGCGAGATACTGCGTGAAGTGCAACCCGCTGCCATCCTGATTGGCGTGCGGTTTGGGCATGAACGTGGCGTGGAGGCCGTGACGGACGGCCACGGTCTTCACGACGAACCGCGCAGTCGCGATGGCGTCGGCGAGCGCGAGCGCGTCGGTGAACGCCAGATCGATCTCGTGTTGTCCGGGAGCGACTTCGTGATGCGTGGCTTCGACGCGGATGCCCATCTCTTCCAAAGCAAGCGACACGTCGCGCCGCGCGAGGTCGCCGCGATCGATCGGGCTCAGGTCGAAATACGAACCACGATCGGCAGTAGCCGTCGTCGGATCGCCGTCGGCTCCACGTTCGAACAAGAAGAATTCGAGTTCCGCCGCCACGTGCACCGTGAAGCCGTCACCGTTGGCCGATTCGAGGGCGCGACGCAACGTGGTGCGCGGGCAGCCCTCAAACGGCGTGCCGTCCGGATTGACGACGTCGCAGATGAGACGCGCCTCGAGCGGCGCTCCTTCGACGGTGGGGAGCACCGCGAACGTGCCTGAATCGGGCGAAAGATACATATCCGACTCTTCGAAGCGGACGAATCCTTCGATGCATGAGCCGTCGAAGACCACGTTGCCGTCAAGCGCGGCTTCGAGTTCCTTGACTGGAACGGCGACGTTCTTGGTGACGCCGTGGATGTCGCTGAACTGTAGGCGCACGAACCGGATGCCCAGGTCCTTGGCGCGTTTGATGAGATCGCGTTTGCTCATGACTGTTTTGCGTCCTCGCCGCGTTGCATTAGACGGATGGCGAGCGCCGCTCGCACGGAGAGCTGGTCCTTGGGCGCCTTGAAATCGATCTTCAAGATCTGCGCGATCTGATTGAGCCGGTAGAAGATCGTGTGGCGATGCACCGATAGCCGTTCGGCCGCTTCCTTGACGTTTTCTCCGACATCGAAGTAGAGCCGTAAGGTCTGAAGAAGCTCGGTGCGGTGTTTGCGGTCGTACGCGGCCAGCGGTTCTAGCTGGGCATCGGCGAACGCGCCGAACGCTTCGCGGCCGGCGCCGGCATGCAGCAGCGCGAACAATCCAAGATCGTGGTACGTGGTGACCGTACCGTGCCCGAACAAGCGGCATCCAAGGGTGAGGGCTTGGCGCGCCTGATCGATGGACATGGGCAAGTCGAGTGGGTCGGGCTGATGGCTGCCCACGCCGCATGCGATGGAACGCACGGCGCCTTGCTGCGTCAGCACGCGGACGGCGTGCTGGGCCGCCTGACGAGCGCGTGCGATGTCGGTTTGATTCTTCACCGCGAACAGCACGATGGCGGGCCCGGCGCCGAACGGCGGCAGCACGGCCTCGGCCGAGCCGAGCGCCTGTGCAAGTGCGTCGCGAGCGATCTGCGGCGCCACGCCTTCGACATCAAAGACCGCGGCGACGTAGGATGCCGCGAGCGGGATGGCCGCCGCAGCAGCTTCGTCGCGCAGTGCCGACGCATCCACGAAACCGCCGGTCAAATAGCGCTCCCAAAAAGCGCGCCGGGTCTGCGTGCGTCCGCTGCCGCGGCGCATGCACTCCACGCCTGCTGCGCCCGCGACGACGCGCAACGCCGGGCCGGCGTAGCTCGGCATTTTTCCGCGAACGAATAAAGTCACGTAACCCGCGGCACCGCCCGTGTCGGACGTGCCGCCCGGCATCGGGGCGCACAGCGCGGTCACGCTATCGTCGAGCTTTGCGCGAACCAGACCGTCCGCTGCGCCGGCGCGATCGTGGTGCGGCGCGAAGGTGGCGGGCAGGGCGCCGTCTCCGTCGCCGAACTGGGCGATGGCGAGATGCCGCCACTGCTCGTCTTCGACAAGTACGGAGCCGTGAACCGCATCGGCGAGCAGCTGCGCGAGCGCCTTGAGCCCGCCCCCTCCGGTGATGGTGCGGGCGGCGCGTTCGGCGAGTGCGGCAAGGTCGTCGGCGGTCACCTTTTCTTCAACTCCAATGGATGAGCGGTGCCGCGAGCACGATGACCGTCGCGACGATTGTGACGCCGGCCGTGGTCCAGGCGATCACGTTTGCCACCGGTCCATTCACGTACTTGCCCATCAACTGCTTATCGTTGACGAGCAGCAGCATGGCGACCACGATGAACGGCAAGAGCATGCCCGCGATGGCCTGCGAGTATTCGATGATCGTGAACAGCGGGACTTGCAGCACGAGCACGCTCACCGCGCCGATCGCGACGATGGCGAAGTACAGCGTATAGAACGCGGGCGCTTCACGGAACGTCTTGGCGACGCCCGCCTCGAAGCCCAGCGCTTCACAGACGGTGTACGCGGTGGACAGCGGCAGCACCGACGCGGCGAAGAGCGACGCGTTGAGCAGGCCGATCGCGAAGAGGATCTCCGCGAAGGGGCCGGCGAGCGGCGCCAGTGCCCGCGCGGCCTGCGACGCCTCGGTGATGTTGGTCTGACCGTGGATGAATAGCGTCGCGCCGCACGATACGATGATGAAGAACGAGACGATGTCCGTGACGAGACAGCCTGTGACGACGTCGATCTGCGAATACCGCAGATCTTTCGGCTTGACGCCTTTCTCCACCACCGATGACTGGATGTAGAACTGCATCCACGGCGTGATCGTCGTCCCGATCACCGCGAGCAAGCTCAGCCAAAAAGCGGACGAAGCCGTGAAATGCGGCACGACGGTCGCCACCAACACCTCGTGCCAATCGGGCTTGGCCAAAAAACCCGAGATGATGTAGGTGAAATACACGACGCACGCCGCCAAGAAGATCCGCTCCACGGTCTTGTAGTCCGCGCGCAGAGCGAGCAAGGCCACAAAAAGCGCGGCGGCTGGAACTGCGACGTAGCGTAAGAACGGGTGGAAGATATCTGCGCTTGCCGCAACGCCGGCAAATTCGGCCATCGTGGTGAGCAGATTGGTCATCACGAGCAAGGCGAGCACCAAGAGCGTGATGCGCACGCCGAATTTCTCGCGGATCAAATCGGCAAGACCTTTGCCTGTGACGATGCCCATCCGGACGCAGATCTCCTGGACCACGATCAAGCCGATGGTGATAGGGATGAGCGTCCACAGCATGCCGTACCCGAACTGCGCGCCGGCCTGCGAATACGTGCCGATGCCGGCGGCGTCGTTGTCGAGATTGCCGGTGATGAATCCCGGACCCACGATGGAGAAGAAGAGCAGCATCGAACGCCACAAGGTGGGCCGCTTCGGCGCCGCAGGCTGTTTGACGGTATCCGCCGCCTCCACGCGCTACGTTCCGGTCCGTGTCTTGGTACGCGAGCGGCCCATGCGCGGCAACATCTTGCGCAATTTCTCCGGCAGCACAACATCCATCGCGTCGTCCACGGTCACGATGCCCTGCATGCGGCCGTCGTCGTCGACGACCGGCAGGGCGAGGAAGTCGTAGCGCGCGATGGTGGAGGCGACCTCATCACGCGCGGTGCCGGTGTGCACTGTCACCACGTCGTCCGTCATGATGTCCGAGACGGGCGACGCCGGATCGGCCGTCACGAGGTTGCGCAGCGTGACGACACCCAAGATATGCTCTTGGGGATCGAGGACGTAGAGATAGTAGACAAGTTCGGCGTCTTCGGCGGCCTTGCGGATGTGCGCGAAGGCATCTGCCACGGTGAGGCCCGGCGGCAGCCAAAGATATTCCGTCGTCATCAAACCGCCGGCAGTCTCTTCGTCGTGCGATAGCAATTCGCGGACGTCTTGCGCCTCCTCGGGCTCCATGAGGCTCAAGATCTCTTGCTGGCGTTCCGGCTCTACTTCGCTCAGGAGGTCGGCGGCGTCGTCCGGCTCCATGTTCTCGATGATGTCAGCGGCACGTGCCGGCTTGATGTCCTCGAGGATCGAGAGCTGGGTGTCGACATCGAGCTGTTCGAAAGCTTCGGCCGCGGTCTCTTCGTCGAGCGATCCCATGAGCGACGCCTGGTCGGCCGCATTGAGGTCTTCGATGATCGCCGCGAGATCGGCTGGGTGGATGCGCTGCATCTTGTCATGCGGCACGCGCAGGCGGATGGCGTCGCCGGGTTCGTCGCGATGCAGAGGCTGCACCGTATCCCACGAGATCAATGCTTGTCTGATGCCCGGCCGCGAGGCGCGTTCGAGCCAGCGCTGGCCGAGGCCGCGCAATCCCATGCGGCGCAAGAGCCCCGACAAGCCGATGTCGGCGGCGATGACGCGCAGGCTGTCGCCTGCCGGCGCGAGTTTGAGATCGTTGATGCGAACGACCTTGCGGCCGTCCACGTCGAGGATCTGCTTGTCGAGCAGCTCCTTGTTGAGCAGCAGCTCGCCGGACGGACGCTCTAAAAGCGAAATGTCGAGCGGCTCGGCGGTCAGTGATACGTCGCGGGGACCGATCGCGGCGACCGCCGCGAACGGCGCATAGCGCAGCTTCCCATCGCTGCAACGGATGTACAAGCCGGTGACCGCGGGAAATGCATCATCGCTGCCGGAGATCGAAAGATCTTCGAGCTTACCGACCTTGCGTGATTTGCCGTCCGAGACGACGCTGACGGACCGGCCGCACAGCTCGCTCACGAATTCCTCGCGGAGGTCCATGGCCGTCGCCTTCCATAAAGTTTGCCTCCACGCGCGCCGGTTAAAGTTCGGCGCATCATACGAGAAAGAGTCGGCTCGACTCTGAAGTGTCAGGACTCCCGGATAGAGCGCTCCACGATGTCCGTCGCCCGATCGATCTGGTCGCGGTCCACGACGAGCGCCGGGGTGAACCGGATGGCCGAGAACCCGCACGGCAGCACCATTAAGCCATGGCGAAAGCAGTTGTTGACCACACGGTCGCGCAACTCCGTGTTGTGATCGCGCGTCGCGCGCGACGTGACGAAGTCGATGGCGAGCATGAGTCCTTTGCCGCGCACGTCGCCGATGACATCATGCCGGGTCTGCAGCTCCTCGAGCTTGCCGATGAAGTAGGCGCCCATTTCGGCCGCGCGATCCACTAAATGCTCCTGCTCGATCACTTCGAGGGTGGCCTTGGCGGCCGCGAGTGCGATTCCGTTCCCACCGAAGGTGTTCGAGTGCGCGCCCTGTGCGCCGAAATCGTATTCGGCGTCCATGACCTGCGCGCCGACGGCGACGCCCGAGCCGAGCGCCTTGGCAAGCGATGTGAAGTTGCCCGCGACGCCATGGTGTTCGATGGCGAGCATTTTTCCGGTCTTGCCGATGCCGGCTTGCACTTCATCGTCGACGTAGGCGATGCCGTGGCGCTCGCACATGTCGCGAAGGATGCGGATGAAGTCCGACGGCGGCACGATATAGCCGCCTTCGCCTTGAATGGGTTCGACGAACATGGCCGCGACTTCATCGGGCGGGATCAACTGTTTGAAGTAGATCTCTTCGAGGATGTGCGCGCACCAAACGTCGCAAGCCGGGTACGTCATTTTGTACGGGCAGCGATAGCATGATGCGTACGGCACGTGATGCACGTCGGCGATGTTCGGCGTGAAGCGCGCGCGCTGGACGACTTTGCTCGCGGTCATGGAGTTGGCGCCCAAAGTGCGGCCGTGGAAAGCGCCGAGAAATGCGATGAGCCGCTTGCGCGTGGGCTTCGTCCAACGCGCGGCTTTGATCGCCGCTTCGTTGGCTTCCGTGCCGCTCGAACACAGGAACACTTTTTTGCCGGTGAGGCTGGGCACGAGTTTTGCCAGCTTTTCCGCGACGTCGGCCTGCAGCGGCGAATAGAAATCCGGGCTGTTGATGAACAGCCACCGGTTGGCCTGCTCGGTGATGGCGGCCACGACTTTTGGATGGCTGTGGCCAGTGGCCGCGACCATGCCGCTCGTGAAGTCGAGGAACACGTTGCCGTCGACGTCTTCGAGCATGAGGCCGCTGGCTTGTTTGACGACGATCGGAGCGGTTTTCGTTCCGGTCGTCATGGCGGCTGCCTCGCGCGCGACAACCCCAGCACCCTTTGAACCGGGCAGCGAAAGGGTCTTTATCTCGGGTTTTGCGCCAAGCATGATACTCTGAGCGTTCCACAATATAGATGAGGAATCTTGCCTCGGCATGCGAACCCGCGTCGAGCCATGGATCAACGATTGCGAACGGCAGAACGCGCAGCGCGTGCGGCGGGCGCCTTACTGCGCGATATGCTGGGGACGCACATCCACGTCCGCTCGAAGGATGTGCGATCTAACCTCGTGACCGAAGCGGACACGCGCAGCGAAGCGCTCATCCGCACGATGATCGCCGAAGATTTTCCCGACGATTCAGTGCTTGGCGAAGAGGGCGGCGCCTCCGGCGGGTCGGGAACCGGCCGTTGGATCGTCGATCCGCTCGACGGCACCACGAACTTCGCGCACGGCTACCGCTGCTTTTGCGTCTCTATCGCGTATGAAAAGGACGGCGCGTTGCTGGCCGGCGCGGTCTACGACCCGATGGCGGACGAGATGTACAAGGCAGAACGGGGCGCGGGCGCTAGCTGCGACGACAAGGTTCTCGCGGTTTCGCCGCATGCCGACTTGCGCGACGGCCTGCTGGTGACCGGTTTTCCGCCGCTCCGCGATGTGGGCGGTATCCCCAACCTAGAGATGATGGCGAACTTCATGCGCCGCGCGCAGGCGGTCCGGCGCGATGGCTCTGCCGCGCTCGATCTGTGCTACGTCGCGGCAGGCCGCTTCGAAGGATTTTGGGAGGCTGGGCTGCATGCGTGGGACGTCGCTGCCGGCGCGCTGATCGTGGCCGAGGCCGGCGGACGGGTCACCGACTATTCAGGCAAGCCGCTGCGCGTGGATTGCGGTGAGATGCTTGCGTCAAACGGACTCGTCCATGACGCGATGTTGGAAGTTCTGCGTGCAGGGCCGTAGTCTGAGAGCGGCCGAGCCGGAGATGTCGACTGCTGTGGTCGTGCTCGCGGCGGGCTCGGGCTCGCGCTTCGGCGGACGCAAACTCATCGCGGACTTCAAGGGCCGGCCGCTTTTGCAGCGCGCGATCGACGCGGCGTGCGGCTCGCGCGCGCGCATCTGCGTGCTCGTGCTCGGCGCCGACTCCGAAAGCGTTCTTGATCGCGTCGAGTCACGCAGGTGCTCGATCGTGCTCAACGGCGCGTGGCCGGAGGGGATCGCTTCATCCATCCGGACCGGTCTCGCTCTTGCCCTCGAGTTCGACGCCTGCGTCTTCATGTTGGCGGATCAGCCGTTCGTGACAAGCGCCAACATCGACAGCCTTTGCAATGCGGCTGGAGTTCGGCCCGGAGATCGTCAACGGCCGCCGCCGATCGTCGCGTTGCGCATGGGCCGAGCATGGGGCTCGCCGGTTCTCTTCCCGCGCCACGATTTCGCAGCGTTAGAGCGCCTTGAGGGAGATGCCGGCGCGAAGCGTTACGCGCAATCGCAAACGCGGCGTTTACGATTTGTGACGGCGGGCGACCCCCGCGCGTTTTGCGATATCGATTCGCCCGCCGATCTTCGGGCGTTGCGCGTTTGAGCACGCCGGCTGAACGAGCGGGCTACTCACAACGTCCGCTTGCGGAAAAACTCGGCATCAAAGCCGGCCATCGCATCGCGTTTATGATGGCGCCCAAAGGCTTTGACGCGATCCTCGGACCTTTGCCGGCCGGCGTACGTCGTGCTCGGGAGCTTCGCGGCCCGATCGATGTCATCGTGTCGTTCGCCGGCGACGCGAGCGGACTCAGCCGCCGGATCGCAAGCGCGAAGCGCGCCCTGTCGCCCGCCGGCATGCTCTGGGTGTGTTGGCCGAAGAAGACATCAGGCGTTGTCACAGATGTCGATGAGAACATCGTCCGCGAGTTCGGGCTCGCGGCGGGTCTGGTGGACGTGAAGATATGTGCCGTCGTCGCTACCTGGTCGGGTTTGAAATTCGTCTATCGCTTGAGAGACCGGCCGGCCGCCGTCAAGCTTCGCCGCGTACGCCGAACGAATTGAACTCGCCGGTCGCCGGCTCGTCGATCGTATCGATGTTGCGCACCACGGCGCCGCGCGGTCCTTTCTCGCACCATGCCTGCATCTGCGCCAACGCCGGCGCGTCGCCTTCAGCTAGGACTTCAACGCTGCCGTCGAGACGATTGCGCACCCATCCGGTCAACGCAAGCTCCCGCGCGCGCTCGAGCGCAGAGCCTCTGAAGAAGATGCCCTGCACGCGGCCGTGGATGATGAGATGAATTCTTGGCACACAATCAATCCGTGGTGGAGCGGGAGTCGTTCGACCGGATTCTTGTGAATAGCGCAGCCGGCCCTGCCGAAGCGCCCGTAGGATTCATCCGCGACTACGGCGCAAACCAACAGGTGTCTCTGTGGGGCCGACCTTTCTGGTCGGCCGGCGAGATTCAGCTCGCCAACTCAATGCGCTACCTGCTTGGCGTCGGATTCATACTAGCCGGGCTGCTGCATTTTCTGCGAACGTCCACGTACATGCGAGCCATTCCGCCGGCGCTCGGCCACGCCGAAGCACTCGTATACATCAGCGGCGTCTGCGAAATCGCAGGCGGAATCGGCGTGATGATCGCCCGCACGAGGCGGCCGGCCGGCATCGGTCTCATCGCGCTGCTGATCGCCGTATTTCCTGCGAACCTCTACATGGCGATGCACCCGCAGCTATTCGCGGATATCGCATCGCAAACGACGCTGCTGTGGCGCCTGCCGGTCCAGGCTGTCCTTATCGCATGGGTGTGGTGGTGCTGCTTCTGATATTTGCCGCCGTCCTGGCGGCGTTGTGCATCTGGATCGTTCTGCCGCCGCCGAACGGACCGGCGTTTGTCGCGACCGACGTGGCGATCGAATTCAGCCCGTACTTGCTCGTGCTAAACGCCGCCTTGCTTTTCGCGGCTTTCCGATCGCGCCCTCATCTGAAGCCCGCGAGCGTGATACTTATCGGGTTGAACATCGTCTTGTGCGCGCTGCCGCTCGGCGCGATGTTCTGGTCCGGCATTCGACCTGCATTGCCGGCGACCGGAGCCGCGGGAGAAGCGGTGATCGAATCGTCAATTCCGTTCACACTCGGCGACGATCGCACGGCCATCCGCGCCTATCTCCCAGCGGCTGGAACGAAGAACCCGATCGTCTTCGCGATCTATGGCGGATCATGGCAACGCGGAACCCCTGCGAACGACACCGGAATCAACCGAGCACTGGCCGCAAGCGGATATGCCGTCTTTGCACTCGACTATCGGCATGCACCCGCGTTTCGTTTTCCAGACGCTTTGAACGACGTGCGGTCCGAAGTGTCGGCCATCTTGAATAATGCGAGCGCGTATCGCGCGGATCGAACGCGCGTAGCCGTTCTCGGTCATTCGTCCGGCGGAGAGCTTGCGGAACTCTTAGCATTCGAACCGCACTCGCCGTTTCGCGCGCTGATCAGCTACTCGGGCGCCATCGATCTGTTGAAGGGATACGAAATCCTACCGAAGCCGGATCCGCTCGACGTGCGCTCGATCATCGTCGCATACATGGGCGTCACACCGGCCGAAGACCCGGCGCGCTATCGATTGGCTTCGCCGATCTATCAAGTGCGGCGCAATCTGCCTCCGACGCTCTTGATCTACGCCGATCGCGATCACGTCGTCGACTTCGGCTATGCGGAGACATTTCGCGATGCTCTCCGTGCCGACGGCGATGACGTGACCTTCGTCGACATTCCATGGACCGAGCACGGATATGAGGAAGTGCCGTTGGGACTTCACGCGCCGATCGCGCTGCGCGCGGTCGAAGGTTTTCTTGGACGCACGCTCGGCAATGAATGATTGGCGGAGGGGGTGAGATTCGAACTCACGAGAGACTTGCATCTCTAACGGTTTTCAAGACCGTCGCATTCAACCGCTCTGCCACCCCTCCGGACGCGAGCCGCGCCTTATTTGACGGGCTTTCTGCGGGTTCCCGGTTGCCCAAGCGCCTGCCGCACCTCGTTTCTCGAGGCGAATGCTTCCGAGAGGTGTCGGTCAACAGTCGTTCATCGTTACTCCGTAGGACGCGACATCGTAATCCAGCTAGGAGAGGTCTGACAATGCCACAGCGGAACATCGTCGGATGGACAAATTCAGAGGGCGCGCTAAACCGGGCGAGACGAAAGATGGCCGCTGCGAGTGCGCGGGTTGTCCGGCGGGCAAACATGCCGACGGCCGATGCATCGCAGACAGCGTTGCAGATCCAGCGCCGTCGAATTCCGGCTTCGTTGGCGTGCTGGAGTGGGATGCTTCGCGTGCGCCGGCAAAGTGGTTTTGGTACTGCGGACCGTGCGCCGCAGAATATAACCGGAATACGGGTCACTAGTAGATGCCCATCGATCGACATTCCGGCCAGCTTACGGCACACATTTAGAGCGCGAGAACGGCGAGTCCCGGGGGCTCCAGCGCCCGCAAATCCAAATCAACAATCGGGGCGGGCGCTGCGGCGTCAGCCCCGGTCATTTGGGGGGGACGAAGTACGCGCGTTTGAGCTATCGCCGCCGGGCTAGTTCATCATCGAGCTTGTGGTATATAGCCAGCGCGACGTTGGCTACAATTCTGAGCAGTCGCTGTTCGGCCGAGTCTCCGGCTGGAATGCTATCGAGTTCCTTTTGGGCGGCCTCGATCAATTGTTCTGGTTTGATTGCCATGTCTTACCTGACTTTCAACGACCCCGATCGCGAGTATCTGCGATCGACGATAGAGCGCTCCGCGCGATCGGACGCGAACTCTTCGCAGCCAAGATCTCGCGCCCACGCGCGCGATGCCGCGATCAAAGTACGAGCCACTCTCGAACGCCGCGCCGCGGGAACGACATACAGACCTTCGATGAAGCCGACCCGCCCTGTCGCAAGGCCTGGAAACTATGCGGCCGCCCTCGGACTGCGCAAACAAGATGGCTTTCGGTTCGTCCAACTCCCCGCCAAAATACCGATCGATTTCGGCGGCGTGATCCTGGAAGGACGACTCCGGCCAAAGACTGTGGCGTAGATCGGCCCATGCGGCGGAATCGCCCGGCGTGGCCCAGCGCACACGGTATTCTTCGATTGCCTTCATGTGGAGCGGCAGCCCCGTTTGACGGGCCTCCGTTCGAATCCGCTCAAAGCACGACTTGCGCCGGTGAACGGCGAATAACCCGTCATGAAACGATACGACCATCCCACGCCGGCGGACGACCGCCATCCCCGCGTCGCGTTGATCGCGCACGACGCCCGCAAGCACGAGATGGCCGAATGGAGCGCGTTCAATCGCGGAACTTTGGCGAAGTGCAAGATCTTCGCAACCGCGACGACCGGCCATTCCGTCGCGGAAAAGCTCGACTTGCCGATCACCATGCTGCTTTCGGGTCCGCTCGGCGGCGATGCGCAAGTGGGCGCGATGATCGCAGAACGGAAGATCGACGTGATTTTCTTTTTCTGGGATCCGCTCTCGCCGCAGCCGCATGACGTCGACGTAAAAGCGCTGCTGCGTCTCGCGGTGCTGTACGACGTTCCGATCGCGTGCAACCGGCGGTCGGCCGACATGCTCATCTCATCGCCGCTGTTCATGGATCTCGCGTATCACGAAGTGAACCGGACTGCGGGTTAGCCGCATCGCGCGAGGATTTTGCTTTTCGCGAAGGGTTCGGGCCTCGCGAGCACAAAATTTGAAAGCAGCCGCCTGACTCTTGCGATGCGCGCCCGCATATCAAGCGTTGTTGTGACTATTGGCTGGAGAGATTCTAGATGAGATATCGATGGTTGGCGGCAGCCGGCTTGGCCATGATGTGTTCGCTCGCAACCCAAACCGCCTTCGCGGGTCCATGCACGTCCACGATTATGCAGACTCCATCCATCGGCGGAGAAGGCGCGCTGGTCGCCGTGTCAGGCACGTCGGTGAACGATGTCTGGGCCGTCGGATGGTATGGAATGCACGCCGGCAAGAAACGGGGCCTCGTCGAACACTTCGATGGTTCGAACTGGTCGGTCCAATCGAACAGCATCAACGAACCGCTCATCTCAGTCAGCGAGGCCAGCCCAACCGACGTCTGGGCCGTCGGCAAGAGCATTTGGCATTGGGATGGCGCCACGTGGCGATCCATGCCTGGTGCCGCACCCGGCCGGGGAATCTATCACTATGCAAATGCGATCGCTGCCGATCGCAATAATCCAAACGAAGTCTGGGCTGTCGGCGTCGAAGGATACAATGGAGTGGTAGAGAGTTGGCCCTGGGCAGAGGAGTGGAACGGCGCGAAATGGACCGGATGGGCATTGTCGGGCGGCTCAAAGACGAGCGAGCTGCTTTCCGTGACGATGTTGCACGACGGCGCGGCATGGACAGTCGGGGAGACACAGCCCGGTCGCTTCAACCAAACGACGCCGATCGCGGACATATGGACCGGCGCGCATTGGAATTCCATCCAGCCCGCCAAATCGTTCGGCGTCTTATGGGCGGTGACGGCGAGAGATGGTCGCGACGTTTGGGCGATCGGAGAGCACGACTCCGGTTTGGCCGACATCGAGCACTGGAACGGTGCGAGATGGTCCGAGTCGCCGCTTCAGTTGCCGACCGGAGGACAGTTCGATTCGGTATCGACATCATTGGCCGGCGATGCGTGGGCCGTCGCGCACCTGAGTCAAACGTATACGTCGGCTCAATCGGTCGTGCTCGAACATTGGAGTGGCATGGCCTGGCTGCGAGCGTCGATCCCGATCGTCGATGCGGGAACGGTCGTACATGGGTTAGCCGACTTCGACGGCAACGCGATCGCGGTGGGTGCGATCCAACAAACAAATGAAGGTCCGGACGCTCCAAGTCAAACCGTCGCGTTTGAGGCGCAGTGTTCTCCGTAGAGATCCTGCCAAAAGCGCGCGTCCTCATCTATAACGGTGCTCGCCGGACGGTCGGCACGCGTTGCAAGGCGACGGGGGCCTCAGACTTGAATCGCGCAAGCGAAACGTGCCAAATACGATGATGTGTGGAGGGCGACATGACATCGGACTGGGCCATCAGCACGCTGCACTCGCTGCTCGATCATCGAGTCAGCATCCGGTTCAAGGCTAGCGCGAAATACGCACTTGGGGTGACCGACTCCGACTGCAGCGGCTACCTGGATGCAAGTCCGTTCCACGATGGTCTGCGATTCCGGCTGCTGTCGGACAGACCAACACAGTCAAACGCGGTCACACTCGTTCCTTTTTTCGACCCTCACGAAGTCGAAATCGAGGAGATCGCGCTCCTTCTTTCAGGCTCTGCGCAGCCCGAATGCGTGTGGAACGCGGCTCATCCAACCGGCCGCGATCTTCCTCGAGGGCCCGAATCGCCGGTCCTGACCCAATAGCAAAACATTCAATAGTCACGCCGACTTGGAGCGTCCACGGACGCGGCGGAGAGCCCACGCGAGCGCTTGAATCCCGGTCTGCGTTTCCCGTTCGTCAGCTTGAGTGTATCCCAGCACCAATCCGTTTCGCGTCGCCTTTCCGAGAAAGTGCGTTGAGAGCGCGCCTGCGCTCACGCCGAGATCCCACGCGGCGGCTGCCACCTTGTTGTCGTCGAGGCGCGCTCGAAAGTATCCGACGAGATGGATGCCCGCGGGATTTGGTTCCAAGATAAGGTCGTCGCCGATGACGCGTCGCGATTCTTTGATGAAGAAGGCTTGGCGTTCTTCGTACAGCGACCGCATCCGCCGAAGGTGACGCGCGAAGAAGCCCTGTTCCATGAAGTCGGCCAGGACCGCCTGCTCTACCCCAGGAGAGTGACGATCGCTAAAGCGGCGAGCGGCCACAAAGGCGTCGACCAAGTCGGGCGGCGCGATGACGTAGGCCAGGCGGAGCGAGGGCACGAGCACTTTGCTGAACGTGCTGACATAGATGACGCGATTGGACTCGTCGATACCCTGCAGAGCGGTCAACGGTTGGCCGCGGTAACGGAAGACGCCGTCGTAGTCGTCTTCGATGATCCAACCCCGGCACCGCTGCGCCCACGCCAGTAGTTGCATTCGACGTGACGCGGAGAGCGTCGCCCCGGTGGGCATCTGATGCGACGGCGTGACGTACGCGATGCGCGCGCGAGGGCACGCGCGGATCGCGTCATCGACCCGAAAACCCTCGGCGTCCACCGCGACGGGAACGGCACGAAGGCCAAGAGCGGCCGCCGTGCCGCGCATGCCAGAATATCCCGGATCTTCCAAGAGGATTTGATCGCCCGGATTTGTCAGCAGGCGCAACGTCATCTCGATCGCTTGAAACGATCCGTTCACGACGATAACCTGATCGGCGTCGCACCGGGCGCCTCGCGTCGCGGTGGCGTGCGCAGCGATGGCCTCTCGAAGCGGCCGGTAACCTTCGGTTTCGCCGTAGCTCAGCAGCGCGGGGTCGGGCTTGCGCCATCTTCGCTGGGTAAGCCGGCCCCAGAGCGCGTGCGGAAAAGCGTTTATCGCCGGTATTCCGGCGGAAAACGGCACTAACGATTGCAATAAGTTCGGATGGCTGTTGGACGCGCGCTCAAGCGACGTGCCGCGGCGCGAAAGAAGCGGCCGGAGCGGCGCTGGACGCGCGACTCCGCGCCGAACTCGCGCGGACTCGCCTCTCGGCACCTCAACAACGCGAGTCGCATCGCCGACCCGTCCGCTGACGTAGCCTTCCATAGCGAGCTGCTCGAACGCGACGACGACCGTGCTTCGCGATACGTCGAACGTCGAAGCGATCGCCCGGGATGACGGCAACGAACGGCCGGCGGTCAGTCTCCCCTCGACGATCAGGTCCCGTATTTGGGCGTACATCTGGCGGTGAAGCGGCGTGCCCGAACTTCTATCAAGGTGCAGATCGACGAAGGTGAGGTTGTCCGTATGCTTCGACATAGTGGTATGGTCATTGTAGACATTAATGGTACTTTCCTATAACCACTTATTTCGTTAATATATGTCCATGCTAAGGCACGAATCCGGCACTCGTCACGGTGCGACCCAGGCACAGGTCCGCCACGTCTTGCGTCTTCTGCGCCGGCCGCACGAACTCGCGACGAGCGGCATCGCTCTCGCCCTGTGCGAGAGTCTCGACGTGGACGATCCGGTCGAAGCGGTCGTGCTTTCCTTGCACCAGATATTCAATCTTCGCACGCAGACCGGCCGCAGGCTCTACGACGCCATCCGGCTGTGCGACGTCGAGGGGCTTGCGGCCAAAGAAGTGGCCAACGAAATGGGATTGTCGCTTCGCCAGTTCTTCCGTTATCGCCGCGAGGCAGTCGAAGCGCTCGCCGTCAGGATAAACGGACTCACGCCCGCCCGGAGAACACTCGCCAGTTAGCCGTCACTCAAAGATCGGTTCGTTCCGGCTGAGCGGATAATTTTTGCTTGTCCGCAGGCTTTTCCGGATAATAACTAACTGTTAGCAACTGCCGGCTTGCCCGGTAAGCAAGGGAGCGAGCGGGCACTGGCGAACTGCGTCGATTCTATTGCGGCGATTTGCGGCGAAGGTGACCGGCGATGACCGAAGAGCGGACCGAAGAAAGCATCGATGTAAGCAGCGGAAGTCTTTCATCATTTGTCGCGTCGCGCGAAATGTCGGAGATCGGAATCGGCCGGCGATTCAATGTCAGCGGACTGCGGCGCGTTCCGCAAAAGTTCTTCCCAACCGTCGCGATCGGCGCGGCCGTCATCGTGTGCGCAGTCGTCATCTTCATGATTGTCTTAGGGAAGTAAACGACTCCCACGTTGCAAAGGTCGTCTCGCAGTCGCCACGGAAAGTTGCCCGCCCTTTCAGCCGACCGACGTCGATCTTTTTCATAAAATGATAAGAGATAAGCAGCGTTCCGAAGTCGCCGCCTCTTTTTCGCCGCGCCAACGGTCGATGCCGTCGTATGCGCTTGCCGAAACCAACCTCGAGATGGGCCCAAGCCTCGGCAACAGCGCGATATGGCTGAATACAAAGTGCACCGGCGCCATCGAGCGCATCTTCAGTCTCGAACGCGGCAAGAGTCTCATCGGATCGATCAGCTTGCGCTACGGCGGCACCGGCAGCTCCATGCGCGTCGAACCCGACATGCGGGCGCACGCGTCAGCGGAGACCAGATACATCGGTCTCGATCGTGACGGACCGGCTGAAGTCGATATTCATCCGGTTTATCAGCGCAGGCAATTCTCGCTCGGCGGCGCGATAGCGGTGACGGAGACCCTGTTCGTGCCGCTCGGTCCGCGCATGGACGACCCGCCGGTCGCATACATCTCGGTCGACGTCCGATGCACCGACTCCGTGCCGCACGATTTGCGCGTGATGTGCTACGCCCATCTTCGCGGAGATCAGGACGATGACATCGACGCCGCGTACGAACCCGGCTTGCGGGCTCTCGTGGCCTACGACAAGCGGGAACCCGAGGCCGTACGCATATTCGGTCTGGACGTCGAGCCCACACGAATCGGTACGACCACCGATTTTGGAAGCGTATGCGACCGCTCCCACGTGCACGCGGTGGCCACGGATACGTCTGCCCGCGGCAACGTCTTAGGAGCGATTCAGCTCGACATCTGCGTCCGGCCGGACGAACCTGTCACGTTTTGCGCCATTGCCGGCGTTTATGCGCACGGAAAACGAGCCGCCATAGCGGCTTACAAGAAGGCTGTCGACTGGAAGGCCGCATTGGCGGCGACGACGAGTTATATGGAAGATATGCTCGACCGCGCGCGCGTCGTCACGCCGGACCAGAGCATCAATCGAGGGGCGGCATGGAGCAAAGTGAACATGCGCCGCGTGATGGGGGCGTATCCGCAAGGTCACGCGTTCACAAATGAGCCCGGAATATCGTCAAATGTCGTGATGCGCGATGTCGCTTGGTTCGCTTATGGATGCGATCACTTCATGCCCGAATTCTCGCGCGCGATGTTGGATAAATTCGCGTCGCTGCAGTACCCCGACGGAAAACTCGCGGAGTACTTCAACGCGATCGACGGCAGCGTCAACGACTACGGGCTGAATATCAACGACGACACACCGCTCTTCATCCTTGCGACCAACCATCATTTCCGTGCCACCGGAGATCTCGAGTGGCTCAAGAAGATGTATCCCGCAATCGACCGCGCGGCGCGCCTCATCATCTCGCAGATGGACGAGCGGGACCTCGTCGTGTGCACCGCTCACGATCCGCGCGGCAACGTGTGGGCGATAGCCGGATGGCGCAATGTCATCCCGAACTACTGCATCAATGGCGCGGTGACGGAGATCAACGCAGAGTGTTCCGCCGCGCTGCGCGCCGCCGGTCACATGGCGCAGAACGTCGGGCGCTCGAACGCCGAAGCTGAGGCGCTCTTCGCGGCCGGCGAGCGCGTGCGCAAAGCGATGGATCTCCACCTTCGCAATCCCGAGAACGGTCTCTACTATCTCAACATCGACTTAGACGGAGTCATCCACACCGATGTCACCGGCGACCAAGTCTTTCCCGTGATGCTGCGCGTGTGCGACGACGATACCGGGTACCGCATCATAAGCCGCCTGAACTCGACGGATTTTTGGACCGAAGCCGGCTTGCGAACGGCGTCGCGCGACGACCCGCTGTACGATCCGTCGGCGAACAGCGGACTCATCGGCGGCGTCTGGCCCGGACTCACGTGGTGGTACGCGTTTGCGGCTGCCCGTCATCATCCCGAATACATGGTCAAAGCGCTCCGCTCGTCGTTCGAGCATTACGCGGCCAATCCGCGGATGAACAACACGATTCCAGGTCAATTCAGCGAATGGTTCGACGGCGAGAGCCTCATCAATCGCGGGATGCGATTGAGTCCTTGGGAGCCGCCGCGTTTTCTCTGGGCCGCGATCGAAGGCGTCTGCGGTCTGATGCTGACCACCGCCGAGCCAAGAATAAATCCGTTGGTTCCGCGATCGTGGCGCTGGGTCGGCGTGCGCCGGCTTCAGTACCATGGCGCGGAGATCTCGTACTTCGCGACGCGGCAAGCCGGAACGTTTTACATATGCGCGACGGGTTCTGTAGACACCGAGAGCGGCTACGAGCACTTCGACGAAGACATTTCCGATCGCGTTGCGGCGTTCTCCGAAGCCGCAGCCGTCATCGCGTTCAAGGGCGACGACAAGTTTGTGGTGCTCGTCGGAAATGTAAGCGATCAGACCGCCACGATCCCACTTAACCTCTCGAAGATTCTCGACCCTGCTGCTACCTACACATCGAAGATCTACGTCAGCGAACGAGAAGCGTGGGAAGATTTCGAGCCAAGAGCGGGCGCTTCACTCGCGTCGCTTGCGATAATCGTCGAAATGTTCGGGTACCGTCTCATCGAGTTGCGAAAAGTGTGATTCGAACCGGCAAATATTATCTTTGACCCTCGGCGCAAACGCAGGCGCCCAACTACAGACGTCGAATATGTTTAGTCCCCCACCCCTATTTCGGGACGCTTCAGAAATGGAACGCGGCACTTGCACCGCCGGATTTGTGTTAGGCGGAAGCACAAAGTGGAGATAACATAGGAAGCCGATCACGAGAGATTCACCGACTGGAGAGGGTATGCTATACGAACACACGCCGACGACGATCGGCCGCATCAATGGGCGTGGCGCTGCTCATCCCAGGTCGCTGTTCGTAAGCTCATACCCGCCGCGGCAATGCGGCATCGCCACGTTCGCGGAAGACGTTCGCGAAGCGTACGATCGCCTGTCCGGCATGACGAGTGAAGTCATCGCCATCAACGACCCCGACAGCGAGTATTCCTATCCGCAATGCGTGGTAGGCACCATTAGGCGCGATATCCGCGAGTCGTACCTCGATGTTGCACGCCTGGCTAACGCGTCCAGCGCAGACGTGGTCAACATCCAACATGAGTACGGTCTCTTCGGCGGTGAGCGCGGCGCGTATCTGCTCGACTTCATGCGCGCGGTGCATCGGCCCGTCGTTTTGACGATGCACACCACGCTGCCCAACCCGGATGAGGCCACGCTTCGCGTGACGCGCGATATCTGCCGTCGCGCGGACAGCGTCATGGTGCTCACGGAGACGAGCAAGCAAATACTTTCCACGCAATACGGCGTCGACCCAGCCACGATCTGCGTGGTCATGCATGGCGTCCCCGACGTCGCGCCGTATCACGGCACCTATTTCAAGCAGCGGTTCAACCTCGAGCACGACACGGTCGTCTCCACTTTCGGTCTGCTCAGCCGCGGCAAGGGCATCGAATCCATCATCGAAGCGCTGCCCGAAGTGCTCGAGCGGCATCCGAACGTCGCCTACGTGCTGTGGGGTGAAACACATCCTGAAGTCAGGCGCGCCGAAGGCGAGCGCTATCGCGCGTCGCTTCAGCAAAAGGCGCTTGAGCTCGGCGTCGCCGGCCGCGTCCGCTTCGTCGATCGCTACATGACCGACGACGAAGTCGTATCAGCTTTGCTCGCGACCGACCTCTACGTCTCGCCTTCGCTCGATCCTCACCAAGCGGTGAGCGGCACGCTGTCATACGCAGTCGCCTGCGGACGAGCGGTCATCGCGACCGAATTCCAGTATGCCAAAGAATTGCTGGCCGACGGCCGCGGCATCACGGTTCCGTTCCGCGATCCCAAGGCGATCGGCAGAGCGATCGACGCAGTGCTGAGCGACGCATCGTTGCGATCGTCGTTGGAATCAGCCGCGTACGCGTTCGGCCGCGGGATGACGTGGCCAAAGATCGCGCTCGGCTATCGGAACGCATTCACGCAGTCGCTCACGGCCGGATTGAACCTAGTGTCGTCGAATCTCGGCGCTTGACCGTGCTGTCAGTGATGCCGAGCGTGTCGGCGAATCCATCTTTCGAGCACCTCCATGCAATGCTTCGCCCGGCGGGTGTGCTTCAGTTCAGTCGCGGTTCATCGCCCGATCCTTCCAGCGGCACCTGCCTCGACGACAACGCCCGCGCGTGGCTTGTGGCCATCTACGCATTGCGCGCCGATCCGGAGCAGCCCTACGCTAAGAGCGTGGGCGATGCGGCGGCGAACTTCGTCGCGATCGCGCAGCACCCCGACGGCTTCTTTCACAACTTCGCAGACGTCAACGGCCGTTTCACCGATGACGTCGGCTCTGAAGATTCGTTCGGCCGTGCGCTATGGGCATGTGGTGTCGCGGCGCGGTGCGCGCCCATGCCGGAGTGGCGCGCCATCGCTCGCACCGCACTTGCGGCCGCGTTGCCGCTCGTGCCGGAAATCCGGTCGCCCCACGCGCGAGCGTATATCGTTCTTGGGTTGGCCGCCGCGTTCGCCCCTGAAGTCGCCGCTCTACCTCCCATGGGCGATGCGCTCGATCCACGCCTCGCGGGCGATGTCGAGCGAGCGCTGATCGGCGCCGCCGACGGCCTACTCGACCACCACAACCGCGCGTCGGCCCACGATTGGCCCTGGTGGGAAAATCATCTCACGTGGGGCAACGGCCGCATGCCTGAAGCCATGTTGCGGGCGGCCGCGGCTACGGGGAATCGCGAGTATGCCGCCACGGGCATTCGCGCGCTGGAATTTCTCGCCGACATCACGCAAAGCGGCACGGTCTTCGTGCCGATCGGCAATCAAGGCTGGCGCTTACGCAGCGGCGCGCGCGCGTTTTACGATCAACAGCCCATCGAAGCTTGTGCGATGGTGGACGCGTGGTTGGCCGCATATCGCCTAACGGGTGAGGTCAGCTATCGCGATTCCGCGCAAGTCGCGTTCGACTGGTTCCATGGCGGGAACACGGAGCGCCTCGCGCTAGCGATCCCAGAAACCGGCGCCTGCTACGACGGCCTTCATGCCGGCCATGTAAACCAAAATCAGGGCGCCGAGAGCACGCTATCGTACATGCACGCCCATCTTGCGATCGGCGCCGCGCTTTCCGACCGCGCCTAGGTCGAGCAGCTTACTGCCGCCGTCGCGCAACGAGATCGAGTGGACCTGTTCATCGGCGACGAGCGGCGGACGGATGCGCAGGGTGAACGTGCCGCCGGAGTCGGTCCCGACGAAGACGACGGCGGAATCTCCCTCCCGCATCGCCACTGAGAACGGCGCATCGCACTCGATGTAGCGCGACATATCCTCATCGTACACCACGGTCTTGCTCTTCGAACCGACAGGCATCGTCGCATGCAGCTTGCGGCGATGGTAGAACATCGAGAGCTTGCCGTTCATCACCGGAACATCGCGAACGCCCACCCACGACCAATCGTCCGGGATATGCGGGTTTATGTGCAGTCCGGTGAGCGAGGGTTCAAAGCCGAGCAGGCCTTCGTACGCGAGCCAGACATAGGTCGGCGGCATCCAGGGGCTCATCGCCATTCCACGGCTCTTGAACGTCTCGCCGGACAGTCGCTCGGGGAATTCTCCGGGCACGACGTTGTAGTACGCCTTCGGATTTTCAACTTCGCTGATCTTCCAGATATTACGCATGGCAGCGACGAGCCGGCGCGAGTAGTAGCCCTTGCCGCTGTAGCCGACCCAAGCCGTCAAGTTCGGCCACACGCCCCCGAGCAAGTGCACGCCGTGATCGGGGTCGTAGCCGTCCTCTAGATTGCTCACGGTCCGAACCCCGTACGGCGTCCAGAACTCGGGCGAATGCAGGCGGTCGAGGATTTTGCGCTTGAGGTCGTCGTCCGCCACCCCGAACATGACCGGGAAGATCTGATCGCCGGTGACGCTATGGTGACGGGTTCCGTCGGGATCGATGTTGAGCAGATACAGTCCCGTTTTCTCGCTGACCAATCGGGTGTTGACCGTCGCGCGCAGATCGTCGCCTGCCTTGGAATAGCGATCGGCCTCCGCGTCTTGACCT
>Ga0208849_1000893_pt1 | contig 24356 bp, 27 predicted proteins | sample NGESurdeep072012_10_FD_184470 | JGI IMG/M metagenome (GOLD analysis project Ga0208849, IMG submission 184470) | Arctic peat soil microbial communities from Barrow, Alaska - NGEE Surface sample 53-3 deep-072012 (SPAdes) | ecosystem: Environmental > Terrestrial > Soil > Wetlands > Peat ... | reverse complement strand
CGGCTTCGAGCAGCGCCTGGCCATAAAGCTCATAGAAATAGGGGCTGTTGGGCGTGGATCGAATGAGGCTATCGATCTGCGCCAGGGCGTCGCGCAGATCGCCGAAGCGGTATGTCGAGATGGCGCGGGCGTAACGGGCTGGCATGCCATTGTCTGTCAACGGGTAGCGCCGAAGCACCTCGGCTGGGCGATCCATGAAGCCATAGAGCTTGGCGCGCATCATGTCGTGGCGAAACTGGAGCTCCGGCGGGTCCTTCTTGTCCCAAAATTGAGTGTGCGCCAGGTTGGCGAGCTCCGCCATACGCTCGGCGGGCAACGGATGGTTCTGCATATACGGGTCGGCAGTGCGCGCCTCGAACATCGATTCGTCGGCGAAGTGCTTGAAAGTGTCGTACATGCCCTTGGCCGATTGACCGGTCATGGTGAGGAAACGCACGCCGGCGCGATCCGCGTATTCTTCCTGAGCGCGCTGATAGGCGAGCAGCGAATGCAATATATAGGATTGCGGCGCGTCGAACAGCGCGCCGCCGGCGTTGCCCATGCTGGCGTTGCCAGAGCGGGCGCCCGCCACCATTGCGCCGACCCCGAGCAGCATGGCGACGATGGCAGCGGTCTGCGCGTTGGCGAGTTCCTGGCGCATCTTGGAAAGGTGGCCGCCGACAATGTGGCCGGTTTCGTGGGCAAACACGCCGATGATTTGATTGGGCGTCTTTGCTTCCATCAACGCACCGGCGTTGACGAAAATGTGATGTGCGTCCATCACGAAGGCGTTGAACGATCTGTCGTTGATAATGACGACGTGGATGTTCTGATCGCTAAGCCCGGCCACCTTGAGGATGGGCCTGGTATAATCGCGCAGCAACTGCTCGATCTCGGCGTCACGAATGATCGGCAAGCCGCCGTTGCGCGGGGTTTGAGCCCGCACCGGCAGGCTCCCGAGCGCCAGTGCGGCGGCGGTCGCAAAGGCGACAATGCGCGACGCTGGCCTCGCCAGCCGCGGCTTGCTAGGAGGTCTGTCCAAGATCATCTGGGGCAACGTCTGAACCCTTGGTCCGCCACCGACGCTATGGACGGAGCCTGTCGCGGTCAACGCAGGGCCGGCGTCTTCGCTGCAGTGAAGCGGGCGCCACGAAACCGGGCGAATACGGCAGGATGGGGGCGGAAAAGACGTCGAAACGGCGGACTCCCTGTGCAGGAATTCACGGCGGTTTGATGCTCGATAAAGCCAAGGCCTTGCTGCAGCCTTCCAGGCGCAGCGCCGTGCCGCCGTTCATGGTCATGGACGTGATGGCGGCCGCCGCACGCCTTGAGGCGCAGGGACGCCAGATCGTCCACATGGAGGTCGGCCAGCCTGCTGCCGCCGCACTCTCGTCGGCGATCGCCGCCGCGCAGGCGGCGTTGTCGAGTGGGCCGCTCGGCTATACCGAAGCGCTGGGCATTCCCTCACTCCGTCATCGCATCGCGCGGTCGTATCGCGAATGGCACGGTCTTGAGATTGACCCGCAGCGCATCGTGGTGACGACCGGCTCGTCCGGTGGATTCATCCTCGCGTTTCTGGCTGCATTCGAGGCTGGAGACCGCGTCGCCGTGGCGCTGCCGGGCTATCCGCCTTATCGGCACATTCTTTCCGCGCTTGGCTGCGAGCCGGTCGGGATCGAATGTGCGGCGGAAGCCCGCTGGTCCTTGGCCGGAGAAACTCTGTTGCGCGAGCACGGGGCGCGGCCGCTCAAGGGTGTCGTGGTCGCCTCGCCGGCGAATCCGACCGGCACGATGATGAGCGAGAAAGCGCTCGCCGATCTGATCCGCTGTGCCGAGGATGCCGGGATCGTGGTTATTTCTGATGAGATTTATCACGGCCTCGATTATGCCTATCCAGCTACGACCGCCGCTCGCGTGTCGTCGGACGTCATCATCGTCAATTCATTTTCGAAATATTTTTGCATGACGGGGTGGCGTATCGGCTGGCTGGTCGTGCCACAAGCCCTGGTGCGATCTGTTGAACGGCTGCAGCAGAACCTCGCCATTTCGGTGCCAACCCTGTCGCAAATTGCCGCCGAGGCGGCATTCGACGGCCGAGCCGAACTGGAAGACATCAAGCATGGCTACCAGGATAACCGCCGTATTCTGATCGAAGGTCTGCCTGAAGCCGGGCTCAATTCGTTTCTACCCGCCGACGGCGCCTTTTATCTCTACGCCGATGTCTCGCGTTTCTCATCCGACAGCTTCGCCTTCGCGTCCCGCATGCTGGAGGAAGCCGGCGTCGCGGCCACGCCCGGCGTCGATTTTGATCCGATCCATGGCAAGAATTTCATTCGCCTGTGTTACGCGGGCTCCCGCCGGGACATGACCGAAGCAGTCACGCGGATCGGCTCGTGGCTCAGAGGATAGACGCTGTGAGCCTGCTCGACGGCGCGTTGGTCCTGTTCTCGGGTGGCCAAGATTCCAGCGTGTGTCTTGCCTGGGCGCTGGAGCGGTTCGCGCGGGTTGAGACGATCGGCTTTGCCTACGGCCAGCGTCATGCCGTCGAGCTTGAGGTTCGGCCGCGGGTTCGCGATGGGATTTCGGCGCTATCGCCGCGGTGGCGCGAGCGGCTCGGTGAGGATCATGTGGTGCGGATCGATGCGCTCGCGGAGCTTTCCGAGACCGCGTTGACGCGCGAGGTTGCGATCGAGGTTTCGGAATCGGGACTGCCGACGACGTTTGTGCCGGGACGCAATCTCGTATTTTTTTCCTTCGCTGCTGCGCTCGCCTATCGGCGCGGCATCAAACATCTGATCGCCGGCATGTGCGAAACCGATTTCTCAGGTTACCCGGACTGCCGCGACGACACGATCAAGGCCATGCAGGTCGCGCTCACGCTCGGCATGGACCGACGCTTCGTCATTCATACGCCGCTGATGTGGATCGACAAGGCGGCCACCTTTGCCATGGCCGAGACGATTGGCGGCGGGCGGCTGATCGATCTTCTTCTCGCCGAAACCCACACCTGCTATCTCGGCGATCGTCAGCACCGGCACGAATGGGGTTATGGCTGCGGAGAATGCCCAGCCTGCCGGCTGCGGGCGGAGGGTTTTGCCAAGTGGAGGACCACGTCATGATTGCCACCGGGGACCGTCAGCGCAGGCGTGAGGGCACGATTTTTCTCGTCCTGTTCGCGCTCACCATCCCGGCGGCGAATTGGCTGATAGGCCACGTCGGCACCGCGTGCCTGGCGCCGCAGGGACCATGCGTCGTGCCGGTCGCGCCCGGCGTGATCGCACCGTCGGGCGTGATGATGGTCGGTGTCGCGCTCGTGCTGCGCGATCTCGTCCAACGCCGGCTCGGCGCGGCGATGTCGGCCTTGGCGATCCTGATCGGCGCCGGCATTTCGGCGTTGGTCGCTCCGCCCGCCTTGATCTTCGCCTCGGCGGTTGCATTCCTGCTTTCGGAGTTCGCCGATCTCGCCGTCTACACGCCGCTGGCGCGGCGCCGTCTCGTTGCCGCGGTGATTGCGTCGAGCTGCGCCGGTCTCGTCATCGATTCGATCGTATTTCTGTGGCTGGCATTCGGCTCGTTGGAATTTCTGCTTGGGCAGATCGTCGGCAAGTCCTGGATGGTGCTGTTGTCGATACCGTTCGTTGCTTGGCTGCGGCGTCGCGATGAGCGGCTCGGGATGCGGCCGGCGTGAAATTACAACTTCATTCGACTGGATAGATCATGAGCAACGCTGTCTTCGACGTTCTTCACAAGGTGACGACCGCGACGATCACCACGATGCTGCTGAAGAAGGGCATCCGGCGCTGCTGGATGAACGGGCCAAAGCCGCTGGTTCCCAAGGGCGAGCGCATCATCGGGCCGGCGTTCACTTTGCGCTTCGTTCCGGTCCGCGAGGACCTTGCGACGCCGGAAAGCTGGGCTCACCCGATTTCGACACGTGCCGCCATCGAAGACATCCCGGAAGGCGTCATCGCGGTGGCCGATGCCATGGCGGTCGACAGTGCCGGCATCTTTGGCGATATCCTTTGTGCGCGCATGAAAAAGCGCAACGTTGCGGCGCTGGTCACCGACGGCGTGCTGCGTGACCGCGCCGGCGTTGTGATGAGCGGGCTGCCGGTCTGGTGTGCGGGCGTCGCCGCGCCGGCCTCGGTCAACAGCTTGACCTTCGTCGGCTGGCAGCAGCCGATTGGCTGCGGCGGCTGCGCCATCTTCCCGGCGACGTGATCGTGGTCGACGACGACGGTGCCGTGGTCATCCCGCAGAACCTCCTGGACTTCGTCGCCCATGAAGGCGCCGAGCATGAACTGTATGAGAGCTGGGTATTCAGCGAGGTCGAAAAGGGCGTAAAGCTGCCCGGACTTTATCCGCCGAACGAAGACGCCAAGGCGCGCTACGCGGCGTGGCGTAAGGCACGACCGTAAAGCTCGCCAATTCATCAATTGTTGCCATTGCGGGATGAAACGCCGTCCGCCGGAGCAGGGGAATGTTCTTCATCCTTTCCAAATTCCTTGGCTTCGTCGCACTGCCGTCCAATCTGTTGATCGAGATCGGCATCGTCGGGCTTTTGTTGCTGTTCACGCAGTATCGGCGGCTTGCCAGCTGGCTGGTCGTCACCAGCATTGTGCTCACCGCCGTGGTCGGCTGGTCGCCGCTCGGCAATATTTTGATCCTGCCGCTGGAGCAGCGTTTTCCGGCCTGGGACTCGTCGCGCGGCCCACCGGACGGCCTGGTCATACTGGGCGGTGCGATCACGCCGGACGTTTCGGCGGCGCGCGGCGCGGTGGCGCTCAACGAAGCGGCCGAGCGCATCACCGTCGCGGCCGAGCTTGCCCGCCGCTATCCGGATGCGCGCATCATCTACAGCGGCGGCAGCGCGGCCGTGCTGGGCGATCGGATCGCCGAAGCGCCATTCGCCGTGAGCGAACTGGAAGCGCTTGGCGTCGCGCACGATCGCATTACGGCGGAGGAGCAGTCGCGCAACACTATCGAAAATGCTGTCTTCTCGCGCCTGCTCGCGCAGCCGAAGCCCGGCGAACGCTGGCTGCTGATCACCTCGGCCTATCACATGCCGCGCGCCATCGCGGCGTTTCGCGCCGCTGGCTTTACGGTTGAAGCCTATCCGGTCGATTGGCGCACGCGTGGACCGATCGATGCAGCGCGCCCGTTCGGCGCGCTCAGCGAAGGCTTGCGCCGGACCGATGAGGCCGCGCACGAGTGGTTCGGACTGTTGGGCTATCGGCTGACCGGCAAGACCAATGAATTGTTTCCCGCGCCCTGATGCGGGGCGAGCGGGCATGTAACCAAATCGCATCGGGGGAGCGCGCATGCCGCTTCGTTTGCTCATCGGCAACAAGAACTACTCGTCCTGGTCGCTACGGCCTTGGCTGGCGATGAAAGCCGCAGGCATCGCGTTCGAGGAAACGCTCATCCCGCTCGGCGCCCCGGATTTCAGGACGAAAGTGTCCGTCCTGAGCGGCGGCGAGGGCAGGGGCAGCGTGCCGGTGTTGATTGACGGCGATATCCACGTCTGGGAATCGCTGGCGATCCTCGAATACCTGGCGGAGAAATTTCCGGAAGCCCGCCTGTGGCCGCAGGCGCCTGCCGCTCGGGCACACGCGCGCGCGATCTCGGCCGAGATGCATTCCGGCTTTCAGCCGCTGCGGCGTCACTTGCCGATGAATGTGCGCAGGCCGGTGAAACAGCGCGTCCTGGACGAAGCGGTGACGGCTGACGTGGCGCGGATCGACGCAATATGGAGCGAAAGCCGTAGCCGATTTGGCGCCGGCGGTGCGTTTCTGTTCGGCGGCTTTAGCGCGGCCGACGCCATGTACGCGCCGGTCGTGTGGCGCTTTCATACTTATGCGGTCGAGGTGAGCGCACCGGCGCGCGATTACATGCGCGCCGTCATCGCGCTGCCGGCGTCCGTCGCATGGCGTGAGGCGGCCCGGCGAGAATCGTGGGTGCTGGAGCACGACGAAGTGGATTGGCCGGACACGCCGCGCGAATAGGCGCGCTCAATTCAAGTGCTGCTCCAGCTCGCGCAACAGCGGCAGCTGATAAGACAGAATCTTGGTCGCAGCGATTGGCAGCGTGAAATAGGCGACGCGGTCGATCTCTGGAAAGCTCTGCCGGCGTCCTGATTTCGGCGGCCACTCGATGTCGAATGTGTTGCTGGTAAAGCGGGCAAGATCGAAGTCGGCCTCGACGGCCCAAGCGTGAACGAGCTTGCCGCCTTTCTGCTTGGCGGGCGTGAGCGCGAAGAATGACCCGCTGGCCAAAAAATTTGTTTCCTCGGTAAATTCGCGCTGCGCCGCGGACAGTAAATCCTCGCCGGGCACCGCAAGCCCTTTGGGGATCGTCCAGGCCCCATCGTCCTTTTTGCTCCAAAACGGACCGCCGGGATGCGCCAGCAGGACTTCAAGGCCGCTTCCGCGGCGAAATGCCAGCAGTCCGGCGCTGATATTGGTGCTGCGGCTGCGGCTCATGGGCGCAGAAATATTACCAGGATTTAACCTTTGAAAACGCGAAGCATGCCGACCCCTTGGATTACTGGTGGTTTTCATGGTCGGTGGCGGCGTTGCGCAGCGGCGCGACGCTACCACCGCGCTGCGGCTCTCTACCGCAGGTCTTGCTAAAGGGGCTTATGTCTGCATCATTTCGTCACGATTGGACCGACAATGCTGGGTCCGTGCTGGTGCTCCTTTGAGCGCTGCGCTACACGGGCGCACCAAACGGATTCTTCCACGGGAGCTCACGTCAATGCGATTGGGATTTATCGCCGCCGCTGCCGCTTTGGCGGCCGTTTTTTCAGTGGCAGCCAAGGCCGAAGATGCGCCCAAGGATGTCAAGGGTCTGTATCTGATGAGCGACTATCCGGCCGTCACTGTCAGGCCCGGAGAGACATCCAGCATCAGCCTGAAGCTGCAGAATTACGACACGGCGCCCGAGCGCTTGAATCTGTCGGTCGGTGGCGTGCCTTCCGGCTGGACGGCGACGCTGATGGGCGGCGGACAGCCGATCGCGGCAGCGATGCCAGCGACCAATGCGAGCGTCAGCCTCCAACTGCGGCTTGACGTGCCGAAGAGTGCCCCCATCGGCACACAGACGCTCACCGTCTCGGCGGCTGGTGGCACGACCAAGCTCGATCTGCCAATCGCGGTCACGTTGGCCAAGGACCTTCCGGCCAAGCTGAGCGTGACGCCGCAGCTCCCCGAACTGCGCGGCACTTCCAAGTCGAGCTTCGAATATACGCTCGCCATCAAGAACGACAGCGGCAAGAAACTGACGGTGAGCCTGGGCGTGCAGGCGCCGAAGAATTTCGACGCTTCGTTCACCGAGGAATACGGCACCCAGGAAGTCAACGCCGTACCGATCGATGCCGGCCAGAGCAAGAACGTGAAGCTCAAGGTGACGCCGCCGAACACGGCTGCAGCCGGCTCTTATAAAGTCACGGCGCGGGTCAGCTCCGAGGATACATCGGCGACGGCTGATCTTGGGTTGGCCATCACCGGTCAGCCGAGGCTTTCGATCAGCGGCCGCGAAGGCCTGGTATCGACGCGCGCCTCGGCCGGAAAGCAGACACCGGTGCCGGTCGTCATCACCAATACTGGCACGGCGCCTGCCGACGATGTCGAACTGAGCGGCTCGGCGCCGAGCGGCTGGAAGGTGGACTTCAATCCGAAGTCCGTCGACCACATCGCGCCGAACGCCAACAAGGAAGTGCAGGCGCTGATCACGCCGACCGATAAGGCGATCGCCGGCGATTACGTCACCACCATCTCGGCCTCTGCCCGCGGCGAATCCGCGTCCACCGACTTCCGCGTCACCGTAACGACATCCACGATGTGGGGCATCGCCGGCGTCGGCATCATCGGCATTGCGCTCCTTGTCATGGTTGGCGCGGTCGCAAGGTTCGGCCGGCGATGAGCGGCGATTCCGTTATCGAGGCCAAGAATCTGACCAAGACCTACGGTCAGGCGGTCGCCGTCGACCATATTTCGTTCTCGGTCGGCCGTGGGGAGATCTTCGGGCTCCTGGGGCCGAACGGGGCAGGGAAGACGACGACCATTCTCATGCTGCTCGGCCTGACCGACATTTCGGGCGGCGAGGTCAGCGTGCTCGGCTTTAATCCCGCGCGCGAGCCGCTGTCGGTCAAGCGCCGCGTCGGGTATCTGCCGGATACGGTCGGCTTCTATGATCAACTTACCGCCGCCGACAATCTGCGCTACACGGCCCGGCTGATCGGCTTCCGGTTCAACGAGCGCGAAAAGCGCATCGCCGAAGCGCTTGAGCGCGTCGGGCTTGCGGATTCCGCAAACCATCACGTCGGCACGTACTCCCGCGGCATGCGCCAGCGACTGGGGCTTGCGGAGATCCTGATGAAAGGCGCGCAGATCGCCATCCTCGACGAGCCCACGTCCGGGCTCGATCCGCACGCGACCAGCGAACTCCTTGGCGTCATCCGCCGCTTCAAGGCGGAGGGCGTGTCGGTTCTGCTGTCGTCGCACTTGCTTGAGCGCGTGCAGAGCGTTTGTGACCGCGTCGCCTTGTTCAGCGCCGGACGCATCGCGCTGATGGGTACGGTGCCCGAACTCGGCCGCGAGGTACTCGGCGCCGGCTACGTGGTCGATATCGAGGCGGAGGGCGCCGGGCTCGCCGAGCGGCTGACGCTCATTCCAGGTGTGAGCGGGGTGGAGCAGACCGGGATCGGCAAGCTTCGCCTGCACGCCGATCGCGACGTGCGCCCGGAGGCGGCCGCCGAAGTGGTGGCGATGCATGGCCGTCTCAAATATCTCGGCGTCGAGGAGCCGAGCCTGGAAGCGATCTACAACCACTATTTCGATAGCAAGCCCGACGAGGCCCGAAAGGAAGGAGCGCTCCATGCGGCGTGAAGGCTCGGCCTTTAATGGCCTCGGCGTGGTCATGCTCAAGGAGCTGGCCGACCACCTGACCAGCATTCGCTTCATTATCCTGGAGCTGATCGTGATGCTGATCGCGGTCGGCACCGTCTATGTGGCGACCCAGCAGATCAAGGACACGGTCGCCGAAGACCCGTTCCTGTTCCTGAAGTTTTTCACGACGTCGCGCGAGCCGCTGCCGTCGTTTATCTTCTGGCTGTCGTTGCTTGTGCCAGTGATGGCGATCGGGCTCACGTTCGACTCCGTGAACGGCGAGCATAACCGGCGCACGCTGTCGCGCATCCTGTCGCAGCCGATCTACCGGGACGCGCTGCTGTTCGGCAAATTCCTCGGCGCACTGATAACGCTTGCGATCGCGCTGGTCGTGCTTTGGCTCTTGGTCATCGGCCTCGGGCTCTTGATTATTGGCATTCCGCCCGGCGGCGAGGAAATCGCGCGGGCCTTCGTCTTTCTGCTGGTAACGATCGTCTATGCCGGGGTGTGGCTGTCCTTGGCGCTGTTGTTCTCGATCATGTTCCGCTCAGCGGCGACGGCGGCGCTGGCGACGCTCGGGTTGTGGCTGTTCTTTTACGTCATCTGGCCGGTGCTCGCCAGCGAACTGGCGACGATCATCGTGCCGCCCGATCCGCGCTACGCCGCGCTCGGACTGCAGACGCCGGGTACGGTTGTGCTGGAGCAGATTTTGTCGCGGTTGTCGCCGTCGACCTTGTTCGGCGAAATCGTGGTGGCGATACTAGACCCGACTACGCGCGCGCTCGGACCGATCTATCTGAGCCAACTGCAGGGCGCGGTTCTGGGCGCGCCGCTGCCGCTCGCTGCCAGCGTGCTGATTGCCTGGCCGCAGATCGTCGGCCTTGTCGCAACGACCATCATCTTGTTCGTCATCGGCTACGTCATATTCCAGCGCCAGGAAGTGCGCGCGTAGAGAAAAATCGGGCGGCCCGCAAGCCGCCCGCTTCCAAAAAGCCGCCCGCTTCCAAATTTCCAGCTCAGTCCGTTAGACCGCGACCACCGCGACGATGTGCATATCGTTCGGATTGACGATCACGACTTCGTCTTCATAGACGAAATACAGAAATCCACGCCACTGCGGCTCGATTCGTACCAGCGTTTCCGGAACGCTGATCACGTGAATGCTGCCGCGCGGAACGACCGTGCCGACGCGAACGTTAAAGTCGACATGGTCGACTCGCGGCGCACTATGCGCATCGATGATGGTACGTTTGATGGTTGTGCGCTGCCGCTCCGAGAACTTCACGCCTCCGCTGGGATGTACGTTGGCGCTTTCATGTGTGCCGCTCGCGGCCGTGGCCTTCCATTGCGGTGCCGCTCTTTTGGTCCTTCGCGCCGCGATCAGGCGTCTGCGCTTCGCGCTTGCCAGCGTGCGTTCCGGTTTCGGCCGTCGATGGCTTGCCGCTTCCCGCGCCCTGTGCGCTGCGCTTTGCGCCGCCTTTGCCTTTTTCTTGGCCTTTTTGCTCCGTGGTGCCCGGGTGCTGTTCCGCCTGAGGCCGCATCCCCGGACCGGTGCTGCCTGAGCCCTTTCCGCCGTGTTGCATGCCGGTTCCGGGGTGCTGGGACACTCCGCCGCCTTCGCTTGGCGTGCTCGGCGCTGCCTGGGTCGCCGGCGATTGCTCGCCTGCCCCCGAATTACCTGGCGACATCCCGCCACCCGCCATCCCGCCGCCCGCCGCCGCGCCGTGCGGCGACTGAGCGGAAGCAAAACTGGTGCCTGCTGCGATAGCGAGAGCCGCGACCCCGGCCAGCAGGGTTTTTTGATAGTTCGTCATTGTGTTTCTCCACTCCTCTCTGGGTGCGTCCGCATGCGCGCTTCCGCTCTTCGCGGCGGCGCTTGCGCATGCGGCTTGCTTTGGGCGAACGCAGAGAGGGGGCAGAAAGTTTCAGTTCCGTGGATTCCGGGGGAAGAAAGTTTCGGTTCCTTATGTTATTCGTCTCTGCTCCTTTCGCGCCGCACTGTTTGTGCGAGTGCGCTGCGAACAGTTTCTGACGAGCCGTTCATTTTTCGAAGTGAGGGATATCGTGGCGGTCATCACATCGAGCATCGACACGGCTGGCAATGAGTTTCGTACCAATCGGGCGGCGATGCGCGCTCTGGTCGAGGAGCTTGAGCAAACACGCGCCAAGGCCGCGGAAGGCGGCCCGGCGCGCGCCCGCGAGCGCCATCTCGCGCGCGGCAAGCTCCTGCCGCGCGACCGCGTGATGACGCTGCTCGATCCAGGCGCGCCGTTTCTCGAACTGTCGCCGCTCGCCGCCAATGGCCTGTACGACGACGCCATTCATGGCGCGGGACTGATCAGCGGCGTCGGCAGGGTCGCGGGCCGCGAGTGCGTCATCGTCTGCAACGACTCGACCATCAAGGGCGGCACCTATTATCCGATGACGGTGAAGAAGCACCTGCGTGCACAGGAGATCGCGCGCGATAATCGCCTTCCCTGCATCTACCTGGTCGATTCCGGCGGCGCCAACCTGCCGCATCAGACCGAGGTGTTTCCCGACCGCGAGCATTTCGGCCGCATCTTCTACAATCAGGCGACGCTGTCGGCCGCCGGCATCGCCCAGATCGCCGTGGTGATGGGCTCGTGCACGGCGGGCGGGGCCTACGTGCCGGCGATGTCGGACGAAACCGTCATCGTCAAAAACCAGGGCACCATCTTTCTCGGCGGCCCGCCGCTGGTAAAGGCGGCGACCGGGGAGGTGGTCAGCGCTGAGGAGCTTGGCGGTGCCGAATTGCATACCAAAAAATCCGGCGTTGCGGATTATCTGGCCGAGAACGACCGCCACGCATTGGCGCTTTGCCGCCGTATCGTCGGCAATCTCAACACCAAGAGAGCGAGCGGTATCGTCCTCGCCAAGCCGGCCGATCCGAAATATGACACGGCCGAACTCGACGGCATCGTGCCTGCCGACCTCAAGAAACAATATGACATTCGCGAAGTGATCGCACGCCTCGTCGACGGCTCCGAGTTCGACGAGTTCAAGGCGCTGTATGGGTCGACGCTGGTAACCGGCTTTGCGCGCCTTCACGGGATGCCAGTTGGCATTCTGGGCAACAACGGCATCCTGTTTTCCGAAAGCGCGCTTAAGGCCGCGCATTTCATCGAGTTGTGTTGTCAGCGCCATGTCCCGCTGCTATTTCTGCAGAACATCGTCGGCTTCATGGTTGGCCGCGACCACGAAGCCGGCGGTATTGCCAAGGACGGCGCCAAGATGGTCACCGCGGTCGCCTGTGCACAGGTGCCCAAGATCACCGTGATCGTCGGCGGCTCCTATGGCGCCGGCAATTACGGCATGTCCGGCCGTGCCTATGGCCCGCGCTTTCTGTTTACCTGGCCGAATGCACGGATCTCGGTGATGGGGGGCGAGCAAGCGGCAAGCGTGCTCGCCACCGTGCGGCGCGACAACATCGAAGCCGATGGCAAGGCATGGTCCGAGGTCGAGGAGGAAGAATTCAAGCAGCCGATCCGCGAGCAATACGAGGCCGAGGGCAATCCGTATTATGCCACGGCTCGGCTGTGGGACGACGGCATCATCACGCCGGCCGAGACGCGCCGCGTGCTGGCGCTAAGTTTCTCGGCGGCGTTGAATGCGCCGATTCCAGATACGAAGTTCGGCGTGTTTAGGATGTGACTTCAGCGTAAGCTAAAAAATGCAAAGCAAGAATACCGCATACCTCGAACGGCTCGATCATCTTCGGGCACTCGCCGCGCTTTGTGTCGTTCTGTTCGAATTCAGAGGGTATATGCGGCAGCTTCCGCTGCCGCACTTTTCCTTGGCGTTGATCGAGCGCGGTCAGGTCGGCGTGGCGCTGTTCATGGTGATTTCGGGATTCATCCTCAGCCACATCGTGGGCGCTTCCGAGCTGGATGTGCCGAGATTCTATCTCAATCGGATATTGCGGATCTATCCTCTCTTCATTTTCATCGTGACGCTGGGTTATTTCGTTGTTCCGGATCCACGCGATACCCAGACAGGCGTCGATTTCTTGCTGGCGCTGCTGCCAATCTCGAATCTTTACCGGCTGCACTACGGAACTTACGGCGGCATGATGTGGTCGATTGCCGTAGAACTGCAATTCTATCTGCTTTTTCCTTTTTTGTGGCGTTTACTGCGCGCACGTGGCGCTTCAGTCGGTCTCGTGCTGATCGCCTTCATGATCGGGACGCGGACGCTTGCCTATCTGTCCGCGGGTGCGGCTTATAGCTTCGGCTATTTCAGCCTGTTCGGCAGTATCGATGCCTTCGTGATCGGCTGTCTCGCGCAATTGGTCTACGAGCGCCTGCCGAAACTGCTGCCGATCTGGTTGCCGATCCTTGCCTTCGTGGCGGTTGTCGGCATCGCCCATGGCGAGCTACGCAGTTCGCCTAGTGGGTCGACCTGGATTGTTTGGCCGACACTACTGTCGACAGCTTTAGGCGTGCGTCTCGTCAGCTATCTTAAAGCACCATACGGCATAATCGGCGGCCGGGTTATAGCCTACGTCGGTCGCGTCAGCTTCAGCATGTACGTTTGGCAATACGTGGTGTTTGAGGCAATTGGGCGTTTTCTGCCTGTCGGCGGTAGAGTGGATACGTATCTGCTTGACCTGCTGGTTGCGTTTTTTGCGGTGCTGCCTGTTGCTGCCGCGAGCTACTACGTCTTGGAACGACCGTTCCTTGAGCTGAGGGTGCGCTATCTGAGGCCGAGCGCCAACGAAAATCCTGCTACTAAGCGCGATGAGCCCGGCGAACCAGCCCGCTAGAGTAGAAGAGTGTCAGTCCAACCAATAACGCGCCGGCGATGGCCCAGCAGGCGATCGGCGCCCAATGCACGAGCGGCGCCAACGCCGGGTCGGCGAGAGCGCCGCTGGCACCGGTCACCATCCGCGCGAATGTCGCCAGGGCGAGCCCGGAATACATCAGGCCGGTGGTTTTGCCCTCATGGCCGGTTGATCCAAGCGCCGCTGCTGCCGCAAACGCGCTCATCAGGATCGCGCCCCATGCCGCGCCGGCGACAATCTGGGCCGCGACGGTCAGCCCGAGCACGGTCGAACTCTCCATCAGCACGATGGCGATGGCGCCGAGCAGTCCGGCCGCGCCCATCACCGCCAAGCCGCCCCAGCGTTTGGTGATGCGGCTCGCAGGGAACATGCCGACGGAAAAGCCGACCCAGAATACCGGCAGCAGCGCGCCGATGTTGCTGGTGAATTTCTTGAACAGCGGTGCGCTGTTGAAGAACACGTGGAGCTGAAACCCAAGCGCGAAAATGACGACCGCGAGTCCGAAGACCAGAACTGGGGCCGGTACTGCGCGATCGACCGTTTGCGGCTGCTCGGCAACGGCGGGGGCTTGCTTCGCCAGCGATCGTTCGACTTTGGCGAGCGCGAGGCTGACCAACAGCAGCGTGACGCTGGCGATGACGAAGGGCAGCCGCGGGTCCTGTTTGGTCAGTATCATGCCGAGATAGGGCGATATTGCGCTGGCGATACCCAGTCCAAGCATGGCAATGCTGCCGAGATAAGGAATCGCCGGCCGCGCCGCGTATTTGCCGAGCAGCATCAACGGCGGCGCACGCAACGCCGACGAGGTGATCGCCCAGATCACTGTCAGGGCAAGGAACAGCGGGGCCCCAAGATGCCCGGCGGCAATGAATGGTAAGCCGACAAAAGCGAGACAGCTTACGAACGTGATGCCCGCGACCCAGTGGCCGAGCCGGCCGAGCACGCGCGATACCTTGTCGGCGGCGACGCCCATGGAAAAGTCGGTGACGGTGAAGATGGCCTGATCGAGTATCAGGATAATGCCGACTGCGCCCGCCGAAAGGCCGACAGCGGCGGCGAGTTTCGGCAAATAGAAGGCGTAGCTCGTCCAGCCCAGCGCAAAGACGAATTGGAGAACAGCGAGGTAGATGCCGGCAGCCTGCGGGACGGGGCGCATTGCTCTATAGTGCCACGCCTTTGGTGCCAAGTCTTTGCTGTTTTGGTGTCAAGTCTTTGCCGTCAAGTCTTTGCTGTCCCGTCTTCAGTGCCGCGCTTTTCCCCGGTCGAATAGGAGGTTTGCCATGTCGAAAACCATTGAGCACATTCACTGGCCCGATGCGCCCGATCTGTGGATGCCCTATGCGCCGGCGATCAAGGTCAGGGGCGGCACGACGGTCTACCTGGCGGGCGTCACCGCGGCGCCGGTCTATCACCATCATCCGCACCGGCCGGAGGAGTTCGATGCCATGCCGCGCGACATGGCAGGGCAGTCGCGGGCGGCGCTGGAAAACCTCAAGCGCGGTCTGGAGGCTGTGGGCGCGACCTTCGCCGACGTCGTCACGGCCGATCGCTTCGTCACCGATCTCACCGATCAGGATGCTCTCAACCGGGTATGGGGCGAGTATTTCGGTGCCGCCAAGCCGGCGACCACCACCGTCCAGGTCGTCCGGCTCGCCACCGATCCGCGCTGCCTTGTCGAGATCAACGCGATCGCGGTGATCGATTGAGCGGCAGCCGGTCATCAAGCCGTCAAACGCTTGATGAAACCCTTGACGGCGGCGGCCGTTCGCCTGCTCATGTCCGTTGCCCGCGCCACTGGGCGAGGAGGAGGCCCGGATGAGTGAGACGGCTTATCGAACGGCACTGATTGTTGGCGTCGGGGCCGGATTGTCCGCGTCGCTGGCCCGCACCTTCACCAAGGCTGGGCTGTCGGTGGCGCTTGCCGCGCGCCGGAGCGGCGATCTCGCAGCGCTTGCCAAGGAGACGGGCGGCAAGGCGTTCACCTGCGACGCGTCAAATCGCGCCGATGTCGTCAAGCTGGTTGCCGATGTCGAGGCCGCGCTCGGCGGCCTCGATGTGGTCGTCTACAATCCGAGCTACCGCACGCGCGGCCCGTTCGTCGACCTCGATCCGGACGAAGTGGCAAAATCAATCACAGTTAGCGCGTTCGGCGGTTTCCTGGTGGCGCAGGAGGCGGCTAAACGCATGCTGCCGCGGGGCCGCGGCGCCATCCTGTTCACCGGCGCGTCCGCCAGCGTCAAGGGTTATGCCCAGTCCGCGCCGTTCGCCATGGGCAAGTTCGCGCTGCGCGGCCTGGCACAGAGCCTCGCGCGTGAGCTTTCGCCGCAAGGCATCCATGTCGCCCATGTGGTGATCGATGGCGGCATTCGCAGCGCGCGCCGTGCCGATCCGCCCGACCGCCCCGACAGCATGCTCGATCCCGACGCCATCGCGCGGACCTACCTCAACCTCCTGCAACAAGATCGTAGCGCTTGGTCGTGGGAGATCGAGTTGCGACCGTGGGTCGAGAGGTTTTGAACCAACTGCGGTCTCCAGCCGTTTATAATCACGCCATGCCGGGATTTTTCGGAAAGTGCGCCTTAGTGGCCGTCGCGCTCGTCGCCGCTGCGAGCGGCGCCGATGCACAACGGCGTTTCCGCCACCGCCATACACCGCGCGAGACAGAACGTACGGCGCCCGCGGTCTCCGTCGATAAACGTGACAGCCTTGTGCCAGCGCCCAGCGCCTTCCAGGGCCGGCCTTATTGGCTGGCGCTCGCGCAGTGTGGCGGCATGTATTTCAAGCTTAACGTACTCTACACGGACGCCGCCGTGCATGCTCGCGTGATCAAGCCCGATCCTCATGCCAATGCCGAGTACACGCGCAAGCTCAACGAGGCGATCCGCACCGCGACGACCTATTTCGACGGCGCCGAGAATTTCCTGCGCGGCGACCGCCAGCTTGACCGTGACAGCGCGGTCCTCACCTACGACGGCCAGTCGCGCACCGCCGGCGATCGCGTCAAGACCATCGAGGCCGGTCTCGCCGCGGTCAAAGCGTGTCCCGCGCTCTACCAAGCGTGCCGGTCCGAACATCCGAAAATCTGCAACGAAACGCTCGCTCCCTTGAGTTGATGCCCATCGCAAAGTGGCTACGATAGGCGAGGGGCCGAGGAGATGATGCTCATGAAGATTTTCATTGCGGCTTTTGCAGCCTCTCTGTGTCTCGCAGGACTTGCCGCAAATGCGCAGAACGGGCCTGCGCCGGCCGCCTCACCGCCGGAGGCGAAGCCGGCCGCCATTCCGGGTCTTGGCGAAATCATGACGTTGCAGCAGCTTCGCCATATCAAGCTGTGGTTTGCCGGTCACGCCGGAAATTGGGCGCTCGCCGATTACGAAGTCGGCGAATTGAACGAAGGCTTTGAGGATGTCGACAAGTTGCTTGGCGGCGCTACGGTGGACAAGATGGTCGGCGCGCCGCTGAAGGAGCTGCAGAAAGCAGTCGACGACAAGAACAGCACCGAATTTGCCGCCGCATACGACAGGCTGAGCGCCGGCTGCAACAGTTGTCATCATGCGCTCGACCATGCCTTTATTTCGATCCACCGCCCGACGTCGTTGCCCTATAGCGATCAATCCTTCACGCCGCAGAAATAGACCCCTGCGAAGGAGTCGTCGTCCGTCCCGTCAAGCCGCGCGCGGCTGCAATTTCAATTCAGCGCCGTGTAGAAGCGCTCGTCGTAGAGCGCGCCCTTGATCGGGATCAGCTTTTCGCGAAACGCACGTGTGTGCGCCGCCATGGCGTGCGAGTCGGCGGCTTTCACGCCGATCCATTCCTCGACCACGGTGAAATGGTTTGAGTGATCGTCCTGCTGCAGCACGTCGTAACCGATATTGCCCGAATCGTTGGCGGTATCGCTGCTCATGGTCTTGAGCGCCACCATGCAGGCGTCCTTGCCGGGAGGGATGACGTCGATATGGGTCACGACATAAATTGCGCCCGTTCGTTTGTCACTTTTGCCGCGACCGAGATAAAGCGCGTGGTCGATGCGCACGTCATTCGGCGCGTCTTGGAGCGCCTTGAGTTTTTCTGACAATTGCGCGCTCGCGGCGGAACGGCCATGCGCATCGAGTTCCGCCTTGCTCTTCCAGACCTCGACGATGGCAAAGCGGTTTGGTCGCTTGATTTCGACGAGCACGTCGAGACGTAAGTTGCCGCTCTCCTTGCGGGCCTCGCCGCGATATTGCTTGAGCAGCGCAGCGCCGGATGCGGCGGCATTCGGCATCAGTTCGACATAGGTGACGAGATAGACCGGATCGCTCTGCGCGCACGCAGTTCCCGCGAGGACTGCCATTAGAATTGTCACAGCGGATGCGAGACTAAAAAATGCGCGCACAATTGCCTCCCCATTTGCTGTCCGGCTTGATTTGGCAGCCTTACCCCCGATCGTAACGACAACGTGACCTGCGTCAACGCGTCATGCCCATGGTTCGGCATATTCGACACCCACATTGCGTTACCAGAAGGACAGGACAAGGAGGTCCAACCAATGACGTATCGTGTTTATTCGGGGCCGCGGGGGTCCGAGTCTATTTCGCCGCTCGACAAGGATCGCCAGCTCTACAAGGAGTTCAGTTTGCTCGACGACGCGATGAGCTGGGCCCATCACATCAACGAAAGCGGCCGCGTGACGCTGCTCATTGAAGGCGATGACGGCACGCAGATCACCCGGCAGCAGATCGTGACCGCGCTCAAGTCGCCCGAGCTGGAAGATGGCCATGCTGCTCGAACGGCGTAATTCGGCTATCGGGAACGTCGGCCCGATCATTGTTTTGAGAGTGTCGGCTCGAGCGCGCGTGCAATCGCGATAAGCGCGTCCGCGGGCTTGGTCGCCGTGAACTCAAAGAGGCGCGGCCTACAAGGCCAATGAGGACAGGCTCGACAAATCGCCCACCGTTCGAACGGGCGGGTGCTCGGCGTACTCGTCGGGGCTACGCGCGCGGTTGATCCAGACGGGGCGAAAGCCAAACGCGGCCGCACCCATCACGTCCCAGCGGTTGGAAGAAACGAACACAACGCTCTTTGCGGCAACGCCGAAACGGTCGGTTACAAGAGCATAGACTTCCGGGCGCGGCTTATAGAGTCGCACGGCGTCGATTGAGAGCACCGCGTCGAGCAGCCCGCCGATGCCAGACGCCTCGACGGCCGCTTCAAGCATGGGCGGGGAGCCGTTGGAGAGGATGGCAAGCCGGGCGCCCTGAGACTTCAGCGCGATGAGTGTTTCGCGCGCGTCCGGAAAGGCGTCGAGGCGGCGATAGGCATCGAGCAGCTTCGGCCGCAGCGCGCGGTCGACCGTGCCGACGCGTTCGAAGGTATAATCCAGTGCGCGCTCGGTAAGCGTCCAGAAATCGGCATACTGCCCGGCGAGCGTCATCGTCCAACTGTATTCCAGCTGCTTCGTCCGCCAGATCTCGGAGAAGCGATCGGCGTCGGGCCCCGCCGCGGCGCGATGGCGCGCAATCGCCGCATGAACGTCGAACAGTGTGCCGTAGGCATCGAACACATAGGCGTGAGCCTTAACGTTAATCATTTCGCGGTCTCCGGTGCGGTAAGTTTGGTGACAAAGATCGTGGCAAAGGAAGCCGTGGAATTACGATGGACCCTATCATGAGTAAGATCGTCACCTGGTCGAAGACAGTGACCTTTTTCGAGGACGATTGGCATGACGGCAACGTGCCGATCATGGGGCCACGCACGCACGCGGCATGGCTTTGTACCTCGGTGTTCGACGGCGCGCGCGCGTTTGAAGGCGTGACGCCCGATCTCGATCTGCATTGCGCGCGCGTCAATGAATCCGTCAAGGTCATGTCCCTCGAACCGGTTGTGCCGACCGAAACATGGATCGCGCTTGTGCGCGAGGGCCTCGGGCGCTTCGATCGCGACGCCGAACTTTACATCCGGCCGATGTACTGGGCCGAGGATGCGGCGGGCGGTGCGGTACGGCCGGATCCCGAAACCACGCGTTGGTGCCTGACGATGTACGTCGCGCCGCTGCCGAAACCGACCGGCACCGCCATCACGCTGTCGCCGTTCCGCCGCCCGACGCGTGACAGCGCGCCGGTCGAGGCCAAGGCCGGCTGTCTTTATCCGCAAAACGCGCGGGCCATGATCGAGGCGCGCTCGCGCGGCTTCGATAATTGCCTGATGTGCGATGCGCTCGGCAACGTCGCCGAACTCGGCAGCGCCAATATCTTCATGGCCAAGGATGGCGTTATTTTCACTCCGGTTGCGAACGGCACATTTCTCGCCGGCATTACGCGCCGGCGTGTTATTGCGCTGTTGCAGGACGTCGGCACGACCGTCGTTGAGACAACCTTGCGCTATGGCGACTTCCAGTCGGCCGACGAAATTTTCTGCACCGGGAACTACAGCAAGGTGACCCCGGTCACGCGCATCGACGATCGCCAGCTCCAGCCGGGGCCGTTTTACCACAGGGCGCGCGACCTCTATTGGGATTACGCGCACGCGGCCGCGGGCTGATTGCCGCTACGCTGCATTACTCAACGGTCAGCTTTGCGACCGAGCGGCCGCGAATATCATAAACGCGAACAAAAACGATGCCGTCGCGCACGATCTGCAGCAGTACGGGTGCGTCAAGCTTGGCGCAGTAGAATTCCCCGAGCGATAGCGCGAAGTCGGCTTGGCCCGGAGCTGTGAGCTTGAACGCCGGACCCAGCGTTACCCAGACCGGCGATTGCGGTCCGCACACCGCAACTTTCCATGGTCCGTCTGGCGGTGCCTCATGGTGTTGCGCCAAGAGTGCGATCAGCCCTCGCGATGCCTGCGTCAGCGAGAGCCCCCAGTAGTCCAGCATGAACAGCGGGCGGGCGCCCTTTGCGCCGCCGACGAAATGATTGAAGTCCGTGTACTCGTAGGGGTGCAGCCTAATCATATCGACGATCGGTGAAATTGTGCCGGCCGCGAGTGCGATGACGCCGGCCGTGATCGCGGCGCGACCGTATATCGCAAGACGGCGCGCAATCCAGCCCCCAGCCAGCCCGCCGAGAACAGCAATCGGCGGCACGACAAACAACAGATGCCGGATGCCGTTGAAGATGTAAGGCAGCGTTATGATCGTCATCAAGATGGGCAGCGACACGGCGAGCACGATCGCGAGCAGCAAGGCGCGTTGACGCGGCTCGATGCCGGCGCGACCGACTGCAATGACGGTGCCGGCAAATCCGCACAGCCCGAGTGCGAGCATCAGTTCGGGGAGCTGCACCGCAAGCAACGTCGGCACATAGCTGCGCGGCATGTGCAGGATCGAAATAAGCTGGCCGTCGAACAGGTCGCGCCATGGAGTGACGAAGTCGTGCGAAAAATAATGGAGTGCGCGAAACGGATTGAGCGGCGCGGCGACGCCCCACGGCCAAACCAAGCCCATGACAAGATAGGCGAGAACCATGCCGGGAATAAACGGGAGCAGGAATGTTGAGCACTCGCCGAATGCCTGTTTCGGGCCGAGCGCGCGTGATCTCAGCGCAACGATCAGCATAAGGGACAGAAACGCTTCGATGACCGCAAAGCCGCCCAAAACGCGCGTGCCGATGGCAACGCCGATGGCGACGCTCAACACAGCGACGGTGGCGGGGCGCGGGTGTGGGTATTGCTCGATCGCGTGCACAGTGCCGATCAGGGCAAGCATCATCACCACCGCAAACGGCGCATCCTTGCAGTTGATGAACATGTGTCCGTAGAACAGCGGGCAGGTGGCGAGAAGGATCAGCGCGATCAGGCCGGCGAGCGGCCCGCCCAGTCGGCGTGTCAGCCGCCAGACCGCGAACAGCCCGACAATGCCGATCGCCGCGCCAAGGAGCCGGCGCGTCGCGTATGGATCGAACGGCAAAATTTTCGACGACAGCGTAGCAAGAAGGTCAAACCCGCCGCCGTACATGTAGAGATTATCGAGCGAGAACGCGCGCTTGTCGGTGAAGCCTGACGAATACAGCGACACCAGGAGGTGGCCGTATTGCGACTGGATCCAGTCGTCCCAGCCGAGGCCGTAATCCTGGAACGTCGCCGCGGCGATGAGCGCGACCGCCGCCATGACTGCAATTGCGCAGGCATCCGGCCATCGCTCGGCTTTAGCGACGTCAGCACGCAGCGGCATGACCATTGTTGCCGATGTCTGCACGATTGGCTTGGCGCCCAGTTTTCAGCGGCCCGCGGTAACTGCCTTTGAATACGGCGGACAGCGCTACGCGAAAAGCAAAAAAGGCGGGACATAGGCCCCGCCTTTTTCGCGCGTCGCGCTGATCGCAGCGCTATTTCATTGCAGCCTCGTACATCTCGTTGACGTAGTCCCAATTGACCAAGTGGTCGAGGAATGCCTTGAGGTAATCGGGCCGCCGGTTGCGATAATCGATGTAGTAGGAGTGCTCCCACACGTCGCAGCCAAGGATCGGCTTGCCGCCGTGGACCAGCGGGTTCTCGCCATTTGCCGTCTTCGTGACGACGATCTTGCCGTCCTTGACTGCGAGCCAGCACCATCCGGAGCCGAATTGGGTGGCGCCGGCTTGGGCGAATTCCTCCTTCACCTTGGCGAGCGGGCCAATATCGGCGGTCAACTGCTTTTCAAGCTTGCCGGGCAGTTTATCGCCGCCGCCGTCCTTCTTCATCCACTTCCAAAACTCGATGTGGTTGTAGTGCTGAGCGGCGTTGTTAAACAGGCCCGGATTCTTGCCAAATGTACCCTTGAGCACCTCCTCAACGGGCTTGTTTTCCCATTCGGTGCCCTTGGCCAGATTATTGCCATTGGTCACGTAGGCCTGATGGTGTTTGTCGTGATGAAATTCCAGCGTCTCGCGCGACATGTACGGGCCTAGAGCGTCGTACGGATAGGGCAGCTCGGGCAGGGTGAATGCCATTAGTCTACTCCTTAATGTGAGGGCGAATCCTGAATGTCAGGCCGGACCGGGGGGCTTTCTTCGGGAAAACCGCCCGGACGAGAGAAAGGTTCCTCTAAATAGGCCCAACAAAGGGGCTTGGGCAACGCCTGTAAAGCGAGATGCGACGCTGGTGCGGCTGCCTACAGGGTTAACGCGCCACCGGCGCGGCCCGTTGACCATGCTGCAGCGCAGATATCGCCGTATTTACAATGTATTAGGGTAATCTCGGCGATGCGGATCGGCCGGCGACCCGCGTGGCTTCGGCGCCCTTTGATGACCAAAACCGGCCGCTTTGCGCGGTCTTGGGAATTAAAGCTTGCGCGGGTTTGGGATGGCGGCCAAAATAGCGCGAAAAAGTGGTTACCGCGCGTTAGTTCGGTGACCGGGGGACGCGTTATGTATGCGTTTTTGTTGACGCTCGGTGCCGTTATCATCGCGGCCGGATTGGGCCTGATAGCATCGGGCTTCTCGTTCAGCCAGCATGCTTTTGACACGACCAACATCACGCCGGGCATCGTTGCGATCACCGGCGGCTGCATCCTCGTTGGACTCGCGTTCGTCGTTCGCGCGCTGCTGCGTGTCGAGCACGCGCTGACATTGCGGCCGATGGCGCGACCGACGTCGCTCGGCGAGGTCGTCGGCATGGCTACGCCTGCCGCCCAGATGCCTTTGCCGGTCAGGCCAAGGATGGCGCCGCCGCCAATGCCCGTTTCGGCAGACGCGGGGCTGGCGGCAGCGGAACAGACGCCGCCCCCGGCTGTTCGCATTCCAGCGTTAGAGAATGCACCGATGGTCGAAGACAGCGGCGTATCCCTGCTGCCGAACGGGCCGCTTCGAGCCGAGGTCGAGAACGTCCAGATGAACTACGCGCCGCCGGCGCGCCTGAATGGCGCCGGGCATGCCAAGACGGCTCAGCGAGTTGCAATGAACGCGGCCCCTGGGCCGCGCCGGCCGCAACAGCAACAGCAGCAGCTCAAGGGTTCGCTGTTCGATTCACTGTGGCCAAAAGCACAGCGCGGGTCGCCTGAGGCTCCAGCGGCCCCAGGCTTACACGTTGTCCCGCCGCCTCCTGCAGCCGCGCCGCAGGCTCTCGAATTGGTGCCGCAGACGGCAGTTCCGCAATCAGTCCCCTCCATGCAAGAGGCGGCGGCAGCGGCCGTATCGATCCTCAAATCGGGGGTCGTCGAAGGCATGGCCTACACGCTGTATTCGGATGGCTCGATCGAGGCCCAGTTGCCGGGCGGAACGCTTCGCTTCGGGTCGATCACCGAGTTGCGCAATCACATCGAACAGAACAGCTGACGATCTGTGCCGGCGCGTCCGAGTTGAGGTGGCCGGGCGCTGCACGCTTGCACGGGTTTGCCTGGTAGTAGAGCAGGGGCGTTGAACTACGCTGCTGCCGCGAAATTCTTGCTGTTTATTGCTTTTATTGAAGTTATGTAATATAGAAGGCACAGGTACGTGTAGTTTTCGCAGTCAAGCTTTCGTGGCGCGGGGGCGGCCCAAGTTTAGACGCGTAAGCCTTCGCCATCGATCCGCAGCAGGGGGATCACGTGGCCGACAATTCCGGTGAAGGCAGCTACATTGAGCTGACCGCGCAGATCGTGTCCGCCTATGTGGGCAACAATTCCGTTCCAAGTGCAGACATCGCCGGTCTGATCGGTCAGGTGCATGCCGCGCTAAAGCGCGTCTGCGGCGGGCAGGTCGGCGCCCTCGCAGAACCGGCCAAACCGGCAGTGTCGATAAAGCGCTCGATCAATT
>Ga0208849_1000892_pt1 | contig 24362 bp, 19 predicted proteins | sample NGESurdeep072012_10_FD_184470 | JGI IMG/M metagenome (GOLD analysis project Ga0208849, IMG submission 184470) | Arctic peat soil microbial communities from Barrow, Alaska - NGEE Surface sample 53-3 deep-072012 (SPAdes) | ecosystem: Environmental > Terrestrial > Soil > Wetlands > Peat ... | reverse complement strand
CGCCGCGGAATTGTCGCCACAGGCACGCCGCGCCGTATGGGGCGCTTTCGTCGGCTTTTTCGTCGACAATTACGACATCTTCCTGCCGATCATCGCGCTGGCGCCCGCGATCGGATATTTCATTCCGAAGAGCATTCCGCCGGCGACAGCCGCGGTCGCCTCGGCGATGATCTTTGCAACGACGCTGATCGGACGGCCGATCGGCGCCTTCATTTTCGGTCACTTCGCCGATACGATCGGCCGGAAGCGCACCACGATCATTTCGGTCACCGGTTTCGCAATCGTAACGCTGCTGATTGCCATTCTGCCGGGGTATGAGCAGTGGGGCTCGGCCGTCATCTTTATCTTCATCGGCCTGCGCCTGATTGACGGCATCTTTCTCGGTGGCGAGTACACGTCCGCAAGTCCGCTGGCGATGGAGTACTGTCCGAAGCCGAAGCGCGGCTTTTATGGCGCGGTCATCCAAAGCGCCGCCTCACTCGGCACGGCGGCTATCTCGCTCGTCACTTTGGCGGTGCTTGTCGTTTTGCCCGCCGCCGGAGCGGATGCGCCCTATCTGCGCTGGGGCTGGCGGATACCATTCCTCGTTGGCGCTGCGATGGCGTTCTGGCTTGCGTTCTATTACCACCGCTCGGTCGAAGAATCGCAGCTTTGGCGCAAGGCGGCCCATAGCAAGGCGCCGCTCAAGTCGCTGTTCCAGGGCGAAAACTTGCGCAGCTTCCTCCAGGTGTTCACCGTGATGACCGGCTTCTGGCTGTCGCTCAACGCCTCGTTGGCGGTCATGCCGGGGCTGTTGGTGACGCAGATGGGCGTTAGAGGCATCAATCTCACTATTGTGCTGGTCGTTGCCTATGTGGTTCTTGCCGGTGTCTATATCGTCGGCGGCGCCATCAGTCAGCGCATCGGCCGTCGGCCATATCTGATAGTATCGAGCGCCTTGAGCGCCGTCTTCGGCACGTATTTCTATTATCGGTTGATCAATACGGCGCCAGGCAGCTTCTCAACGGTCCTCTGGCTGACGACGGTCACGACGGTTCTGGTGGTGGCGCCGGGAGCGCTCAGTACGGTTTACATCAACGAGCGGTTCCGGACCGGAGTGCGCGCGTCAGGCTTCGGCCTGGGTTACAGCCTGGCGATCATTTTGCCGGCGTTTTATGTCTTCTATCAGACGGCGCTCGCGCACTTCATGCCGTTTAAGTACACGGTATTGGTCTTGGTCGTCGTCGGCGCATTGTTGATTCTTGCCGGCGCCGCCTGGGGGCCGGAAACGAAGGACGCCGACTTTTCGGCCACGGCCGATGGCTGAAGAAACGGGCTATGAGAGCGAAAATCAACGAACTGCCGGCATTCGAAGGGGAGCGCGTGCTGCGCTTTCTGATCGATCACTGTAACAAACCGGAATGGACCTGCCGCTTTCGCTGGCGCAACCATTCGATCGCGTTCTGGGACAACCGCTGCACGCATCACAAGGCGATCTGGGATTAGTGGCCGAATGTGCGCTCGGGCCTCAGGACGCGGCGCTCCGCCGGATCGAAATCCGACCGTCAGCGCGTGAAAAGAGTGCTACAGACCCTAATGTCCTACGATGGACTATGTAATAGATTCAACGGGAAGCGGGTTAGCGAGGCAAATCCCGCCGCCCGCGCCAATGTTCACCCTTTGTTAACGGTACGGCAACGTCCCACCTCTAGAATGACGGAACCGGCAAAAATATTCGCCTGAGTGCGCCAATCGGGCGAGGATCGCTTGCCGGAACGCCCCAAAACGGAGGAAACTGGCCTCCTCCAAGGGGATAGGGCGATATTTTGCCAAACATTCTTCGTTCCGGTTTGAACCTAGACCCTGCCACCCGCGACTTACCTACGAGCCCGACGGTCCTGACGATGCAAACCACTTCCGACGACGTTCTGATCGGAAGAATTGCCAGCGGCGATCGGCTTGCGATGCAGGTGCTGTTCGCCCGGCATCACGTAAAGGTCTACCGGTTCGTGCTTCGGTTGGTGCGTAACGAATCGGCGGCGGAGGACTTGATCAGTGACGTGTTCTTCGACGTTTGGCGCCAAGCCGGAAAGTTCGAAGGACGGTCGGCGGTCTCGACGTGGCTGCTGAGCATTGCCAGGTTCAAAGCGCTCTCGGCATTGCGGCGAAGGGGTGAGGTAGAGCTGGATGACGAGACGGCCAGTGCGATCGAGGATCAAAGCGACGATCCGGAGGTGGTGCTGGCGAAGAAAGACAAGGGTGCCGTGTTACGGCAGTGCTTATCCGGGCTCTCGGCAGAACATCGGGAGATTATCGACCTCGTGTACTACCACGAGAAGTCGGTGGCGGAGGTGGCAAGCATTGTCGGCATCCCGGAAGCAACAGTCAAAACGCGTATGTTTTACGCGCGGAAAAAATTGTCAGAGCTCTTAAAAGAGCGGGGAATTGATCGAGGTTGGCCATGAATGCGGTAAACGAAACCCCTGTAAGCGATATCGAGCTGCTGCTGCCCTGGCATGCCGCCGGAACGCTCAGCAATCGCGACTCGCAGCGTGTCGAAACCGCGCTCGCCAACGATCCCGAGCTCGCCCGCCAGTTCGAATTGGTGCGCGAAGAGCTCAGTGAAGACATTCATCTCAACGAAACGCTAGGCGCGCCTTCGGCTCGCGCTATGGAATCGCTGTTCGCCAGGATCGAGGCGGAGCCGGCACGCATGCCAGCGGTGTCGTTCAATCTCGGCGCGCGGGTTCGCGATTTCTTCGCCAGCCTGTCGCCGCGCACTTTGGCGTGGTCGGCGAGCGCCGCGGCGATTGCCATCCTGCTGCAGGCCGGGCTGATCGCCGGCATCATGATCAAGGAAAGTGGCGTCAGTTCGGTGAGCGGCGGCGACTATCAGACAGCGTCGGTTCCGAGCGCGTTTGCTGGCGACGGCTCTTTTGCGCTGATCCGCTTCCAGCCGCAGGCCAATGCCGCCGATATCGCCAAGTTCCTGGAAGCCAACAATCTCAGCCTAACGGGCGGCCCGATCACGGGCGCGCTGTTCCGGGTTCAGGTCGCGGCGACTAAGCTGCCGACGACGGATCTCGCCAACATCGTCAAGAAGCTGCAGTCGGACAAGATGATCGTCGGCTTCGTCGCCGCGACGCAGTAAGGCGCCTTTGCCCTGGCGTCCGATTGCGGTCGGCGCCGTTTGACACGATCATTCGGACGAATTCGGCTTCACTGGCCGCGTCTTTTGCGCGTGCTGGGGTGCGGTTTGATTCGACTGAGAGGCTCTGCAATGCGGCGCATGGCTATCACACTGCGAACGGCTTTCGTCCTGACACTGACGGTGGCGCTGGCCGGCGTATGCTGGGTTGGCAGTGCGCAGCAAGCGGGCGCATTTTTCAGGATGGGCGGACATTTCGGCGGTGCACGCATGGGCGCGCGCGTGCAGGGGCACGCGTTCGGCGGGCGGCACCGCGCTCGCGAACATGGATCGGGCCGCATTTCGAATGGAGGCCGACGCGCTGACTTGCCTGCTCGTGGCCGCGACGGTCACAGCGGCAGGGGCGTCAGGTATTTTCCGCATCGTCGGGTTGTCGGTAACGGTGTTGGTCGCGGGATTGGACGCGGGATTGGTCCGCTGGGCCTGGGCGGTAACGGAGGTGCTGGCGGAGGCGGAGGCGGTGGCGGTGGCGTCGGTCGCCGCGCCGGTGGCGTTCCGCCAGCCGGTGAAAGCCGGTTCGTGCCCGACGAGGTGCTGGTCGAATTCCAACCGCGCATCTCGCCACAAACGATCGCCCGGTTCGCCCGTACATTCAATCTGACGCAGCTCGATTCGCAGAGCTTCTCTCTGCTCGGGGGCGCCACCTTTTATCGCTGGCGCATCGCCGCCGGCAATTCGGTGCCGGGCCTCGTGGCGACGCTGCAGAATCAAGTCATCGTCGCCAACGCGCAGCCCAATTATCTGTTCACCGTGCAGGACGAGGCGAGCCAGCCTCCCAGTCCTGGCGACGATGCGCAATACGCGCTGCGCACATTGCATGTCGAACAGGCGCAGCAAATCGCCACCGGCAAAGACGTGACGGTCGCGGTGATCGATTCCGAAGTCGAGGCCTCGCACCCGGACCTCGCCGGCTCGATCAAAAAAAAATTCGACGCACTGGGTGGCGCTGGCAGTCCGCAGTCGCACGGAACCGCCATGGCGGGCGCGATCGCAGCGCACGGTAAACTCCTTGGCATCGCGCCCGGCACGATCGTTCTTGCTGCACGCGCGTTCGATGACTCTCACGGCGAGGCCAAGGGCACGTCGTATGCCATCTACAAGAGCCTGCAATGGGCCGCCGACAGCGGTGCGCGGATTGTGAACATGAGTTTTGTGGGGCCGTTCGATCCGGACCTGCAACGGATGCTGGCGGGGACCGCGGCCAAGGCCATCGTGCTGATCGCGGCGGGTGGCAACGGTGGACCGGATTCGGCTGCGCAATATCCGGCTTCGGATGCCAATGTCATCGCGGTCGCGGCGACCGACGATAAGGACAGCCTGTTCAGTCTCGATAACCGCAATCCGTACATCGCGGTCGCGGCTCCGGGCGTGGAGATTCTCTCGCTGGCGCCGGCCGACGCCTATCAGGTTTCTACCGGCAGCTCGATTGCGGCCGCGCATGTGAGCGGGATCGTGGCGCTGATGCTGCAAATACAGCCTTCGCTCAAGCCCCGCGACGTCCGCGCGATCTTGACTGACACGGCCAAGCCGCTCGTCGGGGGGCAAGATACAGGCTTTGCGCCTCGGTTGGTGAATGCCTATTTGGCGGTGAAATCGGCGGGAGCCGTCGTGGTAAGCGGTGGCAGCGGGCGCGAGCAAGCCAAGCGCTGACGTTCGGTTGGCGCCGCCGCGCCACATGAGGCGTCAGTACGGGCCGCGCCCGGCTGCATGCGCGCCACATTTATGGCGCAAGGCATCGGCAGTTCAAGGGGAATTCGGGCGCGGCACGGACGGGGTGGAGCCATTTTCATGAGCCGGATGAGCGGCATCCGACGCGCCGCAATGCTGGTGCTGACCGCATGTGCGCTCGCTGGCTGCACGACCACGGACGGTCTCGACAGCACGCTGGTCGATCCGTCGAAATATGAAGGATACAACTGCAAGGAACTTGGCAAACAACTCCAGGACCTCGACAAGCGCCAGAAGGACCTGCGCAACCTGATCGACCGCGCGGGCGAGAGCACCACCGGCGTCGTGATTGGAGCACTCACGTATCGCACCGACTACGAGATGGTTATCGCGGATAGGAAGGTGCTGCAGCGCACGATGGCGGAAAAGAAGTGCCAGCTCACGCCGGCGTTAACAAGCGATCAAATTATTCGCTGAAAACGACCCCGCCGCCACGGGCGCTATATCGAGCCCATCGCCAACAAGATAGCGAGGCCGACGCCCCCAACGGCAAGCACAATGAGGGCCGCGGCGCTGGCCGCGGTCGCCCGACCGCCCGCAAATGAGACCGCGTAAAATGCCTTGAGCACATTGTTTGACGAGGCGGCGATCAGGATCGCCGCCGCGAGCGCTGAGTTCGACAGGCTCGCGGCTCCGCCCTGGGCGAGGTTGAGCACGAACGGATCGATATCTGAGACGCCGATGATTGCTGCCAGCGCATAAATGCCGGACGTGCCAAATTGCGTCGTAGCAAAGCTCGAGGCCAGCGACACGGCGACGAACAACAGCGCAAAGATTGCGGCCGGCCCGAGTTCAAGCGGATTTCTTCCGGCGGAAGTCTGGATCGCCGTTTGCGGCTCGGTATGTTCGGCGCCTCGCCCGGGCCCCCAATACTGCACTGCGCATATGACGAACGCGACCACCGCCAGACCGCACAGGAACGGCGCCAAAAGCCGCGCCAGCGTCAAATTGAAGATCGCGACGACTGCCTCGATCCGCAAATACATGATGCCGGTGGCGAGCGTGATCCCGGCGCGGGCTTGGCGCCCAAGCGCCGGATTGGCCTTCGCCTGTCGCGCCAGCACGACGGTCGCCGCCGTCGACGAATAAAGGCCGCCGAGCGCCGCCGTCCACAGTCCGCGCGCCGCGGCCGCCCAGTAGCGCTGCGCCAGATAGCTCACATAGGAAAAAGTGCAGACCACGACCAGGGCGAGCCAGACCTGGCGCGGCGTGATCTTGGTCAGTGTGGTCACCGGCGTATTGGGTAGCAACGGCAGAATGATTCCGGTCAGAATCAGAAACTCGCCGGCGGTGATGATTTCCTTGAGCTCGATCCGCCGTGCCAGCGCATGCAATTGTTCGCGTCCGGTGAGCAGCAACACGGCGGTCACGGTGGTGGCGACTGCGACCCAATGGGGCAGGGCGAGCGCCAATGGACCCAGCACGTAGGCCTTGACGTTGAGCACGGGGACGACAAGCCCGACGTTGGGCTCACCCTCTTCGTCCTTTTCGTTCACATGCCGCTGGTAATAGACGTAGAGCCAGGCGCCGAGCACCAATAGCCCGCCGGTGAATGGGATAAGGCGGACCGGATCGAACAGGTAGAGCGCGCCGCCCCCCAGCGCCAGCATCGGAAAGGTGCGCACCCCGCCGGGGCGTCTGGTATTGTCGCGGCTGAAAAAGTCCTCGTATGCGAGTCCGAGAAAGAAACTCAGGCCCAGAAGCAGCGCGAGGCTCGCCGGCGAGGGTGCTTGGATCATCACTGCGAACCGAGGTGGCTGGAGAGCGACGCGAGGAGCGCCCAATGTCGAACAGCGCCAAATCTAGCGGCGATTGCGAGCCTCGACAATTGTCGTACGCCGCGTGGACGGGTGTACGAGCCGAGGCGGTGCAAAAGCCACGGTCGTGAACGTCCAAAAAAGAGCATTGGCAGGGGTGTCAGGATTCGAACCCGAACTGCAAGGTTTTGGAGGCCCGCCGACTGCCGTTATCTTACACCCCTGTAACTGAAATTGGTTCGTGGATGTTGGCAGCCCCTCCCGGAATTGAACCGGGCTGATCCGGATTCAAAGTCCGGCGCCTCACCGATCGGCCAAGGGGCGGCAGAAAAGCAGACCGCGCTGAGAAATGGCAGGGCGTGCGGGTGCTGACCCCGCGTCGTCGGTTTGAAGGACCGAAATGTTAGCCGTTACACTAACGCCCCGGATCTTCGGGCCTGCCGCGAGGAACGATCTCGCCTGACCGGTCTGGAGGGCCACGCCCATCCACATATTCAACGTCAGCTGTTATACCAACGCTCTGAATGTTTGGAGCGGGCCGCGAGGAACGATCTCGCCTGTCCGGTTTGGAAGACCGGCGCACATCCATCTATGCCAGACCCGCAAACTTCATGCGCGCAACGCGTGCAAATTGGCGGAGAGCTGAGAGCACGATTCTCATGCCCGTGAGGGCACCGAACGCTTAGCAGGCGTCGCCGGCCCCCGGCCGGTTAGCTCTCCAAATTCTTGGAATTTTGGGGCGCTCGGGAGGATTTGAACCCCCGACCTGACGGTTAGAAGCCGCCGGCTCTGGTCCGCTGAGCTACGAGCGCATTCTTCGCATCGTTTATTTGAACGAGTGGGCGGGAATCGAACCCGCTCGTGATGAGGTTGCAACTCATGGCGTTCCCAATTCGCCACCACTCGAGTTTTTGGCACCCCTTGATGGAGTCGAACCACCGTCTGCGCGTTCAGAGCGCGCCGTGCTGCCATTGAACCAAAGGGGTAGGGGTGGCGGCGGGGCTTTTGTCCCGCCGCGTTCTTATTGGGGACGAGCGAGCAGCGAGTGCGGTCGTTGGCCCGGAAGGGCCGTTCTCAGTTCCAATGAAGAAGTAACCGCGCTCTTCTGCGTCGTCCCCGGCATGCCCGGCAAGCGGCGAGCACGGTTTTGGCTTCTCTGGAGGTGAAGGAACCGTGGTCTTCAGCGCGGGCACTGATTTGACGCCATGGATGTCAAACAGACGAGCGTCAGATTCCGTAGGTTATTTGGTCAGGGTGCGGTGTTCTGCCCACCGGCCTCGGCGTTCCAAGCGCCGAACTCTTCTAGCACGAGCTTCACCCTGGTATTGGCGATCCACCGAGGAGTCGAACCCCGAACCTCCTGATCCGTAGTCAGGTGCTCTCATTCCAATTGAGACAGTGGACCGTAGGGCGACGGAGACTTGAACTCAGACTCCGCGGTAGAGTGCCGTGTTTCCTGACCGTTAGAAGATCGCCCCGTTATTGGCTCCCATCGCAGGAATCGAACCTGCCTGACGTCCGGTTAACAGCCGGCCGCGTGCACCTTGCTCGCCTGATGGGAATGGCTTTTTCTGCACCGTACTCAGTCCGCCTACGCTAGGGCTGCGGCGCGATCATCTTCGCCTAAAACGGCTCGCAAAGCCGAAGCTGCTGAGCAGCGGAGGCTGGTGGAGAATCCGGGAGTCGAACCCGGCGCGCCGATCTTGCAAGGATCGGCTGCAGCCCGCTGCCTTCCCCGTGCCTGGTCGTGGTTTCGAGCCACGCTCTCCGCGTTTTCGGCGCGGCGCTTTCACCAGATTAGCTTACCAGGCGAATTGGTGCGGATGCCGGTAATCGAAACCGGGCCTGATGAGTGGCACTCATCTGCTCGACCTTCAAGCTACACCCGCAGGAGCAGTCTCAGGAAAATCCGACCGGGTTTTCCGAAACACGCGACAAGTCAAATGCGAATTGGTGGGAAGTGGACGGAATCGAACCTCTTGCCCGAAGGGACTGCGTTTACAGCGCAGCGACGGCACCAGCCTGTCCTTACCTGCACTTCCCGATCGTTCTCCGTGTGGTCGCAGGGATCGGAGTCGAACCGATCTTGAGCAGCTTATGAGACTGCCTGGGTCCCGGACCGCCCTGCAAAAAAATGGCGGAAGGCTGAGCACACGATGCCCATACGCTTGCGCGTACCAATCGCTCTCCAGGCGATGCCGGCGCCTCGCCGGTTAGCCTTCCGGAAGTGGCGGAGCGGTGAGGTGTCGATCCCCACACGTTGCCGTGCCGCGAGCTTTCGAAACTCGTTGCCGAGCCGTCGGCTACCGCTCCAGGTTGCGAAGTTGGCGTTCCCTCGGAGAGTCGAACTCCGCACCTTCCGCTTCGGAGGCGGATGCTCTTTCCAATGAGCTAAGGGAACGGCGACGATACCCGCAGGACGCTTGCCGTCATGCGACAAGGCCTCTATAGCGGCTGAACCTTAAGCTTGGCCGCCGATACTAAACGAGGGGCGCTCGGCCTTGCCGCAGCGCGTCTGCCGTATTGCGTGCTTCCGATTCAGCGGGGCTCCATTCGGGGCGTGAGGAGATCGACATGGACATTATTGGCTCGGCCTTTTTCTTCGTTTTGTTCGTTATCGTGCTTTTTACCTGTCTCGGCAGCTTCTTTACAGTCAAGACCGCCGAAGTCGCCGTTATCACACGGTTCGGCCGTTTTCTGCGCGCCGCCGACCCGGGCCTGAACTGGAAAACCCCGTTCATTGATACCGTGGCGGGTCGGGTCAGCCTGCGGGTCAATCAGATCAATTTGACGATGGAAACGAAGACGAAGGACAACGTTTTCGTCACCATTCCGATTTCGGTGCAGAACCGCGTGCGGCCCGAAAAGGTGTACGACGCGTTCTACAAGCTTTCGAATCCCGCACAGCAGATCCAGTCGTATGTCGAGCAGGTCATTCTCGGCCATGTGCCCGGTATGACGCTCGACGAAGTGTTCGCCAGCCAGTCCGGCATCGCGGCCGCCGTGAAGCAGGAGCTCGATGCCGACATGGCGACATTCGGCTTCGAGATCGTCAACGTGCTCGTGACCGATATCGTGCCGGATGCAAAAGTGAAATCGGCCATGAACGACATCAATGCGGCGCAGCGCGAGCAGGTTGCCGCCAATGCGCGAGGCGAGGCCGAGAAGATTTTGGTGGTGAAGAAGGCCGAAGCCGAAGCCGAGAGCAAGGCGTTGCAAGGCCAGGGCATCGCTAATCAGCGCAATGCCATCATCGAAGGGCTGCGCGGCTCGATCGAGCAGTTTCGCAGCACTGTCACCGACGCCACGACCGCGGAAGTCATGCAGCTCGTCTTGGTCACGCAATATTTCGACACCATCAAATCCATCGGTGAACTGGATAAGACCAATACCCTGTTCCTATCGCATTCGCCCGGGGCCGTCCGCGACATTTCCGATCAGATCATGCAATCGATGCTGACGGCGGAGCGGGCGAAGGTGTCTTAGCCGATATCCGATGGCGCGCCGTGCGGGGAACGATCCCGCCTCACCGGTTAGACAGACCGGCCGCTTCACCTGATGCGTAACGGCGCGTAGACCGGGTGGGGAACGATCCCACTTCCTTTCGCTTAAGAGGCGACTGCACGACCATTGTGCTTCCGGTCTGTGTTGGCGAACCCCGGAGGTTACGATCCTCTTGCGGGGAGATTAAAAGTCTCCTGCCGATCCAATCGGCTAGACGCTCGGGGTCCGAAGACCCCGCGTTTGTGCGGGTCTGGCATCTTGATCTCCTGATGTGGTCCTCCCGCACGGTAACGATCGGCGGTCTGCCGGTTATCGGCCGGTCGCTCCGCCATTGAGCGACAGGAGGATGGTGTTGGCGACGCTATTTGGTAGGCGCTGAGAATTACGATATCTCGACCTTCGGTTTGTAGGACCGACGCTCTTCCTCTGAGCTAAGCGCCTGCGGCACGACTTAGAAAAGCAACCAAAGGGCTTTCCAAGACCGTCATGCTACGCCTGATGGTGCCGCAGGCAGGCGACGATCCTGCACTGAACGGGTTTTAAGCCCGCTGCCTCTGCCGGTTGGGCTACTGCGGCCAATCGTAAAAAAGCGGTGTGGTGTCCCGAGGAGGATTCGAACCTCCATCGCCTTCCTTCTGAGGGAAGCGCCTCTGCCGATTGGGCTACCGGGACAGCAAACGATCATGTGGAGCCAGCAGGAGGAATCAAACCTCCGTCTCATCCTTACGAGGGGCGTGTTCTGTCACTGAACTATGCCGGCGCCTATTCTGAAAATTGACAAATGGACGGGCGCTCTGCTTCGCATCCTAAAAAAGGAGGCAGTTGCACAATGCCGCGTCCAATATTTTGGACGTTCACGATGTCTTACAGCTCGATCCTTGCGGATCGCAGTTCCAAATTTCGAGCAAAGCTTCGCCATCGGACAAAGCTCCGCCATGCCCCGCGCGCGTACGCGCGCGGATCGTTTGACGACGCGGGCGGCGCACACGCAGGTCATGCGCGCGGTACGAATGCCATCTCAGCTAGCGTGGGATTTCTTGCGATAAACTGGGCCGTTCTTGCCCTCCTGCCTGTTCGGCGGAGGGTTTCGGCCCTGCCGCCGGTCAGTCCGGTCTTCCTAACCCCGATTTTTCGGAGTTTCTCAGCTCACTGACGAAGCCGAGCGCGTACATGCACCGCCAATCGCTCGGTCGGGAGCCCGACCGGGCGGCGGTGACTGGTGCAACAAATGATCGTAGCGAGCGCATCGGTTTCTCTGTTCGGCTTTTAGCCATCAGGAGCGGCGCGTGTGCCACACCTGAGCGCAGTTTGCAAGGCCAAAATGGTGACAACAAGGCCGCGGTGCAAGAGGTGCACGCAAAATTTCAACAAACGAGTTTAGAGTTGTTTGGTGTCGATCAGACTGGGGTACGCCGTAGCCGTAGCGCATTGGCAACAACGGTCACTGACGACAGCGCCATGGCCGCGGCGCCAATGGCCGGCGTCAGCAGCAAACCAAAGACCGGATAGAGGGCGCCGGCCGCGATCGGGACGCCAGCCGCGTTGTAGAGGAACGCAAAGAACAGATTTTGCCGGATGTTACGCATCGTCGCGGCAGACAGCTTGCGCGCCCGCACAATGCCGTCGAGGTCGCCTTTGACCAGCGTCATGCCGGCGCTCTCCATCGCGACATCGGTGCCGTTGCCCATGGCGATCCCGACATCGGCAGCGGCGAGGGCCGGCGCATCGTTGACGCCGTCGCCTGCCATCGCGACAACATGTCCCTGGCTTCGCAGCTTTTGGACCACGTCGCTTTTGTGCTCGGGCAACACCTCGGCTTCGACCGCGTCGATGCCAAGCGTTTTGGCGACGGCGCGTGCGGTGACCAGATTGTCGCCGGTCAGCATCACGACCGCGATGCCTCGCGCCTTCAATTCCGTCAGCGCCGCCGGTGTGGTTGGTTTCACCGGGTCGGCGATGGCGAGGAGGCCGGCAAGCTTTTGGTCGACCGCAACAAACACAACCGTCGCGCCGCCAGCGCGGAGCGTTTCGGCGTCGTCTTTCAGGGCGTCAGTTGTAATGCCAAGTTCGGCCAGGAATTTTTCGTTGCCGAGCGCCACCCGTTTCCCTGCTACTGTGCCGAGGACGCCTTTTCCAGCGGGCGCATCGAAGTCGGCCGCCGGGAGCGTGGCGATATTGCGCTCGGCCGCTGCAGCCACTATTGCCGCGGCCAAAGGATGCTCGCTCGCGCGCTCGATGCTGGCGGCGAACTGAAGGACGGTGCCGTCATCGAACCCACGTATCGGGGTGATGGCGATGACTTTCGGCTTGCCCTCGGTCAGCGTGCCGGTTTTGTCGACCACTAGAGTGTCGACTTTTTCCATGCGCTCCAGGACCTCGGCGTCTTTGATCAAGATGCCAAACGAGGCCGCGCGGCCGACGCCGACCATGATCGACATCGGCGTCGCCAAACCGAGCGCGCAAGGGCAGGCAATGATTAGAACGCTGACGGCGGCGACGAGCGCGTAGGCAAAGCGCGGCTGCGGCCCGAACGCCACCCAGGACGCGAATGCGATGAGCGCGACCGCAATCACCGCCGGCACAAACCAGGACGCAACCTGGTCGGCCAGCCGGGCAATCGGGGCGCGCGAGCGTTGCGCGGCGGCCACCATGTCGACGATGCGCGACAGCATTGTGTCGCGGCCGACCTTCTCGGCGCGCATCACGAAGCCGCCGCTGCTGTTGAGCGTGCCGCCGATCACACGGTCGCCGGCCGCTTTAGCGATCGGCATCGATTCTCCCGTCACCATCGACTCATCGATCGAGGAGCGGCCGTCAAGCACAACACCGTCGACTGGAATCTTCTCGCCTGGCCGAACGCGAAGCTGGTCGCCGACGGAAACCGCATCGAGCGGTACGTCTTCGTCACTGCCGTCGACGCGGACACGCCGGGCAGTGGCCGGCGCAAGGCTTATCAGCGCTCGGATGGCGCCGGATGTCGAAGCGCGGGCGGAGAGTTCCAGTACCTGACCCAACAGCACCAAAACTGTAATGACGGCCGCGGCTTCGAAGTAAAGCGCGAGTCTGCCGTGTGCGTCGCGGAATCCTGCGGGGAACAGCCCGGGCGCCAGCAGGACGACGACGCTGTAGAGGTAGGCGACGCCGGTGCCCATCGCGATCAACGTGAACATGTTGAGGTGGCGCGTGACGACGGACTGCGCGCCGCGCACGAAGAACGGCCACCCGCCCCACAGCACGACCGGCGTGGCGAGAGCAAATTGCACATAGTCCGGCCACGGGCCGGAGAAATGCCAGGCGCCGACATGCGCACCCATGTCGAGTGCCACGACCGGAAGCGCGAGCGCCGCCGAGACCCACAGGCGCCGCGTCATCGCAACACGTTCGCCGTCGTCTGCATCGCCGCCAGCTTCGGGTTCAAGCGCCATCCCGCAGATCGGACAATGGCCCGGCCCGTGCTGGCGGATCTCCGGATGCATCGGGCAGGTGTAGATCGCGTCTTTTGAAGGCGCTGCCTGTGGCTCTGGGACGTGGCGCAGATAGCGTTCGGGATCGGCCGCAAATTTTTCGCGGCACCCGGCGCTGCAGAAAAAATAATCACCGTCGCGATAGCTGTGTCGATGCTTGGCCGTAACGGGATCGACGCGCATGCCGCAGACCGGGTCGGTGGCGGATGTGTCCGTGACAGGGGTGTGATGCGAACACGTTGAATGCAGCACGATAATCCTCTTGAAACGGGTACCCGGTAGGGGTATATAGGGGGCATGCAGACACTTGCCAAGTCGTCGGTGCTCAAACGCCTGAAACGGATCGAAGGTCAGGTGCGCGGTCTCGCGCGGATGGTCGAGGATGACCGTTATTGCATCGACGTCGTCACCCAGCTTTCGGCGGTGCGTGCCGCCTTGCGTCGAGCCGAGGAGGAAATCCTCGCCGACCACGTCTCGCATTGCGTCGAGCACGCGATCGCGTCAGGCAACAAGGTCGAGCAACGCCGCAAGGTCGGCGAACTGATGGACGTTCTGTCGCGTAGCGACCGATGAAACAGGCAAAGGCCAGGAAGTCCGTTGAGCGCAAACCGGTGGCGAGGTCCAGACAGCCGTCGTCGCGTATTGCGATTAAACGGGTCTACGACCAGCCCGAGGCTGGCGACGGTCTGCGGATTCTGATCGACCGGCTGTGGCCGCGCGGGCTGTCAAAGGCGTCGCTCAAACTCGACGCCTGGCCCAAGGAGCTTTCACCGTCGAACGAATTGCGGAAATGGTACGGACATGATCCGAAGCGTTATGCCGAGTTCGTCCGCCGTTATCGCGGCGAGATTTCCGCACACAAGGATGAGCTGGCGGCGTTGCGCGCCATGATCAAAGGCCGCATTGCGACGCTTCTGACCGCGACGCGCGAACTCGCCTTGAGCCACGCCGGCGTATTGCGCGACCTGCTGAGTAAAGCTTAGGCCAATCTCTCTCGCGCCAGCGCTGCGCCCTTGCCCAACGCCACCAGCTTCTTCTTCGCAATGTCGCGGCGCATCGGTGCCATGCCGCAATTGGTCGACGGAATGATCTTGTCCTTGGCCACGTGCTTGCTCACATCGGCAATCGCGCCGGCAACCTCTTCGGGTGTCTCGATCTGGTCGGTCGCGATATCGATGACGCCGATCTGCACCTCTTTGCCGTCGAGCAATTGGAGGATACTCATCGGCACGCGCGAATGGATGCATTCGATGGAGACCTGATCGATGCGGCTCCTGGCAAGCGCGGGAAAAAATTTCTCGTACTGACGCCACTCGTCGCCCAGGCCGGCCTTCCAGGCGATGTTGGCCGGAATGCCGTAGCCGTAGCAGATGTGCACCGCGCTCTTCGACGAAACGCCGTCGATGGCGCGATGCAGCGCTTCGATGCCCCAGCCCGCGGCCTGTTCCATGTAGACATTGAAGGCCGGCTCGTCGAACTGAATGACATCGACGCCGTCGGCGGCGAGCCCAAGCGCTTCCTCGTTGAGAAGTTTGGCGAAAGCGAGCGCCATCTTTATGCGGTCGCCGTAATGCGCATCGGCGATGGTGTCGACGATGGTCATCGGGCCGGGCAAGGTGAATTTCAGCTTCTTGTTGGTATGAGCACGAGCCAGACGGGCTTCGCGCGCGTGCACGCGGCTGCGCAGCCGTAATTCGCCGGTTACGGTCGGGCACATCGCCTTATAGCGGTCGTTGCGGATACCCATTTCGACTTTCTTGTCGAAATCGATGCCTTCGACCGCTTCGAGAAAGCCGTGGACGAAATGCTGGCGCGACTGTTCGCCGTCGCTCACAATATCGAGGCCGGCATCTTCTTGCAGTTTGATCGCAACCAGCGTTGCGTCATCGATGGCGGCCGCAAGGTCGTCGCCCGTGAGCCGCCACTGCGGCCAAAGTTTATTTGGTTCGGCAAGCCACGCCGGTTTCGGCAGGCTGCCGGCGGTCGTCGCGGGAAACATCAAATGATTTTCGGCTTTTGTCGGCATGGCGGTTTTCTGCCGGTGTGCAATCGGTCAGGCGGACGGCAGCGCGGGTGGCTGCCAGCGATAGAGCCAGTCATAGTGATGCAACAGCCGCGTGCCGCCAAGCGCGCGCATTGCCGCGTTGCGCAACATAGCCCGCACGCCGCTCAAGTGATAGCGCGCGCCGTTGCGGGCGGCGAGGCGCTGGACCTTCCAGGCGCGCGCTCGCCGCATCCGCCAATAGCTGCGTAATGCCGCCGTGGGGTCATTTGGCGCTTGCGCCAGGCAGTGTGCGACCACGGCGGCATCTTCGATCGCCATCGCGGCGCCTTGCGCCAGATAAGGCAGCATTGGGTGGGCGGCATCCCCAAGAAGCGCCACCGGGCCTGTCGCGGCGCGCAGGATCGGCCGCCGGTCGAACAGCGCCCATTTCAGCCAGGCTTCCGGTGCGCTTAACAAGGACAAAGCTTGCGGCGTCCAATCGCGTGTCGAAAACCGCTGCAGCAGATCGGTCCGCGTCGCCGGTTCGCTCCACCCAGGCGCGTTCCAGCTATCGTCCATAATGACGACGACGTTGATGAGTCTGCCGCCCTTGACCGGATAGTGCACGATGTGGGCATCGCCGCCGAGCCAGAGCTGAACGAGCGGCTCGGACAGTTGCGGCGAAACATCTCTGGCGCGCACGAGTGCACGCCAGGCGACGCGGCCGGCAAAGCGCGGCGGCCCGCCATAGCCGAAGCGCGCGCGCGCCGTCGACCACAGCCCGTCGGCGGCGATGAAGGCGGTGCCGTGTTCGTCGGAAACGCCGGTGCGGCCGTGCGACATGACGGTGATGCCGTTGGGATGCACCGCAACGTCATCGACATGCAGGCCGAGTTTTATGGAAATATCGAGTTGTTGCGCCGCTGCGCCTACAAGCGCGGCCTGCAGGTCGCCGCGGTGAATGACCCAGTAGGGCGCGCCGTAACGCGCCGCGGCCGCCTCCCCGAGTGGCACACGCACAATTTCGCGGCCGCTCTCGCCGTCGAGAACGCGCAGCCCCGCGGGCTCGATCACCTGCGGCCGCAGTCGCTCCTCGAGTCCGAGATCGATCAGCGTGCGGGATGCGTTCGGCGACAGCTGAATTCCGGCGCCGGTTTCCTCAAGCCGCTCGGCCTGTTCCAGCACGACAACGCGAAAACCGCGGCGCACCAGTGACAATGCGGCGGTTAATCCGCCGATCCCGGCGCCTGCGACAATGACGATGCGCGACGGCGTGAGGATGTTGGCTCCGTGACAGGATCAAGCGGCGTTACGCCAGGCGCATTGCGCCGGCCGCGCCTCGTTCGGCGCAAGCGCCGGATCGTGACGATAAAGTGTCGAGCAGTACGGGCACACATAGTCGGCATCGTCGCCCATGTCGCAATAAACGTGCGGGTGATCGAACGGCGGTAACGCGCCCATGCACATGAATTTCTTGGCGCCGATGTCGATTGCGGCGACGCCCGGATCGTTGTGAAAATGCGGAACGATTTCGTCCGACATCGTCTGTCCTGTCGTTAAGAAGTCACGGCGCGGAACGGTCGCGCCAGCGTTCCGGACGGCACCATAGCGGCGCGATGGCGCGATTCCTAGGGCGAGCTTCGTCCGACTGCCGGCTCGGAAAAGCCGCCCGCTCTGGTAATAAGATGCATCGGTGCGACGTGGAGGTCGAATGCCGCAATTTACCCATGACGGAGTGGAGATCGCCTTTTTCGATCGGGGCGAGGGTGAGCCGATCGTGCTCGTGCACGGCTTTGCCTCGACCAAGGAAGTCAATTGGATCATGCCGGGCTGGGTGGCGACGCTGACCGGGGCAGGGCGGCGGGTCATCGCGCTCGACAACCGCGGCCACGGTGCATCGGCCAAGCTTTACGATCCGCCGGCGTATCGTTCGACCATCATGGCCGATGACGTGCGTGCGGTGATCGATCATCTCGGTCTGCCCCGCGCCGACGTGATGGGTTACTCGATGGGGGCGCGTATTTCGGCATTCCTAGCGCTCGCCCACCCGGATCGGGTCCGCTCGGTGGTACTCGGCGGCCTCGGTATGGGCCTCATCAACGGCGTGGGCGACCCGGAGCGGATCGCGGCGGGGCTTGAGGCGCCGAGCCTGGCCGACGTAGCTGATCCGGGCGCCCGGCAGTTTCGCAGTTTCGCCGAACAGACCCACTCCGATCTGCGCGCTTTGGCGGCATGCATGAGAGGTTCGCGCCAGACCCTGAGTCGGGAGGAGGCGGGCCGGATCGCCATACCGCTTTTGGTTGTGGTTGGCAGCAAAGACACGATCGCCGGGCCGCCGGAAGAACTGGCCGTCCTGGTGCCGAATGCGCAAGCGCTGATCATTCCCAACCGTGATCACATGCTGGCGGTCGGCGATAAGACCTATAAAGCCGGGGTGCTGGAATTCCTCAACAAAAGGGCTTAGTCAGCCACCGGGCCATCATGATCCGTCAATGGCCGAGGCCGTTGGCTTAGCGGGCCGCGGCCCTTGGTTTTACCCACAGCGATGCCGATCTTGTGCTAGAACGCGAACGTAGCGTTCGCCATTTTCCGGGAGTGAGCCGCATGGCGCAGTACCAGACAAAGCCGGCACTCGACACGGTCGATCCGGTATGGGCGCGGGTGCGCCGCGAGGCTGAGGAGGCGGCGCGCCGCGAGCCGGAGCTTGCCACCTTCATTTACTCGACCATTTTGCATCACGACAGCCTCGAGGCCGCGGTGGTGTATCGGTTGGCCGAGCGTCTGAACCACGGCGCGGTTTCGAGCGGGCTCATCCGTCAGGCCTACATGGACGCGCTCAAGGACGACCCGTCGATCGGCGAAAGCTTTCGCGCCGACATCATGGCGATCTGCGATCGGGATCCGGCAACGCGCCGGCTGATCGAACCTGTGCTCTATTATAAAGGCTTCCACGCCATAGAGACGCATCGCCTGGCGCATTGGCTGTGGGGCAAGGGCCGGCGCGATTTCGCGCTTTATCTGCAAAGCCGTGCATCGGCGGCGTTTCAATGCGACATTCATCCGGCTGCCGAGGTCGGACGCGGCATTTTCCTCGACCACGCCACCGGGCTTGTGGTGGGCGAAACTGCGGTCATCGAAGACGACGTCTCGCTGTTGCACGACGTCACCCTTGGCGGCACCGGCAAGGAAGCCGGCGACCGGCATCCTAAGATTCGCTATGGCGTCATGATCGGGGCCGGGGCCAAAATTCTCGGCAATATCGAAGTCGGCCATTGTGCGCGTATTGCCGCTGGCTCGGTCGTGATCAAGCCGGTGCCCAATAACGTCACGGTCGCGGGTGTGCCCGCCAAGGTCATCGGCGTGGCCGGCTGTCCGGAGCCTGCGCGCAGCATGGATCAGATGTTTCAGGACGAGCCGTAACGCAACAGCGGCATTCGCCGCCAATCATTGTTATTGAAATTGCTGCTCAGGGGCGGCGCGGGAGCTACGCGGTGGATGTACAAGAAGTCAGGAAGCTCGACGGCTATCTGAAAAAGCTGTTTGGTAATGCGCGCATCCGCGTGGTGCCGCAGCAGGCCAAAGTCGCCGATGTCTTTATCGGCGAGGAGCGATTGGGCGAGCTGAACGTCGACGACGAAGACGACGATCTTTCCTATAATTTCCGCATGGAAATCAGCCTTGGTGAAGTGAGCGAGGTTGACCAGCTCAAGCGCCTGGATGCTTATCTGAAGAAAAAATTCGACAACGAGCAGATTCGCGTCGTACCGCGCGCCAAAAAGCGGGATTCCCTTGAAGCCTACCTCGGCAACGAGTTCATCGGCGTATTGTTCGTGGACGACGAGAAGCGGCGCGGTTCTTATATCCTTGAGATGCCGATCCTCGATATGGACCTGGCCTGAGACGGCGTTACGCAGCGTCCGCGAGTTGCGCCGTCATTGTCCCGGCGGATGCAATTGCGCAATGAGGCGGTCGAACCCGGCGGCGACTTTGCGCCAATCCTTCTCGGCCCAGTCGCGCGGAAAGCGCAGCGTTACATCGGCAGCGCCAACGAGCCGTTCGTGGATGCACGTCCCCGGCATCACATCGCTGGGGCGCGAGCAGCGCGCATAGAATCGGTCCGGCTGGTCGGCGACGTAGATGAGGTCCTCGGCTTCGTAGGGCGTACCGCTGCGGAACGGCAGAATGGCGAGACCGTCGTTGCCCGCTCTCGCCTGCGCCTCGACGTAATGCGGGTAGATGCTGCGCAGCCGCTCAAGGGGTGGCAGCAATGAGCCGAGAGCGGCGATAGTAACGAACAATCGTCCCGTAGTGTCGGCGCTCTCGATCTTCGGGCTCGGCGCGGTCGCGCCGTCCGTCTCGGCATCGGCGACGGACGGATCATCAGCGTCGCCTTGAGCATGTGGCGGCGTGAGAGCGGGCCACTCAAACGCAAGGTCGACGCGCTCGTGCGGGCCGGGATGGCGCTGCACCGCCGTGCGGATCGCCGCAGGCGGGATTTCGAACAGCACGCCGGCAACGGTCACGGGAAATACGGGAGCATCCGGCGCGACCGGCGCGCTTGGCCAGCTTGGCCACAGCACGTAGGCGACGAAGCACCCCGCCACGATCAGCGGTATAATCAGGAAAGACAACGGCAGCACGGTAAAGCCGTGGGCCCTGCGGCGCAGTCTGTTTGAGAAAGTCGTTCGCGCTGTCATGCGTCGTGCTGCTGTTCCGCGAATCAACGATCAGTATCGCATGGTCGAGGGCGCGAAGTGGGACGTGCCAAGGCCCGCGTTATTAACCTTTCCTTAAGCATTCCGTGGCGCTGCGCGCGATCCTCTGCAATTGGTTCGGGCGAGGAGGCGCCCGACATGTTCGATTTTGCTTGGCCGGCAATTTCGCTGGACACGATTGAATCTTTTTTCTCGCTGGCGATCGGATTTGGAGTCGCCGGTCTGTGCGCCACCGGATACCGGCTGTTCTCCGAGCATTTTCCGAGCTTCCGGCTTCTCGAGATGGGACCGACGGCGGCGCGTTTCGCCTCCATTCCGCTTTTGATGTTCTCCGCGCCATTCATCATCATGCGCAACACGTTGCGGGGCCGCCGCATCGAGGGCCGCCGCGCCGAGTTCGTCATGGTGGCGACCGTGATCGCCGGCTTATGGAGCTTGATGTCGGGAACGGTCGTGGTAATGGCGCTGCAAATGCTGCTGTCGGCCTGACAGCAGAACATTCGCGCTCAGCGTTGGTCGGTCGTGACAGGCACTTTTGCTGTGGTCGTCTCATCCGCCGAACGGGCGATGCGGACAAGATCGCCGGAGGCGATGCCGTCAGGCGGGCTCTCGATCACGCGGTCTTCGACACCGAGTCCTGACCCGATCTCGACTTCCTTGCCCAGGTCGCGCGAGATCGTCACCGATTTGAGGCGCACGCGGCCGTCGCCGGACACAATGGCGACGAACAGCCCGCTTCGATTGAAGATCAGCGCGCTTGCCGGCACGTTGATCGCGATTTCGGGATGCGGCAATTCAAAACTGACATTGGCAAAGTCGCCGGTCATCAATTGGCTGTCGGCATTGTTGACGATGAGCAGCATCCGCGTCGTTCCGGACGCGATATCGACGGCTTGCGCCGACGCCTGCAAGATCGCCGGAAAGGTCTTTCCCGGATATTCGGGAACCGAGAGTTTCGCCTTCGTGCCGATTTGTATGCTCGGCACATAATTCTGTGGGACGTTGACGTAGAGGCGCAGTCTCTTCGTATCCGAGACAATGAACAGCGGCGGCCCGGCCGCGCCGGCGTTGATCAGCGCGCCGATGTCGGTGCTGCGCGCGGTGACGAGCCCGTCGAACGGCGCCGTGATGTGCTTGTATTGCTCAAGGACGCGCAGGCGATCGAGATTGGCCTGCGCCGCCTTTGACAGCCCATCCTTGTTGGCCGCATCGGCCGCGCGCTGATCGAGATCGGCCTTCGAAATGGCGCCCGAATGAATCAATGACTGGCCGCGCTGCAACGTAGCCTGCGCCAGGGTCAGATTGGCCGCAGCGCTTGCCAGTGCCGCTTTGGCTTCCATGATCTGCTGATCGAGGTCGGGTGCATCGATCTCGGCGAGCAGTTGCCCGGCCTTTACCGGAGTGCCGATATCGGCCTTCCAGTCCTTCAGGTAGCCGCTCACGCGCGCGTAGATCTGCGCCTGCGTGTACGCCTCGAGCCGCCCGGGAAGATCCAAAGTCGCACGCTGACCATGCGTGTCCGGCAGCGCGGCGGCAACCACGGGCACCGCCTGCGCCTCGGTCCAATCACCGAGTTTCGCATCAGCCGCGTGGCGCGACGTAATACCCATGACGACAGCCGTCGCGGCCACCGCGGCCGCGATCAGGCCGGCGAAAGCCAGTTTGCGCCGCGACAGAGCTGGCGGAGCCGGATCAGACGGCATGTGGTTCCCCCGCGACCTGGCCCCTCTCGCCGTGGTCGTGAAAAAGACTGAAAACGACTGGGACGAATAACAGTGTCGCTACTGTAGCAAAAACCAGGCCGCCGACAACGGCGCGGCCGAGCGGTGCGTTCTGTTCGCCACCTTCGCCGAGCCCAAGCGCCATCGGCGCCATGCCGATGATCATGGCGAGCGCCGTCATCAGCACCGGACGGAAACGGACGAAGCCCGCTTCGAGCGCGGCCGCAACGGCGTCGCCGCGCTGTTCGAGCTGCTCGCGGGCGAAGCTGATGACAAGAACACTGTTGGCCGTGGCGACGCCCATGCACATGATGGCGCCGGTCAGCGCCGGAACCGACAGCGTGGTGTGCGTCGTGAACAGCGTCCACACGATGCCGGCCAGCGCCGCGGGTAGCGCCGTGACGATCACGAACGGATCGCTCCACGATTGGAAATTGACGACGATCAGGAGGTAAATCAGAACGATCGCGCCCATGAGGCCGATGAGCAGCCCGGTGAACGCATTATCCATGGTCACGACCTGACCGAGCAGCACGGCTTGCGCGCCCTTCGGCATCTCCTTCGCGTTTGCGGCCATGACGCGACGAATGTCGGCGGCGACCGCGCCGAGATCGCGGCCCTGCGTCGTGCCGTAGATCTGGACCATGGGCACGATGTTGTACTGGGAATAAACCGCAGGGGTGGCCGCGCGCTTGATGTCGGCGATCGCGCCAAGCGTTTGCGCCGGCGCGCCGGCCGCTGTTATCGACAGATTTTGCAGCGCGTTGAGCGAGTCGATCTGATATTGCGGTGTCTGCATCACAATTGCGTAGTTCACGCCGTTAGCCGGGTTTAGCCAGTAGGTCGGGGCGACTTGGCTGCTGCCGGCCAGGTTGACCACCAGGCTGTTGGTTACGTCCCGTTCGGTCAGACCGACATATTGGGCGCGCGTGCGATCGACGTCGACGTCGAACGCGGGATAGTCGAGCGCCTGCTGGATGCGCGCGTCGACAAGGCCCGGGACATGGCGCACCGCGCGCAGCAGCCTTTCGGCATAGGCGAAGTCGTCCGGCAGCGAAGGGCCGCGAATCTGCAGATCGATCGGAGCGGGCGCGCCGAAATTGAGAATCTGGCTGATGATATCGGCGGGCAGAAATGAGAAAGTCACCCCCGGAAAACGCAGCGGCAATTGCTCGCGCAGCATGCGCACGTAGTCCGCGGTCGGCCGATGATCCTCGTTCAGCTTGATCTGAATATCGCCGTCCTGAGCGCCGAACGTGCCGCTGGTATTGTAGGTCATGTTGATGCCACTGCTTGGGAGGCCGATATTGTCGACCACGGTCCCCAAGTCTTCCGGCGGAATGATGCGGCGGATCGTTTTCTCGATCTCGGCGAATTGTCGCGCGGTTTCCTCGACTCGCGTTCCGATATGGGTGCGCGCATGCATCAGAATCTGCCCGGCATCGACTGTCGGGAAGAAGTCGCGGCCGAGATACGGCGTCAACGCGAAGGAACCGAAGATGAAGGCGAGAAAGCCGATGATGAATACGGCGCGATGAGCAAGCGCCATGACGAGAAGCGCGCGATAAAGCAGGCGCAGCCGCTCGAAGCCGCGCTCGAAACCGCGTTGCAGCCGTATCAGCGGATTGCGCGACGCCGGCAACGGGCCGTCGAGTCCATGCATATCCGTGTGCGGCGCGTGCGGGCGAAGCAGATAATTCGCCAGTGTCGGCACCAGAGTCCGCGAGAGAATGAATGAGCAGGTCATGGCCGACATCACGGCTTCGGCCATTGGCACGAACAGGAAACGTGCCACACCGGGCAGGAAAAACATCGGAACGAAGACGATGCAGATGCACAGCAGCGAGACGAACGCCGGTGTGACGATCTGAGCGGCGCCGTCCATGATCGCTGTTTCGACCGCCTTGCCCTGTTCGAGATGATAATTGATGTTTTCGATGGTCACCGTGGCGTCGTCGACGAGAATACCCACGGCGAGCGCCAGCCCGCCAAGCGTCATGATGTTGAGGGTCTCGCCGAGCGCCGACAGCGTGGCGATCGAACCGAGCACCGACAGCGGGATGGAGGTCGCGATGATCAGCGTCGAGCGCCAGCTGCCGAGAAAGATGAGAATCATCAGCGCCGTCAGCGAGGCGGCGATGACGCCTTCGCGGATGACGCCGTTCACAGCGGCCTTGATGAAGATCGATTGATCGCCGATCTGCGCAATTTTCAAATTTGGCGGTAGGATATCCTTGATCTCGGCGAGCTTCTGCTTGATGCCGTCGATGATGGCGAGTGTCGAGACCGAGCCGTTTTTCAG
>Ga0208849_1000891_pt1 | contig 24367 bp, 29 predicted proteins | sample NGESurdeep072012_10_FD_184470 | JGI IMG/M metagenome (GOLD analysis project Ga0208849, IMG submission 184470) | Arctic peat soil microbial communities from Barrow, Alaska - NGEE Surface sample 53-3 deep-072012 (SPAdes) | ecosystem: Environmental > Terrestrial > Soil > Wetlands > Peat ... | reverse complement strand
GGGCACCTCCACGACCACCAAGCCGGGCACCACCACGACGACCAATGCGGCCACGACCACCACCACCCGAGCGCCGCGACCTCCTCGATCAACGACCACCACCACCCGGGCGCACCGACCTCCTCGATCAACGACCACCACCCAGCCCCCCGACACCACCACCCAGCCCCCCGTGACGACGACCCAGGCCCCGGTGACCACGACCACCAGCTGACTCCGGGCGGGCCCACCCCTGGCAACAACTGCAACGTGTTCCAGTCTGTCGCCAGCCCGGACATGTCTCGGACCGATGCGGAGCTGGAGAGCACGATGCCTCGTGCCGCGGCGGTCTATGACGGGATCGGCGGGTCTATGCCCGTCACCGCCGGCCCGACCCCCGTATCTCGGCCGAGATCGGGCGAGCGCTCGGTGCGGCGTGCCGCGTGGTCGACGTCGGGGCGGGTACGGGCTCGTATGAGCCTGCCGACAGCGCGGTCGTCGCCGTCGCGAGCCGTCGGTCGTCATGGCGGCCCAACGCCCGGTGCTGCTCCGGTGGTGCTCCGGTGGTGCGAGCCGTGGCCGACGGCCTGCCGTTCGCCGATGACACCGTCCGAGGCCGCCTTGGCCCTGCTCACTATCCACCACGGGATCGATGTCGTCGGCGCCCTGGAGGAGATGGCGCGTGTGGCGCGGCGCGCGGCCGTGCTCAGCTTCGACCCGGTGGGCCACGACGAGTGCTGGTTGTTCACCCAGTACGTGCCCGAGGCGACGGCGCTGGCGTGGTGTCGTGTGCTTCCCCTGACGCGGTGGCCGAGGTCATCGGGGCGCAGCTCGTCGAACGCGTCATGATCCCGGGTGATTGTGTCGACGGGTTCAACTGGGCGTTCTGGCGACGACCCGAGGAATATCTCGAACCCGAGGTGCAGGCGTGCATGTCGGGGCTGGCCATGTTGCCCGACGAGCTCGAGGCGCAGCGCATGGAGCGCCTCCGGGCCGACCTCGCCGATGGCACGTGGCCGGCGCGTCACGCCGGGCTCATGCACGACGACGTCATCGACGGACGCCTGCGGCTCGTCGTGCGGCACTGACGGGGGCATCACGATCGCACCGGTGGCAGCCGTCCCGTTGTGGTCCAATGTCGGGGCCCGCCTGGACGGGACGCGTCCCGAAGGGAGCCGGTGAGTGGGCCTCGACGACATCGACTTGACCGACCTGGCCTTCTTCGCCTCGGGCTTCCCCGACGACGCCTTCACCCGGCTGCGGCGCGAAGCACCGGTGTGGTGGCACGAGCCCACCAGCCACACTCCCGACGGGAAGGGGTTCTGGGTCATCAGCCGCTATGCCGAGATCCAAGCCGTCGGGGCCGACGCCGAGACGTTCTCCTCGGCCCGGGCCCCAGACGCCCCCGGCGGCGGGACCTTGATCGAGGACCTGCCCTACGGATTCGCGGCCGGGGTCCTGCTCAACATGATGGACGATCCTCGTCACCACCGGATCCGCCGACTCATCACGCCATCGGTGGCGCCCCGGGCGCTGGCCCTGTTCGAGGGCGAGCTCCGGACGCGCACGGCGGCCATCCTCGACGCCGCCGCGGCGCGTGGCTCGTGCGACTTCCTCGTCGACGTGGCCGTGGAGCTCCCGCTGCAAGCCATCGCCATGCTCATGGGCGTCCCCGACGAGGACCGCCACGACCTGCTGGCGTGGACCACCGCCACGCTCACCTACGACGACCGCGAGCTCGGCACCCGCAGTACGGGATCCGAGCAGGCCGCCGCGGCGATGGCCGCCTACGGCTCCGCCTTCATCGAGCGGCGCCGGGTCGAGGGAGGCGACGACATCGTGGCCACGGTGGCGCGCGCCACCATCGACGACGACGAAAGCGGGCCGGGCCCGCTCTCGGACCTCGAGCTGCTCATGTTCTTCAACCTCCTCATCGCGGCGGGGAGCGAGACGACGCGCAACGCCATCGCCCTGGGGATAGCCGCGCTCATCGAGGATCCCCGGCAGTGGGAGCTCCTGCGCCATGACCCGTCGGTGTGGCCGGGCGCGGTGGAGGAGATCCTGCGGTGGTCGAGCCCGACCCTCTACAACCGCCGCACCGCCACGCGCCAGGTGGAGGTGGCGGGGGAGAAGATCCGCGCCGGCGACAAGGTCACGTTGTGGTGGGCCTCGGCCAACCGCGACGAGGAGGTCTTCGACGAGCCGTTCGCCTTCGACATCCGTCGGAGCCCCAACCCCCACCTGGCCTTCGGCCACCGCAGCCATTTCTGCCTGGGGGCGAACCTGGCCCGGCTCGAGATCCGCATCATGCTCGAGGAGCTCCAGGCGCGCTTCGAACGCCTGTCGCTCGACGGGCCCATCCAGCGGTTCCGTACCAATAAGCACGCCGGGGTCAAGCACATGTTCGTGACGTTCCATTGACCGACGTCCCAACGGGAGGCGACATGGTGACAGACGCGGGGGACTCCGGGACCACCGGTGCGGTGGTGCGGCGCTACCTGGAGCGGATGGTGGCCCACGACTGGGAGGCGATGGCGGCGTGCCTGGCCGAGAACGTGGTGCGCGTGGGCCCCTTCGGCGACACCTACACGCCCCGGGATCCCTACGTGGCCTTCCTGTCCGAGCTCATGCCGGCGTTGCCCGGCTACTCCATGCGCATCGACCGCGTGCTCAGTACCGGCCGGACGGTCCTCGTCGAGCTCACCGAGGTCGTCGACATCGGCGGGGCACCGCTCGAGACGCCCGAGGCGCTGGTCTTCGACCTCGACCACGACGACCGCATCGCCCACATCGCCATCTACATCCAGCGCCGGGGCGAGGCCCCCGCCCTGTCGTGACGCCGATGGCGATTCCCGGAGGCGATTCCCGATAGCCGGTTTACTGGTCGGCGACCTGGACGGTCTTGCCGTCGAGCCACTGCCGCAGCACCAGGTAGCGACCCTTCAGCGCCCCGTGGTCGTAGTGCCCGAATCCCATGGTGGTGCCCTCCATGCCACTGGAGGCCGGCAGCTGCTTCACGCGTTCGAGCCCATCTTTGATCCCGTCCCGGGTGAGGTGGGCGGCACGGGCCACGGACTCGGCCACCAGGCGGCCCATGTCGTAGGCGGCGACGCCGATCGGACCGGCCGAACTGCGGGGCGACCGTTGGCGCAGCGCGGCCCGGGTGCGGTTGTCGTCGGACACGCTGTCGACGTAGACCCATCGGTCCCATCCCGCCCGCCAGTCGCGCCGGCCGTAGCCGAACATGAGCGCCGAATTGGCCACCACCGGCACATCCCAGCGCTCGGACTCCACCGCCAGGGCCACGGCGCGCGCCGCAACGCCCAGTCCGAGGTACACGAGCCCTTCGGGAGACCCCGATCGCAGGCGCGCCACCACGGGCGAGACGTCGTCGGCGAGCGGTGAGACCGCGGCGATCCCCGTGATGTCGATGCCCAGGGCGCCACACGCCTCGGAGAAGAACTCGGCATAGCGCCGGCCCACGGGGGAGTGGTCGTGCGCCACCGCCACGCTGGCGCGGCCCTGGCGCGCCACGTAACGCGCCAGGACGGCGGGCTCTTCTTCGAGCGAGCCGACCTGGTAGTGGAACATGTATTCACCCCGGGTCCGCTCCCCGCCGGTGTAGTTGATGCACGGCACCCCCGCCGCGTCCGCCAGCGGCCCCACGATGAGCCCGTTGTCGCTGATCGTGGGGCCGAGGATGATGATGGCCCCGGCGTCGACGAGCTCGGCGAACGCCTTCTCGATATGGAAGGCGGATCCCGCCGGGAGTCCCTGCGCGTGGCGGGGCAGCAATTCGAAGGCGCGGTCGAGGCGCCCGGTGGCGGCGACCTCGTCGATGCCGACGCGCAGGGCGTCTTCGAACAGCGCCCCGTTGTCGGCTTGGGGGAAGTCATAGAGGACGCCCACCAGGATCGGTGCCGTCGTGCTCGGCGAGTTGGACATGGGCCCCCTTCGTACGACCGTCAGCGGGTGAGGACGACGACGCTGGCATTGGCGCCACGCCCCACGGTGTGGGCGAGCGCCACGCGTGCCCCCTCGACCTGATTGTGCCCGGCATCGCCCCGAAGCTGGTGGACGAGCGTGACCACTTGGCCGAGGGCGGAGGCCCCCAGCGGCTCTCCCTTGGACAACAGCCCGCCGCTCGGGTTCACCGGGATGCGCCCCCCCAGGGCGGTGGCGCCGTGGTCGAACAGGGCGGCCGCTCCACCGGGTGCGCACAGGCCCAGCTCTTCGTAGGTCAGGAGCTCACGGGCGGCATCGGTGTCCTGGCACTCCACCACGTCGAGGTCCTCGGGGCCGATGCCGGCCTCCGCGTAGGCGGCGGTGGCGGCCAGGGTGCTCGGGGCGGGGACCGCTTCGTCGACGAGCCCCGACATCGGGGTCGACTCGTTGAGCACCGATCCGGGCAGGTGCGACCGCAGGACGGCGGCGTCGAGGTGCACCGGGCCCCCGGGGTGGCGGGCGGATGCGTCGGTTCCGGCGCGCCGCAGGACCACCGCCGCCGCGCCTTCGTTGGGACTGCACAACATCCACAGGTGCAGCGGCTCGCACACCAGGCGCGAGCCCAGGACCGCAGCGGCGTCGACCTCGGACCGGAACATGGCGTCAGGATTGTGCACACCGTGGCGGCGGTTCTTCACGACCACGCCCGCCAGGTGGTCCTTGGTGACCCCGGAGTCCTGCATGAGTCGTTGGGCGCGCAGCGCGAAGTAGGCGGGGGTGGCCGCCAGTCCCGACTCCTCCTGCCACGGCTCGAAGAACGACGACCGGATCATCCCCTTGGGCATCTTCTCCACGCCGAAGACCAGGACCGTGTCATAGGCGCCGGCCCGGATGGCCCCGGCCCCGAGCATGAGGGCGGCGCCGCCGCTGGCACATCCCGCCTCGACGTCGACGATGGGCATCCCCGTCATGCCCAGTCGTGACAGCACCTTGTGCCCCGACGCCACTCCGCCGTAGGCGGTGGCGCAGAAGGCGGCCTGGAACCCGCCCCGGTCCAGCCCGGCCTCGGTCAGCGCGGCGCGCACGGCGTGCACCCCCATGTCGGTGATGGTGCGGTCCTCGAACCGGCCGAAGGGGTGGATCCCGACCCCGGCGATGTCGACGCCGCTCATGACCCGACCGACCCCCCCACCGGCCCGCCGTGTTCGGCTTGCGGCGCGAAGGCGTAGGTGACGACCCGGTGCCCGTCGTCGTCGACGCCCACGGGCACCACCACCAACGCCATGGGCTGGCCCGCCGACAACAGTGACGGGTCGGCCTCGGTCAGGCGGCTCACCACCCGGAGCCCCTCGGGCAGCTCCACCACACCGAACCCGTAGGGGACGTCACCGCCGTAGCCCGGCGGCGCCGTGGTGACGGTGGTCCAGCTCCACAGCGTTCCCGTATCCGACAGCTCCACCGGTGTGGTCCCGTCGGCGGCGCAGTAGGGACACGTGTCGTGGCGGGGAAAGTGATGGCACCCGCACGACGTGCAGCGACTGCCGAGCAGTCGCGGGGGGTCCGAGTCGGTGAAGAGGCCCTCTCGCACAGCGACGGCGACGCCGGTCCCGTCCATGTCGGACGCCGTCTTCTGAGAGCCGCGGAGATGTGGTGCTCAGGACGCCTTGGTCGGCATGGTCTGGGCGCACACGATCTGGCGCAGCTCCTCGACCGCACGGCACAAGGCGTCCACCTTGTCGTTGAGTGCCGCCAGCTCGCTCGACGCCGGCATCGAAGAGGATGTCGTGGCCGAGGTGGCGGGAGCAGCGTCGCCCTGGCGCGCCTTGAGCTGTTCGTAGCAACAGCGCAGCAGGCGGGCCGTGTCGAACTCCTCGGCCACGTAGCGCCCGAGCAGCTCGCCGGTCTGGATGTCGATGGTGTGGTCCTGGAAGATGGTGTCGAAGGCACCCAGGACCTCGTCGAGGCGGTCCTGACCGAAGTACTCCATCTTCTCGAGATCGCTGCGGTCGGATCCCGCCACCTCCAGCCGGTCGGCGAGGTTGAGGTCGTCGCGGTCGCGCAGCTCGTAGCCCAGCTCGTTCACCCGCTTGGCGAAGCTCATGCCGTGCTCACCCTCGCGCCAGGCCACGGTGCGCAGGACGGCCTTCACGTCGGGGTCGGGCGTCGTGTCGATCCACACCTGGAGGTACTGGTGCGCTCGGGCCTCGTTCACCGCGATGACGTTCAGCAGTCCGAGGTAGCTGGGCTTGTCCGACATCGTGACCCCTCTCCCGGGTGGCGATGCGCGCACCCCGCGTGGCCTTCTCTCGCCGGAGGGCCATGTGGAACGATCCCATGCGCAGCCGCGGCGAGCAAGCCACGGTCCCTGGAGGGGACGCCCCGGAGGCACAAAGCGATGCCCCGGTCCTACCAGGACGCTCCGACGCGCTCCGGCGGCGCCTCGTTCAGAGTGCCAGCACAGGCACAACCACACGCCCGCTGGGCATGTCCCCGGGGACGAAGCACAAGACGTCGTACTCCGAGCTCCTCATGCCGAGATCGATGCTCTTGGCGATCTGGTCGCGGGCTTTTTCGAAGGCGCCTCGGGTGTCTTCGAGGCCCTCGCCGTCCCACAGGGACATGACGATGATCTCATGGCGAATGCTGTCGTGGTCGAGGCACACGAAGCCGCGGAAGTCGGGGCGCCGGGACATCTTCTCCCCCAGGGCGCCCACGGCCTCGATCAGTCGGGGCAGATGGTGGCTCTCCACGTGGAATGTGAGCATGCGCGCCTTGATCACCCCTCACACATCGTCATTCGGGCGTGGCGAGAAAAGAGTCCTTGGACTCTTAAGGGCTGCTGACTCTTAAGGGCTGCTGACTCTTCAGAGCCGCTGGCTCTAGGACCGGTTGCCTCTCAGGGCGCTCAGTCGGTGGGGGCGAAGAGCGCGATCCCGGCCTCCTCGGACACGGCCTCGAACCGGGCCCGGACCGCCATCCCGATATGCACGGCGTCGGGGGGGCATCCCACGATGTTCGTCATGACCCGGGGCCCCTCTTCGAGGTCGACGAGGGCCACCACGTAGGGGACCCAGTCCCGGAAGGGGCGGGTGTACATCTGGCGGATCACGGTGAAGCTGTACACGGTGCCGTTCCCGCTGGCGGGCACCCATGCGACGGGGCCGCGACATACCAGGCAGCGGTCACGGGCATAGAGCTGCCGGGCGCCACAGCTCGTGCACTGTTGGACCACGAGCCGCCCGTCGTGGGCGGCGGCCCAGTACGGGGCGGAGTCGGGGTTCGGGACCGGTGCCGGGCGCGGCTTGGGTGGGCGCTCGTCGCCCGGCGTCGGGGTGCGATCGGTCACGGGGCCTCCCGTCCGAGTACGAGGGTGGCGCCGGTGGAGAGCATGCCACCGGTGCCATGCGCCACGGCGATGCGCGCCCCGGGAACCTGGGTGGGACCGCCTTCGCCGCGCAGCTGGCGCACCGCCTCGACGATGAGGAACATGCCCCGCATGCCGGGGTGACACGCCGAGAGCCCCCCGCCGTCGGTGTTGGTGGGCAGCCGCCCGCCCACCTCGAGGCCGCCGTCCTCCACGAAGGCGCCGCCCTCACCCTTGGCGCAGAACCCGAGATCCTCCACGGTGAGGACCACGGTGATGGTGAACGAGTCGTAGAGCTGCGCCACGTCGACGTCGGCGGGCGTGATCCCGGCCCGGGCGAAGGCCACCGGGCCGCACTGGGCCGCGGGGGACACCGTCAGGCTGGGCATGGCAGACAGGTTCAGGTGATGGGTGGTGGCGTGGGCGGCCCCGAGCACGTAGACGGGATCCCGGGGCAGATCGGCGGCGCGCTCCTCGGTGGTGACGATGCAGGCCCCACCACCATCGGAGATCACACAGCAGTCGAGTTTGTGCAGCGGGTCGGCCACGAGGCGCGACGTCACGACGTCCTCGACGGTGATGGGCTCGCGTTCTTGGGCCTGGGGATTGGTCGCCGCGTGCTTGCGCATCGTCACCGCCACCGCCGCCAGCTGTTGGGGGGTGGTGCCGAACTCGTGCATGTGCCGGCGCGCCGCCATGGCGTAGTTGCCCACCAACGTGTTGCCCCACAGGGCGTCGTAGATGGCGGGCCCCGGGGCGAAGCCGCCGCCCCCACCACCGGTTCCCAGTCGCCTTCCCATCTGCGAGAGCTGGACACTGCCGTAGGTGACGAGGACCACCTCCGCCGCCCCGCACTCCACCGCGTAGGCGGCGTGCTCGACGAGCACCTCGAACGAGGACCCGCCCGAATTGGTCTCGTCGAAGTAGATGGGATGTAGGCCCAGGTATTCGGCCACTCCCGTGGCGTACATGGGGAAGAAGCCGGTGGTGGCGAACCCGTCCACCTCGGCGAAGGTCAACCCGGCGTCGGCCAAGGCGCGATCGGCGGCCTGGCCGTGCACGGCATGCTCGGACAGATCGGGGAGGTGGGGGTAGTCCGAGGTCGCCACCCCGGCAATGACGGGCCGCCGGCCCCGGGGCGGGCTCATCGACTCTCCCCGCCCGCCGCGGGCCGGAAGCGGGGGACCGCCAACTCCGGTCCCATGTCCTCCCATGCCACCTCGACGGCCATGCCCACGGTCACCTCTTCCGGTTCGACGTCGACCAGGTTCGACACCATGCGTAGCCCCTGGGCCCCGTCGAGCTCGACGGCGATCACGACGTAGGGGATCTTGTCCGCCAACGACGGGATGAAGGCCTGGCGCACGACTGTGTAGGTGTACACCGTCCCCGTGCCCTCGGTGGCGGACCACTCCGAGGCCGTGCTGCGACAGACGGGGCACACCGGGCCCGGCGGATGGCGCATCTGTCCGCAGGCCGTGCACCGTTGCACCACGAGGCGGTGCTCCGCGGCGGCCTCCCACCACCCCACGGTCTCGGCACTGGCGGCGGGCATGGGCATCTCGTCGGGGAACCAGCGCTCGGTCATGGCCGCGCCATCACCAAGGCGCTGGTGGGCACGCCCGCCGCGCTCGTCACCAGGCAGGTCTGGGCGCCGTCGACCTGGCACGTGGAGCTGCCCCGCAACTGGCGCACCCCCTCCACCACATGGTTGAGCCCGTGGATGTAGGCCTCGGACAGGCTGCCCCCGTGGGTGTTGGTGGGCAACGACCCGCCCGACCACGACAGCGCCCCCGAGGCGGCGAAGGGCCCCCCCTCGCCGCGCCCGCAGAATCCGAAGTCCTCCAGGCTGAGCAGGACGAGCCCGGTGAAGTGGTCATAGATCTGGGCCACGTCGATGTCGCTCGGCCCGATCCCCGACGCCGCCCACAGCCGCGCCGCCACCTGGCGCGCCCCGGCGCTGGCGTAGTCGTCGTCGGGCATCGACACGTTGGAGTACTGGCCGTGGCCGAAGCCCCGCAGCGCACCCTGGGCCGCGCCGAGCAGGGCCACCGGGCCATGGGCGCTGTCGGCGGCACGCTCGGCCGTGGTGACGACCACCGCACAGGCCCCGTCGTTCTCGAGACAGCAGTCGAAGAGGCGGAAGGGCTCCGACACCCAGCGCGACGCCAGGTAGTCGTCCATCGTCATGGGCCGGTCTCTCATGACGGCGCGCGGGTTGCGCGCCGCGTGGGCCCGGGTGGTCACCGCCACGTGCCCCATGTGCTCGACGGTGGTGCCGAACCGGTGCATGTGGCGGCGCAGCACCATGGCGTAGGCGATGGGGGGGCTGAACATGCCGAAGGGCATCGTGAACCCCACGTGCGCCTCCAACAGGCTGGTGGCCCGGCGCACGTGCGGGACGCGGGGCGGGCCCGGGCGCGTCGCCACGTTGCCGGGCCCCTGGCCGAAGCGGCGGAATTGCCCCTGGCACAACGACCGGTACACCACCACCGCCTCCGCCGCGCCGCTCTGCACCGCCATGGCGGCGTTGGCCACCGCCGCGCAGGCCCCGCCGCCCCCGGGGAGCCACGACAAGCTGGCGTAGCGCAGCTCGGGCAACCCCAGGTCCGCTGCCATGAAGGTGGCCTCGTTGCGGTCCTCGGCGAACGACGCCAGGCCGTCGATGTCGTCGGGGGTCATGCCGGCATCGGCGATGGCGCCCAGCACCGCCTGCAGCGCCAATTGGTATTCGCTGGTGCCGGTGATGCCGCCCCATTTGGCGTAGCGGGTTTCGCCCACCCCGACCAGGCACGCGGCGCGCCCCACGGCGCTCACCGCACCGACCACTCGGCGCGGACCTCGGCGGTGTGCTCCCCCAGCAGCGGGGGGCGGCGGTCCATCACCCACGGGGAGCCGTGCGCCAGGAAAGGGGCGCCGGCGTAGGGCACCGACCGTGCCAGCTCGGGATGCTCGAGCTCGACGAAATGGCCCCGGGCGCGCAGGTGCCGGTCGTCGAAGACCTCCTCGGGCGACCGGATCACCCCCCACGGCAGGCCCGCACCCTGGCCCAGTTCGTACAGGGTCTCGCCGTCGTGTTTCGCGGCCAGCCGCTTGAGCGCCAGCCACACCTCGCGGTAGTTGGCGGCGCGGTGCACGGGGTCGGCGAAGGCGGGGTCCGACAACGGGCCGGCCACCTCTTCGCGCTCGAGCATCTCGAGCATCCCGGCGAACACGTGCGGTCCGAGGAAGTCGGGGTTGAGCGCGGCCACCTGCCGCCCGTCGGACGCGGTGAGCGTGGGGTGAGGCCCCCGGCGATGCACGCCCCCCGAGCACAGGTACGTCATGAGATGCCACTCGGTCATGCTGGCCGAGCACTCGTGGGCGGAGACGTCGATGTGCTGACCGACCCCGGACCGGGAGCGCCACGCCAGCGCCGCCAGCACGGCGATGGCGCCATAGGTCGACGCCGTGCGCCACGCCTGGTCGCCGTGGCTCGCCAGGGGGGGCGTGTCGTAGACGCCGTCGGGCCCCGGCCCGTAGCCGCACGCCGCCATCGACCCGCCCAGGGCCATGAGCACGAGGTCGTCGGCGAGGTAGTCGGCCCACGGCCCGTCGGACCCGAAGGGCGTGATCGCACACACCACCAGGCCCGGTACCCGCTCGTGCAAGGAGGCGAAGTCGAGGCCCCGGGCCTCGGCCTGCGCCGGGCGCAGCGTGTGCACGACCACGTCGGCGGCGTCGCACAGTCCCAGGACCTCGGCGTTGTCGCCGGCCACCACCGAGCGCTTGCCCACGTTGTCGGCCCAGAAGGCCAGGCTGCGGTCGGGCCCGGGCTCGTCGTCGAGGAACGGTCCGACGGCGCGCGAGGGGGCACCTTCGGGAGGTTCGATCTTCACCACGTCGGCGCCGAGCCCGGCCAGGAGCCTCCCGCAGTACTCGGCGGACTCGTCGCTGAGCTCGAGGACGCGCACCGACCCGAGAGGAGCGGTCACGACAGGGCCCCCTCGGCCACGAGGTCGGCGACCTCGTCGGCGTGCATGCCGAGCACCGAACCGAGCACGGACTCGTTGTCCTCGCCCAGACAGGGTGGGCCCCGGCGCAACATCCCTCCCGTGTGCGGCGGCGTGGCCGACATGCGGAAGGGGACGCCCTCGAGCGGCAGCGCCGCCACCTCGGCGTTGCCGAGCATGGTGTAGTGGCCGCGCGCCGCCAGCTGCGGATCGCGCTCGAGGCGGTCGGCGGCGTCTTGCACCGCGCCGGCCGGCACACCGGCGCGCTGGAGCAGGTCCATCACGTCGTAGCGGTCGCGTTCGGCCGTCCACGCCTGGACATGGGCGTCGACGTCCACGACGTGCTCGACGCGCCCCGCCACGGTGGCGAAGCGGGGGTCGGCGGCCCAGTTCGGGCGGCCCATGGCTTGTACTAGCGATTCCCACTGGTCCTGGGTGCGGCACGACACCACCACCCATTTGTCGTCGCCCAGGGCCCGGTAGGCGCCCGAGGGCGCGGCGGGGGGATGGGCACGGCGGTTCCCGGTGGGGAACCCCGGCCGGCGACTGGGCCGGCCGTTGAGCACGGCGTCGAGCAGGAGCGCTCCCGACAGTGCGGTGGCGGGCTCGAGCTGCGAGACGTCGATGTGCTGTCCCTCGCCCGTGCGGTCGCGGTGGATGGCGCCGGCCAGGATGGCGATGGCCCCGAGGTAGCCGCCCACGTGGTCGAGGTACGAGAACGACCACCCCGCCGGCGGCCGGTCGGGGAGGCCCACCATGAAGGTGAGGCCCGTGAGCGCCTGGGCGGTGGGTCCCATGGTCACGTGGGAGGTGTCGGGGCCCTCGTGGCCGAACCCGCACATCGAGACGTAGATGACGTCGGGGCGGATCTGGCGCATGACCTCGTAGGAGAGCCCCCACCGATCGAGGGTGCCCGCCGCGAAGCTTTCGGTCACCACGTCGGACTGCGCCACCAGGTCCTTGAGCACCGCCAGGCCCTTCGGGTGTCGGGCATTGACGGTGATGCTCTTCTTTCCCCCCGTGTTGTACTTGTAGAAGATCCCGCCCCGGTTGGGGCTTGGTGCCCCGGTGGCGTTGGCGAGGGTGGCGGCGCCGAAGGCCTCGCCCCGTTCGCCGGGCTCGGGGACGAAGGGGGGCATGACCCGGATGGCGTCGGGGAAGCGGGTGCTCTCCACCCGGATGACCTCGGCCCCCAGGCACCCGCAGATCAACGTGGCCTGGGCCCCGAAGCCCAGGCGCGTGAAGTCGAGGATGCGCAGCCCCTGCAGCGCCATGCCCGCCGCACCGGGCGCGCCCTGTCCCCCCCCAGCCTGTGGCGTCACGGCGCCGACGATAGTGTGATCTCCGACACGCGTGTCAGGGAACGGCGCGCCGCCCCGACGCCGGGCGCGGCGTCACCGACGGGGGACGGGAGGGCCCATGCAGCTCGAGGACCTGGTGCTCGTCAGCGTGGACGACCACGTCGTCGAGCCTCCGGACATGTTCGAGGGCCGCGTGCCGGCTCGCTTCGCCGACCAGGCCCCGCGCGTCGACGTCCGTGACGACGGCACCGAGATCTGGCGCTTCGACGGCAAGGAGGCCACCAACATCGGGCTCAACGCCGTGGCGGGTCGCCCCGTCGAGGAGTACGGCATCGAACCGACGTCGTTCGCCGAGATCCGGTCGGGCTGCTACGACATCCACGACCGCGTGCGGGACATGGACGCCAACGGGGTCCTGGCCTCGATGTGCTTCCCGTCGTTCCCCCAATTGTGCGGCCAGCTCTTCGCCAAGGCCTCGGACCCCGAGCTCGGGCTGGCGGTGCTCCGGGCCTACAACGACTGGCACATCGACGCGTGGTGCGGCGCCTATCCGGGCCGGTTCATCCCCCTGTCCCTGCCGCCACTGTGGGACCCCGCGGCGATGGCCGACGAGGTGCGACGGGTGGCGGCCAAGGGATGTCACGCCGTGTCGTTCTCGGAGAACCCCGCCAAGCTCAAGCTGCCCAGCTTCCACAGCGACCATTGGGACCCCTTCTGGTCGGCGTGCAGCGACGAGGGCACGATCGTGTGCCTGCACATCGGGTCGTCGTCGTCGCTGGTAGTAACCGCTCCCGATGCCCCCATCGACGTGCTCATCGGGTTGCAGCCCGTCAACATCGTCCAGGCCGCCGCCGATCTGCTGTGGTCCCCGGTGCTGCGCAAGTTCCCGGACCTGCGCGTGGCGCTGTCGGAAGGCGGCATCGGCTGGATCCCGTATTTCTTGGACCGCATGGATTGGATCTACACGCGCCACCACGGCTGGACGGGGCAGGACTTCGGGAACAAGCTGCCCAGCCAGGTCTTCGCCGAGCAGATCGTCACGTGCTTCATCGACGACCCGTCCGGCATCGAGCTGCGCCACCGGGTGGGCATCGACTCCATGTGCTGGGAGTCGGACTATCCCCATTCGGACTCGACCTGGCCCCAGTCCCCCGAGATGCTCATGAAGTCGCTCGACGGGGTACCCGACGAGGACATCGAGAAGTTCACCCACCGAAACGCCATGCGCCACTACCGGTTCGACCCCTTCGCACACCGCCCCAAGGAGCAGTGCACGGTGGGAGCCCTGCGGGCCGGGGCCGCCGATGTGGACGTGACCCCGCGGCCCGGGAACCGCCCCGTCGGGCCGAGGATGACCAAGGCCACCGACCTCACCCGCCACCCCGGGACCAACCGCTAGGGCCCGAGCGCGCCGGACGCGGGCAGTGCATCCACACTCAGCGCATCCACACTCAGCGCATCCACACCTCGCGGATGCTCCCGGTCTCCATCTCGGCGGATCCGCGCCGGCGCTGCTCCCACATCTCGGCGCAGCTGTCGGCGCAGAACAGCAGTTCCCGACCACTGGCGTCGTGGCGGCGCGCCACGGCGGTGGCATGGGTGAGCAGGATGCGGCACACCGGGTCGGGCTGGGAATCGGGGCCGGGCTTGGGCAGGCCGATGCGCACCACCTCGATGGGTTGTCCGAGGCCCCGCACCGACATGGCGTCGGTCGTCTCCACCGTGGCCCAGGGCGGGAGCTCGGACACCACCGAGGACACCGCCAGCACCTCGTGCCCGACGGCGAGGTCGCACAATCGCGCCGCCACGTTGACGGCGTGGCCGATGTAGTCGTCGCCCTCGAGCAGGATCACCGTCCCCGTGGTGACCCCGCACTTGATGGTGACGGGCTCGGGGGCGATGTCGATGGCGGCCTTCATCTCCAAGGTGGCGGCCACCAGGGGCATGGTGTCGACGCTCACGAGCATGGCGCCGTCGCCGAGCCACTTGGCGATGCGCACCGCCCGGCGCGAGCAGATGTCGCGCAGCGCGGCCCGAAAGACCCCGAGCACGGCCACGGCGCGCTCGTCCCCCTCGGACTCGGTGAGGGCGGTGAACCCCGACAGGTCGAGGAAGGCGAAGGTGCGGCGCACGCGCATGAGGCGATGATCCCACCCGCCACCACGCCTGGGCGAACCCCGGCCCCGGTGCTCGACAGCGCAGGGGTCGGGACCGCTCAGGGAGTGGTGGGCACCGCCCCCACGATGTCGGCGATGTGGATGCCGAGTCCCGGCAGCGATCCCACGAAGGGGGCGTCGCCGAAGGCGAAGATCCCGCCGTCACCTCCGATGAGCCAGTAGCCCTGGTCGTCGGAGGTGGTGACCAGCCCGATGATGGGACGAGCGGGGCGCACCCCGATGCCCGGCAGCGTCCCGAACGAGCGGGCGTCGCCGAAGGGGTAGACACCGCCGTTCTGGGTCACGATCCAGTAGCCACCGCCGTCGGGGGTGGCGTCGATCCCCGCCGCCGGCGAGGGCGTGCCCGTGGCCGAGCCCAGCGCGGCGGCGTTCCCGAAGGCGTAGACGGTGCCGGTGGAGGTGACGACCCAATAGCCCCCGTCCGACGGTGTGGCGGCGATGCCGATGACGTTGGTGACGTGGATGCCCCGGCCCGGCAGCGACCCCAGGAAGGGCGCGTCGCCGAAGGCGAACACCCCGCCGTCCTGGCCCACCAGGAAGTAGCCGTGGTTGTCGCTCGTGGGCACGATCCCCCTGATGTCGTGCACGGCGACGTGCAGTCCCGGCAGCGACCCCAGGAAGGGCGCGTCGCCGAAGGCGAACACCCCGCCGTCCTGGCCCACGAGGAAATAGCCCTTGTCATCGGGGGAGGGCACCATGCCCACGATGTCGGCGACGTGGACCCCGAGCCCGGGCAGCGAACCGTAGAAACCGCCGCTCTGGCCCGTGGGGAACACGAACACCCCGCCGTCCTGGCCCACGAGGTCGTAGCCCGACGGCGCGGGCGTCGTCGTGGGCGGCGCCGACGGGGCCGGTGACGCCGGGGGTGTCGACCCTGGGTAGGCGAAGGGAGCGGCGGCCGTGCCGTCGCCCTGGGCGCTGGTGGCGGTGACGAAAAGCGACCCGCTCCCCGCCGGGACCACCACCGTGGCCGACGTGGCCGTGGCGCTCAGCACCTGGGCCGGGGTGCTCCCGAAGAAGACGGCGGCCCGTTCCAGCCCGAGACCGGTGAGCGTGACGTCGGAGCCGGCCGCGGCCGTGTCGGGCTGCACCGAGGAGACCCCCGAGCACGCCAGGCCCCCGGCGATGGGCGAGCCCACCCCCGTTGCCGCGTCGTAGCCCGTGCCGGCGGCGTAGGCCCCGGCGTTGGCCCCGGTGAGGTCGGTGTCGCCCGAGGTGATGTCGTTGAGGGCGGTGCCATACACCCCCTCGGAGGCCAGGGTGTAGAGGGCGGGGGCGAGGTTGCCGGTCAAGGCCGAGCATCCGTCGTTCTTGTCCGCCACCAACCCCGCCATGAAGGGGGCGGACAGGCTGGTGCCGCCGACCGCGGTCCACGCCCCGCCGGCGAAGATGACCATCCCCACGCCGGCGTTGGCCGAGATGTCGGGCACCTGGCGACACACCGTGCCGCAGGGTTCGCCGGTGGCCCAGTGCACGGCCTCGGGCTGATCGGCGGGCTTGGCCACGTAGCGCGACAGGCCGCCGCCCCCCGCCCCCTGCCCACCGGAATTGTTGGCACACGTGGTGGTCTCGGTGCCCTGACAGACGTTCCACGTGACCTCGTCACCGGGGCCGAACAGCTCGGTGCCACCCACGGCGGTGAGCATCGGGTCCGACGCCGGATAGTCGACCTCGGCGGCCGGGGAGAGGGTGGTGGCGTAACAGCCCTCGGTGCCCGAGTCGCCCGACGCCGCGAAGATGCTCTGGCCCTGAGCGGCGGCCATGGTGAACAACGACGTGTAGGCCCCCTGGGTCCCGCCCGACGCGGCCAGGGCTTCGCACTCTCCCCAGCTGGTCGAGATGACGCTGGCGTGGTCGTCGGACACGATCTTGTTCCAGGTGTCGAATTGGCCCTGGGTCGTGTTGGGGCCCTCGTAGGAGATGATGGCCGCCCCCGGTGCCTGGGTGGCCTCCTGCTCGATGTCGGCGTCGGCTTCCTCGGTGCCACCCACGTCGGGTGCCGAGCCGCCGTCCACCGCCGCCGCGGAGACGGTGTTGGTGAGCCCGAAGCACGTGTCGTAGGTGGCAACGTCGGAGACCGAGTGCGGTGCCAACTCGTACACCCCGATGGTCTCGCCGTGGCCGTTGAGGCCGGCGCCGATGAGCGAGTCGAGGCCGTAGGCCGCGCCCAGCTGGTCGAGTGTGTAGAAGTTGCCGGCCGCCTCGTTCCTGGCGTTCGAGCACGCCGTGAGCCCGTCGGCCCGGGGCGACACGGCCGGCGACAGCACGGTGCGCGGCGCAGTCGCGCCCTGGGGGACGACCTGGGCCAGGGTGTCGAGCCCGAGGATGCTCTGGACCAGTGCCCCCACGGGCGTGGTCGGGACGAGGGGGGCGTGGCGGGCCAGGTAGCCGCGCCCTCCGGACCGGGTCCGGTAGCGGGTGAAGTCGACCCCCAGCGCGGCCGAGACCCGACGCGCCGTCGCCCGCACGTGGACGGACAGGCCCGACACCCCGGTGACCGTCAGCCCGGCCCCGCGCAGCCAGGTGGTGGCGGAGCCGACCTCGGACGCCGTGGGCCCGAACTCCGACAGGAATTGCCCGGGCCCGAGCCAACGGTGGAAGTCGGGCGAGCGCGGGTCGTAGAGGTCGGTCAGAAGGGCGCGGACCCCGCCGGGGTTCGAGGGTGCTAGGACGACGTCGAGGTCGAGCACCTGGCCGGGGTCGAGCGCCCCCAGGGCGACCGAGCCCGCCGGTGCCGCCCCCGGCGCCAGCCGGGCCACGCGGGCGAGGGCGGGGTCTGCCGCCACGCTGCGCCCCGACCCGGCCTGGACCAGCGCGCCACACAGGAGCAGCCCGACCACACCCCGGCCGACCCGCGACCGCCTACGACGCATGGGCGTGCCCCCCTCGGCCGACTCATCGCAACCTACCGGAGCCGACGCGCCTATCGAGAGCGGTGACCCCAGGGCATTACGATGGGCCGCCGACCAGGAGACCACACCGTGCCGACGCTTCGCATCGACCATGCCGTCCCCAACTTCGACGGCTGGAAGCAGGCGTTCGACAGCGACCCCGCCGACCGCAAGGGGTCGGGCGTGCGCCGCTATCGGGTGTCCCAGGCGGTGGACGACCCCAACTTCGTCACCATCGACCTGGACTTCGACACCGTCGCCGATGCCGAGCGGCTGCTGGCCACCATGCGCGACGTGTGGGCCGGGCCCGGCAAGGCGTTCATGGTGGATCCCCGCGCCCGCATCGTGGAAGTCGTCGAGTCCCGGGAACTCTGACCCCTCACGACGCCGGGCCCGCCACGGTGACCAGGGTGCCGATGGGCGACAGGGGCCACACCTGGGCGGCGTCGGCGATCCTCATCTCGACACAGCCGTTGCTCTGGGGTGATCCGTAGGTGGCCCGCACGAACCCGTGCAGGGCGTCGCCGCCGTTGAAGTAGCTGGCCCAGGGGACGTTGGGGTCGTCGTAGGTGGAACCGTCGGTGTTGGTGCCCTGCATGCGCGAGCTGGTCACGTGCTCGAACACCGGGAACGTGCCGTCCACGGTGTCGGCGCCCGGGGCTCCGGTGTTGACGGGGATGTTCACCAGGACCGGGGCGCCGTTCTCGTACAGGGTCAGGGTCTGGGGCAGCGTCTTGGACACGTACACATAGGTATAGGAGTCGGCGTCGACTTTGGCCGCGGCCACGTCGGCGAGCAGCGTGGACCACACCCGGGTGCCCGCCAGCCCGTCCACGGTGAGGCCACTCTGGTTCTCGAAGTCCATCAGCGCCCCCTTGGTGACGACGTTCTCGTAGCCCTCGCTCCACAGGGCCATGAGCGACGAGGGGGCATTGGGCCAGCGCCACGCGAGCGTCCCCGCCTGGGCGGTGATGACGTCGGCCGGCGACGGGGCCGGCCCCGTCGCCGTGAAGGACAGGGGGAGGTAGTTCAGCTGGGCCAGCAGTTGTTGGAGGCGCTCGGTGCTGGCCTGGGCCACGGTGAAGGTGATGGTCACGGGTGCGGCCAGCGCCTTGCCGTCGGTGGCGGTGGGGCCGCTCGGTCCGGCCGGGATGACCAGGGTCTCGGTGCCGGTGGGGATGAAGGGCGCGGTGGCCCGGAAGGCCAGGGTCTCGGGGCCGACCTTGGCCCACGTGCCGCTCACCGGGGGCGTGAACGCCGGCATGCCCGAGGCGCCGGTCACGGGCGAGGACAGGCGGACAGAGACGCGCTGGTTCGAGGCCACGTCGGTGGCACCGGTGGTCGGCGTGGTGGACACCACGGTGAAGGAGGTGGGCGCCGCGATGTGCGCCTTGCCGTCACCCCGGGACGAGGCGGCGTGCCGGTCGCTCTGGACGTGGCGCCCGACCACGAACGCCCCGGCGCCCACCACGACGACGATCACCGCCACGATCAGGACGGTGCGGGCGGTGCGATGGCGGGGGGGCGGGGGGACGAGGATCTTGTAGTGGGCCATCTGGCATCGACAGTACCCACTCGGCCCGGCCCGTCCGTTTCTGCCGGCGTGCGCTGGGAATGCTTAGATGAGGACATGACGGCGATCGCCCGGTTGGCAGCGGTGTCGCTCGACGGCCCGGACCCCGCCGGCCTGGGGGCGTTCTACCGGGAGTTGCTCGACCTCGAGGTGTTCTTCGAATCCGAGGACTTCGTGGCGCTCAAAGGGGCGGGGGTCCTGCTCACGGTGCAGCGGGTGGAGGAGCACCGACCACCCGATTGGCCCACGGGGTTGGTGCCCAAGCAGCTGCACCTCGAGCTGGCCGTGGACGACCTCGACGGGGCCGAAGCCGCGGCGTTGGCGGTGGGAGCGAGAAAGGCCGACGTGCAACCGGCCCCCGACAAGTGGCGGGTGCTGCTCGACCCCGCCGGTCACCCGTTCTGCATCACCACCCTGATCCCCGAAGTGTGAGGCGCGCCGGTCTGAGGGCGCGCCGGTCTGAGGGCGCGCCGGTCTGAGGGAGCGCCGGCCTGAGGGAGCGGCACGGGCTCAGCGCTCGTGCTCCTCGGTCTCGATGTCGGCCACCTCGGCCAGGCGCCGGACATGGCGGCCACCTTCGAAATCGGTGGCGAAGAAGACGTCCACGATGGCGAGGGCGAGCTCGGGCCCCAGGATGCGGGCGCCCAGCGACAGCACGTTGGCGTCGTTGTGGAGCCGGGCCAGCCGGGCTGTGGTCTCGTCGTGGCACAGCGCGGCCCGGGCCCCGCGCACCTTGTTGGCGGAGATGTTCTCCCCCTGGCCACTGCCGCCGAGCACCACGGCCCGATCGGCGGACCCGCTCACCACGGCGCGCGCCGCGGTGGCGCAGAACCACGGGTAGTCGACGGGCTCGTCGGAGAAGGTGCCGATGTCGTGCACCTCGAACCCCTTGTCTCGAAGGTGCTCGGCCACCACCTGTTTGAGGTGGAAGCCGGCATGGTCACATCCCAGGACGACCCGCATGGGCGACAGCCAAACACCGGGGGCGGGCCGTGGCAACCGGAGGGCCGCTAGAACTGTCGTGTGGACCCCGATTCGCCCCTCGCGCCCGACGCCCGGTGTGCCTGGGCCCTGAGCAGCCCCGAGATGCTCGCCTACCACGACGTGGAGTGGGGGGCGCCGGTGCGCGACGAGCGGACCCTGTTCGAGCGCCTCACCCTCGAGGGGGCGCAGGCCGGGTTGTCGTGGTCCCTGATCCTGCGCAAGCGCGAGGGCTATCGCCGCGCCTTCGCCGGCTTCGCCCCGGACCTGGTGGCGCGCTTCGACGACGCCGATGTGGAGCGCCTGGTGGGAGACGCCTCGATCGTCCGCAACCGCCAGAAGATCGAGTCCACCGTGTCCAACGCCCGCGTCATCGACGCCATGCACCGTGCCGGGGACACCCTGGCCGAGCTGTTGTGGTCGTTCGTCGCCGACGAGACCCTTCACAATGCGTGGGCGGAGCTGGGTCAGCTCCCCTCGTCGACGCCCACGTCCAAGGCCATGAGCGCCGAGTTGCGTCGCCGCGGCTTTCGCTTCGTGGGCCCCGTGACGTGCTATTCCACCATGCAGGCGGCGGGGCTCGTGAACGACCACGTCACGTCGTGCCCACGTTGGGGGGAGCTGGGCGGGACACTAGGGTCGGCGTCGTGACCGACGAGCCTGGCGCCCCGCACCAGCCGGCCGACGCAGACGAGCCGGCCGACGCCGACGCGCCCGAGCCCCCGGCACCGGGTCGGCGCCACCACGGCAGCGATGAGGAGATCGACGAAGCCGTCGACGAGTCGTTCCCGGCCAGCGATGCGCCGCAGTGGTGGTCGGGCGAGCCCGACGGCGACGACGCCTAGCCCGGCCCGACCCCCCGTGCGCGTCGGTGTCACCGCCTTTCTGACCGACCGGTCCATGCCGGTCGACGACTTCGCCCGTGCCGTGGAGGCGCGCGGGTATCACTCGCTGTACCTTCCCGAGCACACGCACCTGCCGGTGGCCCTGGCCACTCCACCGGCTCTGGTGAAGGGCGTGCATCTCGACGACTACAAGCGCAGCCTCGACCCCTTCGTGTCGTTGGCGGCCGCCGCCGCGGTGACCGACCGCATCCTGCTCGGCACCGGCGTGACGCTTGTGGCCCAGCACGACCCCATCGTCCTGGCCAAGCAGATCGCCACTCTCGACCGGCTGTCGGGGGGCCGTTTCGTGCTGGGCATGGGATACGGGTGGAACCGTGACGAGGCGGCCGACCACGGCGTGGACTTCGGCCGGCGCCGCGCCGTGGCCCGGGAGAAGGTGCTGTGCATGCAGGCGCTGTGGTCGCGCGACGAGGCCGAGTTCCACGGCGAGTACGTGTCGCTGCCGTTGTCGTACTCGTGGCCCAAGCCCGTGCAGCAGCCGCGGGTGCGCACCCTCGTGGGCGGCGGGGCGGGGCCGGGGCTGTTCGCGGCCATCGCCGAGTACGCCGATGGCTGGATGCCCATCGGCGGGGCCGGCGTCACCGGCGCCCTCGACGATCTGCGCCGGGCCTTCACCGACGCGGGTCGCGATCCCGACACTCTGGAGGTGGTCCCCTTCGGCACCGTTCCCGACGAGGGCAAGCTGGCGCACTACGCGTCGATGGGGTGCTCCGAGGTGGTGTTGCGCATCCCGTCGGGGCCCGAGCCCGAGATGGTGCGCGTCCTCGACGACTACGCCCGGTTCCTGCCCCGTTGACCGGCGCCAGAAGCGTCGATGTCGCAGCTCCAAGGGGAGGGCTCCAACGCCTGACCAACGGTGTCTGTCGTCGAGCGTTCTCCTCCCCCGAGGCGTTCGCCTACGAGATGACGATCGCCCCGGCCCTCGCCCGGCTCATCACGCCGGTGATCCAGGCGGGCGTTGGCGGAGACTCGATCCTCGACGTCGGCAGCGGGGGCGGGCTCGTGGCGACCTCGATCGCCCTCGGTGACCGAAGAACGGTCGTCGGCATCGATCCGTCAGGGTCGCAGGTTCGACGTATGTGGCGCCAGGCGCGCCACGATCCTCAGGTCTGGCCCGTACGGGGCCGAGCCGAGAGCCTTCCCTTCGGTGAGGACTCGTTTGACTCGGTGTACTCGTCATGTGCGTGGAAGCATTGGCCCGACCCCGCGGTGGGACTCGCCGAATGCGTGCGGGTGACTCGACCAGGAGGTGCGCTCCTCGTCATCGAGATCGACGGCGCAAGCACGATCGAGGAGTTCAGACGGTTCGCCCGCGAGGCTCGAATCCCATTCGGCCTCCGCGACGCCTATGTACGTTTTGCGATGCGAACCGTCGTCGGAGTTGCCCCCGATCTGACGGCGCTCACCAAGAGCTTCGAGGGCCTCAGTGTCTGTCTTCCTGTGGTGACCAGAATGGGGGAGCTGCCCTTTCTCGTGGCCTCCACGATCGTGCTCTGACAACAGATCCGGCCACCACGGTCGGCCGACGGCAATCGAGGAACGAGCCCGCTATGCGCCCCTCGCTCCGGCGCTGGCCAGGCTACGAGACAATGCGGTAGCGGATGTGTGTGGCTTGCGAGGTGTCGATCACTCGAATGATCTCCAGTTCGACCCTCGCCGGCAACACGTCGAACAGTCGGCGCCCACCACCGAAGAGCACTGGGACTAGGTGGATCTGCACCTCATCGAGCACGTCCTCCTCAATCGCCGTCTGCGCCGTGTACGCCCCATGGACGAGCACGTTGCGGTCACCTGCGGCGGCCTTGGCCTGTGTCATCGCGCTGGCGATCCCATCTGTCACATAGGTCACCAACGGATACTTCGCGACCGAAGGTCCCGGCGGCCGGTGACTGGGCACGAAGATTGGGACGCCGTCATGGTGGTCACCGCCCCAGTGATCGACCTGTTCCGCGGTATGGCGACCGGAGAGGACAGCCCCGTTCTCTTTGATCTCATCCAGAAAGTGACTGCCTATCCCCGACGCATCCACGGTCTCGGCTGTAGGCCCAGCGTCCGAAGCAAACCCATACCACTCGTGGAGCCGCATGAAATCGTCGCCGCCGGGATTGCCCGGTTCGTCGTGGGGGCCAGCGATGTACCCGTCAAGTGACATCGACATGTAGAGCACGGATCTAGACATAGAGCGAACCTGATTTCTGGACGTTGACCTTGCTCACGTGAAACCCCTCCACACTGTCATCAATAGAAGAGACGGCGCGGTCCGCCTTGGATTCACGAGGTGAGGATGTGTTTCCAGGCAACCGGATCCTCGGGATACAGCCAACGCTCGACCTGCTTGCCGTCTCGGAAGTGGAAGACACTTACAACTCGAGTCTGTACGTCCGTCTCGCCGCGTGTCGCACCCATAACGCTGAGGGCACAGAGGTGCTCATCGTTCCCGAACACATCGTGCTCAGTGAGCCAGAATCCCCCTGTGACAAGTTCGGCTAGCCACTCGATTAGGTGGTCGCGACCACGGACATCGCCAAGCATGGGAACGTGCCAAATGACGTCGGGATCGATGAGAGCGGCCAACGTTTCTCGATCGCCCGAGCGGAATGCGTCGGCTGTCGCTCTATATGCGAGGGCGTTGGGATGGTCTGTAGACACATTCTCGACACTACGCCGGCAAAAGCGCCAGGAACGAGACTCCGGGCGCTGGCCCGGCGCGTGTGGAGCGAACTGTCACATAGTGCCGGTGTTGTTCTGGGTCCTGCGGCGCCGTCGATGACAGTAGCCACGCTGTCTCGGTCAGCCCGCGCCGATCCTGAGCGGGTTCGTCCCATGGAAGGCGTCGCGCCGTGCGTAGCACGACGGAACGAGTGGTGCGATCCTATTGGCGAACAATAGCGAGTCCGCGCTCGACGTCTTCCAGGTGGTGTAGCGAGTCATGCAGCGCGTGCTCCAGCAATCGTCGTACGTCACTCCGAGTGGCGCCAATAGTCAGCCCCCGCGTCCAGGCGTCACGACCGGCATCTTGGGCTACCTCGGCAAGTCGTATTGCCTGAGACGTCAGCGCTGCCGCTACCGCGTCCCAGTCGGCATCCCCGTAGGTCGCCACGGCCGACTCAACGAGGTCATCGCCGATGGGAGGAAATGCTGGCTCGTCAACCGTCAGCGCTTGTTCGACCCCATAGACGTGCAGAGCAATGACGTCACGGGTGTGGGCCGCGTACTCGATGGCGGACCACACGTTGGGTTGTGGCCGCATCCGGAGCTC
>Ga0208849_1000889_pt1 | contig 24411 bp, 25 predicted proteins | sample NGESurdeep072012_10_FD_184470 | JGI IMG/M metagenome (GOLD analysis project Ga0208849, IMG submission 184470) | Arctic peat soil microbial communities from Barrow, Alaska - NGEE Surface sample 53-3 deep-072012 (SPAdes) | ecosystem: Environmental > Terrestrial > Soil > Wetlands > Peat ... | reverse complement strand
CGTCCAGCCGATACGCTCGCCCCGCCGCTACGCCAGCCCCAAACGCGAGGCGCAGGCCGCGGCGACCCGCGCCTCGATCCTGGACGCCTTCGCCGAACAGCTGTCGACGCCCGGACGTGACCGCCTGTCGCCGAGCGAGGCGGCGCGGCGCGCTGGCGTATCGCTGCGCACCGTGCACGCCTACTTTCCCAATGAAGAGAGCCAGGTGGCGGCGCTGGCCGCCTGGTTCGACAGCGTCCTCTATCCCGGGGGCGTGGCGCTGGCGGAAGGACCGGATGACTTGGCCCGTTACTATCGCGACATTCACTCCATGGCGCTGAGGCATCCGGTCAGCCGCGCCCTCGCGAGCCGGCGCGATGGGGTCTGGGCCGAGGTTCGCCAAAGCCGCCGGAGCGCCCGCCTTGCCGCCATTCGCAATGCCGTGACGGCCATCGGCGCGCCCCCGCAAGCCGGCGCCGACGCCACGGCCATGCTGCTCAGCCTCTCCGGCGCCGACGCCTCCTGGCCCCTCCACGATCACGGTCTGCCGCTGGACCGCATCCCCGACGTCATCGCCGGGACCGTCCAGCTGATCGTCGACCAACTCAAACGCGCGGCCGTCTCGGATCGCTAGCCGCTCAGAACGACGACCGACTCCCGGCTCTGGCTCAACGTCCAAGCGGACGGTCCGGCGATCCGAGAAGGTCGATTCTCCCCTTTGCGAGCGCTCCTGAAAGCCGACATCTGGCCGGGTCCGGCTAACCACACGTTGCCGGACGTTGGCCGAGAGGGGCGAACGCCCCTCGTCGCCTTGACGCCCCACCCGTCCGCCTACACCTTGCGCCGTTACCGGGCGAAGGAGACACCGTCATGCGGATCAAGCCGGCGAAGTTCGTTCACGTCGTCTATCGGACACGTCGCTTCGACGAGATGCTGCGCTGGTACGAGACCGTGTTCGACGCCAAGGTGCAATACCAGAACCCGGCCTTGGCGTTCCTGACCTACGATGACGAACACCACCGCTTTGCCTTCGCCAACCTAGGCGTCATTCAGCCGGATCGATCGGACGCCGACAAGCGCGGGTTCGTGGGCGTGGATCACGTCGCCTACACCTATTCCTCGGTCGGCGACCTGCTTGAGAACTATGCGCAGCTCAAGGAGCGCGGCATCACGCCCTACTGGTGCGTGCATCATGGCATCACGGTCTCGATGTATTACGCCGATCCGGACGGAAATCAGATGGAGTTCCAGGTCGACTGCTTCGACTCGAGCGACGACGCCAACGCCTTCATGCATGGTCCGCGCATGGAGGTGAATCCCATAGGTGTCGAATACGACCCTGAGGACTGGCTTGCCCGGGTGCGGGCCGGAACTCCGGCCTCGGACTTTCTCGCGCGCCCGATAGACCTGCCCGTTTCTCCGATCCGCGGCGCGTTGATGTCCGCCTAGTTCTGGCGCGCGCGTCCGCTTTCGACCGTCGATGCGGGCACATTGCCGGACAATCCCATCCGCCTCGCCGCCGCGTCCGCCGCCGCATCGGTTCCGGCGAAGCAGCCGAAGCCCTTGGTCCTCTCGCGACCATTGGCGCCTAGGCCACGGCAGCCAGCTCGCGCGACATAAGTTCCCTCCAGGTCGCGAGACTGTCGGACGGAGCCCGTGGTCTGATATCGCGGATCAGTGCGTCGACATGTTCGCGATATTCGCCGCTCATGAGATCGCGGTTCATCGTCCAGGCCACGCGGCAGGCGGGAACGGCAAGGAAGCCGCGCAAGGTGGCCGCGTCGGTTTCCCAGCTGGTCGAGAGCAGAAGCCCGGCCCGATACTGCAGGAAGCTATCTTCGATGCTCCAGAACAGGGCCGCAAAGAACGCATTGACGGCTTCTACTTGGAAATCCTCGATCGCCAGATCGGCCTGAAGACCCCGGGTCAGCGCCTTGCTCAACTCAGGTTCCGTCCGTTTCAGGATGAGTTCGGTCACGCGAGCGCTGCGTCCCTGTTGCAGGAGCGCCTTTTGATTCTTGTTCGCCTGCCGCATCTGCAACACCAGGAAGGCCAAGGTCGCGACAACGGCCACGCCGCTGACAAAGCTGCCTACGGCTGCAAGGTCTGAAAGCGTCATGCGATGTCCCCCGAGGATTGAAGTCAGGGTGGACCCATAGCCGATTTCAGTCAGCGCATGACCTCAGCGGGCCGAAGCGTTCACTTTGCGAGACGACAGCGACGTCCTGCTTAACGGCGATCTTACCCGGTAGGCCTTCGCCGAAAAGCCGACACTCGGAGCGAGTCCGCCAATCCACCGCTGGGCGGACTGAGTGGTCAGCCCCATGCTTCCCCTCGGACCGAAGTTGATTGAACCGATCGCCGGAGGCGGGTTTCCCTCCGGTTCAAGCTTCGCGACGCGAAGTCTCCTTTCCACCAAGGAGGCCGACGTGGCGATCATCGGGTACGCGCGGGTCTCGACCCAGGACCAGAATCTCTCACTTCAGTTGGACGCGTTGAAGGCGGCGGGCTGCGAGCACCTCTTCGAGGACCGTGCGTCGGGCGCGAAAGCAGATCGGCCGGGCCTTGCGGCCGCTATCGGCTACGTCCGTGCCGAGGACATTCTCGTTGTTTGGAAGCTCGATCGGCTCGGCCGTTCGCTGACCCATCTGATCGACACCGTCACCGCGCTGGATACGCGGGGCGTCGGGCTCCGGTCGCTCACAGAGGCGATGGACACCACGACGCCCGGAGGCAGGCTGATCTTCCATCTGTTCGGCGCCCTCGCGCAGTTTGAGCGAGATTTCATTCGTCAGCGAACACGCGCTGGCATCGAGGCTGCCGCCAAGCGCGGCCGGAAAGGCGGCCGTGCTCCGGTCGTTACGGACGAGAAGCTCAGCCGGGCGCGAGCGCTGATCGCCTTGGGCCTCAACGTCAGAGAGGTGGCGGTCAGGATCAAGATCGGCAAGACCTCGCTCAACAACGCAATCGGTCCAAGCTCAGAGCGGCGGCGGTCCTTGGGAGAGGCCAGGGCGGACGACGCACCCGGTGCGGGATTTCCGTAGACACATATACGGAAAGCCCGTATAGACGCTCATGGCGGGCCGGCGTGAATTCGATTGGGACGACGCGAAGGCGCGGGCCAATCTCGCCAAACATGGCGTTCCCTTCCACTACGCCGCCGGTGTCTTCCTGGACCCTGGCATGGTCGAGTTCGACGCCAGCCATGAGGGGGGATGCGGAAGTACGGCTGAAAGCGGTCGGGCTGATCGAAGGCAAGCTCTTCGTGGTCGTTTTCGCGGACCGCAGCGAGGCCCGCCGCATCATTTCCGCCCGCCGGGCAAACACGAAGGAGCGTAGAGCTTATGACCCGGTTCACCCTCAATCCGAGTAGCAAGCCCGAGCTTTCGGTCGCGCAGCGCGATCGGTTGGACGCCATGACCGAGGCGGACATCACCGCTGCGGCCGAAGCCGACGTTGACAATTCGCCACTGTCCGACGTCGAGCTAAGCAAGATGCGTTCCGCTCGGATCATTCGGCAGACTCGCCTTCATTCCGGGCTTAGCCAAGCGGCGTTCGCGAAGACATATCGCATCAATGTGGCTCGACTTAGAGATCTGGAACAAAGGCGCACTCAAGCTGACAGCGCGCTCTTGGCTTATCTCACGGTGATCGAGAGAGAGCCCGAGACCGTGCGGCGCGCGCTTGAAAAATGAGCCGTCTGCGATCGTAGCAGATCAACACCAAAGGGCTTTTCGGACACCATTTTGCGGGCAAAGACTCGCCAACGCCGCCCTCGGTCCGCGCGGCCATCAATTACCGGCCAGGCCGCCGACGTTTCGGCACAATCGGTCGATTCGCCGATTGGCGCGGCGGCCCAAAGCGGGCCTTCGCAACTTGACAGCAATCGGCCGCCCAGTGGCTAATGACTCGCATCTCATTCCGGAGGCAAGCGGTGGTTACCACGAGGGCTGTGGCCGAGCGTCTCGCTGACCATCTTCATCCGCGCCTGGCGGCGCTGCGCGACAATCCCGGCGGTGAGGCTGAGTTCTGGGCGGAGATCGCACGCGACCGCGCGCCGCTGATCGAGTCGGACCGGACAGCAGGATACAGCATCGTCACCTACGTCTTCGCGATACCCGCTGGGGCGTCGCACGTGGTGGTGAATTCGGGCTTCGGCAACGCGCGCGACAATTTGATGGGCCGCATTGCGGGCACGAACGTCTGCCATGCCGCCTACCGCTGCCGCAACGACCTGCGCACGAACTACAGCTTCTCGCCCGACATGCCGCTGATCTCCTTCGACGAGGCGAGCGAGGCCGACATCGCGGCGATGATGGCGTTCATGCGCGAGCATCCGCCAACCCCTGATCCGCATTGCCGCGATCACTTCCTGATTCGTTACAGCGGATATGCGCCGGACCAGGACACTTCAGTCCTCGCCCTTCCGGACGCGCCAGACCAGTCTCCGGTCAGCTTTCGCAAGGGCGTGGCGCGGGGGTCGATTGAACTGCACACGTTCTGCAGTGAAATCTTGGATAACGAGCGTCGCATCTGGATCTACACGCCGCCAGGCTACGACCCATCCAGCGAAGAGCCCTATCCGGTGCTGGTCGCCTTCGACGGCGGCTCTGCGCTTAGCACGATGCCGACCCAGTGCATGCTGGACGACCTGATCGCCGACGGTCGCATTCGACCCCACGTGGGCGTCTTTATCGACAACGCTACGGACACCTCCCGCAACGACGAACTCCCGTGCAGCGAGCCCTTTGCTCGTTTCGTCGAGGAGGAGTTGCTGCCATGGGTGCGCGGAAAATACCGCGTTTCCCACAAGGCCAAGGATCATACGGTAACCGGCGTCAGCCATGGCGGCCTGGCGTCGATGTGGTTCGGCTTCCGCTTGCCGCATGTGTTCGGGACCGTCATCAGCCAGGCAGCCTCACTCTGGTGGGGCCCCGGCTGGGTCCAGGGGACGGCGATGAGCGGTCAGCAGTACGCGCCCGAGTGGCTGATCGAGCAGTACGCCAACGCGAACCGCCTGCCGGTTCGGTTCTGGATGGAGATCGGCCTTCTGGAACATCCCGAACGGATGCTCGCCAGCAACCGCCGCATGAAAGCGGTGCTGGAGGCCAAGGGCTACGACCTGGCGTACAGCGAGCCCTGTGGCGGCCACGACTACGCGCTTTGGCGCGGCACGCTCGGCGACGCGCTCGCCCACATGCTTCCGGCTGCCCGCGCGCGACGAGAGACGGCTTAGAGTCGATCATTGCTCGCCAGACCCCTTCCCGACCGCGGACATCGCGCGGCGTCCGCCAAAGGACCCGTGGGCGGACTGTTCTGCCGCTCTCAGGTGTCGCGCGGGCTGGCGGAGCTTCGCGCATGGGGCCAAGCGTAATTCAATCCACTAGCGCAAAGCTGGCGCCATATCCGGGGTGGATTCGGCGCCCCGCTTGCCGCGCCGGCCGATGCCCCCCATCCCACCCGACGACAAGAGGCCGACATCGGCCAGCAGGATTGGAATGGCCCATTTGTTGGGCGCGGCGATGTAGCGGGGCTGCCAGACCGGGTCGTACTTGTCCTTGAAGCGGCGAACCCCGCGAAAATTGTAGATTTCCTCGCCGCGCTCGAAGAGCAGCCGGCCGACCCGCGACATGATCGGGGCCAGCGGGCGATCCTCGAGGCCAGCGAGGGGGGCCATGCCGAATTCGAAGGCGACGTAGCCTTGCTCGCGTCCCCACTGCAAAAGCTCGACGAACAGGAAATCCATGACGTTCTTGGGCGCGTCGTCGGCATAGCGCATCAGATCCATGGAAAAGGCCGTGCGCCTGGCGGTCAGCCACAGGGTGGCGAAGGCGATCACCGACTCGCCGAGCCGAACGATCGCCAGCGGGAATTCAGAGACATAGGCCGGCTCGAAGCCACCCATCGAGAACGCCTTTTCGCCCCCCGCGTGATGGCTCAGCCACTCGTCGGAGATCCGCTGCAGCTGCGGGGCCAGATCGCGGCTCTCGCCCGCCGGCACGACTTCGAACCGCGCCCCTTCCTCCCCCGCCTTGCGCCAGCTGCGGCGGACATTGCCGAACCGCCGCCCCTCGACCGAGAAGCTATCGAGCGGCACGGCCGCCGACTCGCCGATTTTCTGGATTGAAAAGCCGAGCTCGACCAGATCGGGCAGGTCCTCGGGCCCGATGCCGTAGATGCCGGGCCGCGCCGCATGGGCGTCGGCGAGCTCGCGGAAACACCAAAGCAGGTCGAGCCGCTCCTCGCGGCAGCCGACGGGCGCGCCAAGGCCGATCCACGAGCGCCCCCTGACCCCGAACATCAGGAAGCTTTTGCCCGACGGTGAAAACAGGAACCGCTTGTCGCCAAGCAGGGCCAGACTGGCGCCAGGCTCGGCGCAATCGGCGCTGGCCAGTATCGTCCGGACGCGGCGAAAGTCGCTGTCGGCCTCGCCGACCACCGGCGGTGTCGCGGGCGTAGCCAGCATTCGCCAGACCCCGACCAGGAGCAGCAACGCCGCTGCGCCGGCCGACGAGGCGATGGCCCTGTCGGGATCGCCGAGCGCGTTGAGGACCGAGGCGTTGGCCCGGTCGAGGTTCTGAAACGACCACCAGCCGACGAGCCCGGCCCCCGCGACCGCCGCCAGGGCCGAGAGCATCCAGCCTGGGGTGATCTCCATCCGCGACAGTCGCGCCGAGCGGGAAAAGGCTTCCCGGCAGGGGGCCAGCAGCGCGGTCAGCGCCAGGAGGATCAGCGACTCCTCCCAGTTGAAGCCCTTGAACAGCGCCAGGATCGCCGCCGCCGGCAGCACGGCGGCGCTGGCCGCCCACGCCGCTCCAAGACGCCGTGACAGGCCGAAGGCAAGCATCACCAGCACCAGGCCAAGAATACTGGAGACGAAGTTGCTGATCTCGATAAGGACGATCGGCGCGTGTTCGGCCAGCCAGGTGAAGCGGACCGGGTCGGACGGGGTCGCGCCCGACGCGAGCAGCATGACCCCGGAGGCCGCGACCAGCAGCGCCGCCGAGCGAGGGGCGGCGGCCAGAACGGCGGGTCGAAGTTCGCGCAGCCACCGCATGAAGCTCCCTTTCAAGCGAAAGACTACAAGGCCCGGTGAATCTATAGCCGCTTGTGGTTGGCAATCACACCGCGCCCCTGCACCCTTGCGGCGCCCGGCGGCGGCGCTAATGTAAAAGTCGCGATCGGCCGGACGCGGCAAACCGATAGCTCAATTCATGGGTTCGGTCCGCCAGGCCCCAAGCACTAGGACTGTGAGAGACACCAGATGGCTGATTTCGGCGGCGCCGACGTCGCGGCCTTCCAGGCAGAGGCCAAGGATTGGCTGGCGGCCAACTATCCGGCGGCATTGCGCGACCCGGCGCCCCGCATCGATCCGGAGGCCATGTGGGGCGGCCGCGCATTCGTCGGTGTCACCGACGATCTCCAGATCCAGTGGATGCGGGCCATGGCGAGCCGGGGCTGGACCGCGCCAACCTGGCCCAAGGCCTATGGCGGAGGCGGCCTTTCCAAGGAAGAAGCGCGCGCGCTGGAGATCGAGCTTTCCGCTGGCGGCTATCGTACTGCGCTGGCCTCGTTCGGTCTGTGGATGCTGGGCCCGGTGCTCTTGGAGTACGCGAGCGAAGCGCAGAAGGCCGAACACCTGCCCAAGATCGTCGGCGGCGAGATTCGCTGGTGCCAGGGCTATTCCGAGCCGGGCGCCGGCTCGGACCTGGCCAGCCTGCAGACCCGCTGCGAGGACGGCGGCGACCACTGGCTGATCAACGGCCAGAAAATCTGGACCTCCTACGCCAATAAGGCCGACTGGTGTTTCTGCCTCGTGCGGACGGATGCGACCAAGAAGCATGAAGGGATCAGCTTCGTGCTCATCGACATGGCGAGGCCCGGCGTGGAGACGCGGCCCATCAAGCTGATCTCGGGGGATTCCACGTTCTGCGAGACCTTTTTCACCGATGTGAAAATTCCCAAGGGCAATCTGATCGGCAAGGTCGGCGGCGGCTGGGAGATCGCCAAGCGGCTTTTGCAGTATGAGCGGCAGAACATTTCCGGCGGTTTTGGCGGCGGCGGCGGCGCGGGCGGTACCGCCGGCGATCTGGCCCAGATCGCGGCGCGCTATATCGGCCGCGACGAGGGCGGCTCACTGGCCGATGCCGACCTTCGGGCGCGGATCACCAGAAACAAGATGGATTTCCAGGCCTTCTACCTGACCATCGCGCGGGTGGCGGCCGAGTCCCGCAGCAACAGCGGCCCGAGCGCGGCGACCTCGATCATCAAGTATGCCGCCGCGACGCTGGCCCAGGAACGATCCGAGTTGATGGTCGAGGCGATGGGCCATCAGGGCCTGGGCTGGGAAGGCGAGGGCTTCTCGCCCGCCGAGGTGATGGCCGCGCGCGGCTGGCTGCGCTCGAAAGGCAATTCGATCGAGGGCGGCACCTCCGAGATCAACGTCAATGTGGTCGCCAAGCGCGTTCTGGGCCTTCCCGATCCGAAACCGAACTAAGACACCACGCGCGCGGCGCATTTCGCCGCGGCGATCGATTTGAGAGGCCTTTTCAAAAGGAGCGAATTTCACGATGGCCGACTTTGGCGCCGATACAGAAACCTTCCGGGGCGAAGCCCGCGCCTGGCTGGAAGAGAATTTTCCCAAATCCCTCGGCCGTGATCCCGAAGCCGCCGCCGAGGCGCTGATGGCGCCGGGGCGTCCGACGGGCGACGCCGCGCTCTGGCGCCAGCGCATGGCCGACAAGGGCTGGGGCGCACCGACCTGGCCGCGTGAATACGGCGGCGGCCTTTCGCCGGCCCAGGCGCGCGTGCTGCAGCAGGAGATGGCCAAGATAGGCGCGACCAATCCGATCGTCGGCATGGGCACCAGCATGTTCGGTCCGACCTTGCTCGAATACGGGACCGAGGATCAGAAACAGCGCCACATTCCGCCGATCGTGCGCGGAGAACTTCGCTGGTGCCAGGGCTATTCCGAACCCGGCGCCGGCTCCGACCTCGCATCGCTGCAGACCAAATGCGAGGACGCCGGCGACCACTGGAAGGTCAACGGCCAGAAGATCTGGACCTCGGGCGCGCAATACGCCGACTGGTGTTTCTGCCTGGTTCGCACCGATCCGGCCCGCAAGCACGAGGGCATTTCCTTTGTGCTCATCGACATGCATCAGCCGGGAGTCGAAACCCGGCCGATCAAGCTGATCAGCGGCGCATCGCCGTTCTGCGAAACTTTTTTCACCGATGCGCGGGTCGAAAAGAACGACATGGTCGGGCCGGTCAACGGCGGCTGGACGATCGCCAAGCGGCTGCTGCAGCATGAGCGATCCGGACAGGGCGGTGGGCGGATGATGGGCGCAGGAACCAGCGTTCCCGATCTGGCCAAAACCTATGTCGGCGTCGACGCCAAGGGCCGTATAGCCAGCAGCGATCTTCGCGCCCGCATCGCCGCGCACATGATGGGGGCTCGCGCGCACCTGCTGACTCTTCAGCGGGCGACCGCCGAAGCGCGGGGCAATCAGGATCCCAGCGCGACCACCTCGGTGATGAAGAACTCCGGCACCCGGATCGGTCAGGAACGGGCTGAACTTACGCTCGAAATCATGGGGCTGCAGGGCCTGGGCTGGGAGGGCGACGATTTCAGGGACGAGGAGCGCGCAGCCGTTAGAGGTTGGCTGTCCGGCAAGGCGACGACGATTTTCGGGGGCTCATTCGAGATTCAGAACAACATCATTTCCAAGCGGATTCTGGGACTGCCCGAGATCACCCGCTCAACCTGACGTCCACGGGCGCATTCGAATAATTTCATTTCAAGGAGACGCATTGCATGGCCGACTTCGGCGGCGACGATATCGAAACCTTTCGAGCCGAGGCCAAGGCGTGGCTCGAAGCCAACTTCCCGCCTTCGCTCAAAGGGCGCGGGACGATGATGTACGCCGAGGGCGTCGCGCCCACGGGCGGCGACTACCGCGCCTGGAAAACGGCGATGGCCGAGAAAGGCTGGGGCGTTGCGACCTGGCCGCGGGCCTACGGCGGCGGCGGCCTGACACCGGCGCAGGCGCGGGTCCTGCAACAGGAAATGGGACGCATCGGCGCGTTCAATCCCATTGGCGGCATGGGCGTGATGATGTTCGGCCCAACCTTGCTGGAGTACGGAAACGAGGCGCAGAAGCGCACCCACATCCCCCCTATCGTTGCCGCCGATCTGCAGTGGTGCCAGGGCTTTTCCGAGCCGGGAGCGGGCTCGGATCTCGCATCGCTGCAGACACGGTGTGAAGACAAGGGCGATCACTGGCTGGTCAACGGTCAGAAGATATGGACCTCCGGCGCCCAGTACGCCGACTGGTGTTTCTGCCTGGTGCGGACCGACACCGCCAAGAAGCACGAGGGCATCAGCTTCCTTTTGATCGACATGAAATCGCCCGGCATCGAAGTGCGGCCCATCAAGCTGATCAGCGGCAATTCGCCGTTCTGCGAGACCTTCTTCACCGATGTGAAGGTCCCCAAGCAAAATCTCGTCGGCCCCCTGGGCGGCGGCTGGACGATCGCCAAGCGCCTGCTGCAGCACGAGCGAAGCGGGCTTTCCGGCGGCGGTGGCGGCGGCGGTGGTCGCGGCGGCATGTTCGGCGCCCCGATCGCCGATCTGGCGAGAACCTACATTGGCCTTGATGAGGAGGGCCGGCTGGCGAACGCGGATCTGCGCGCCCGCATCACCGCCCACGAGATGGACTCTCGCGCCTTCCAGCTGACCGCCATTCGTTCGGTGGTCGAGGCGAAATCGAACCAGGGGCCTAGCGCGGCGACCTCGATCATGAAGAACGCGGGCACCAAGATCGGCCAGGACCGGGCCGAGCTGACCCTCGAGGTCATGGGAACCCAGGGCCTTGGCTGGGAGGGCGATGACTTCAAGGCCGACGAGCTGGCCGCCGTCCGCGCCTGGCTCGGCGGCAAGGCGACGACCATCTACGGCGGCTCGTTCGAGATTCAGAACAACATCATTTCCAAGCGGATATTGGGCCTGCCCGATCCGCTCGGCCCTTCAACCCATTGACCAAAGCAAAGAGGACCTGACGCGCCCATGGCCGTGCTGACCGAAGAACAGAGTCTGCTGCGCGACGCCGCGCGCACCTGGACCCAGGAAAAATCCCCCGTCTCCGCGTTCCGCAAGATGCGCGATAGCAACGCCCCGCTTGGCTACGACACCGCCGCCTTCGCCGAAATGGCGCAGATGGGCTGGACCGGGGTGATCATCCCGGAAGCCTATGGCGGTTCGGATTTCGGCTATCTCGGCATGGGCATGATCCTCGAAGAGACCGGCCGCACCCTCACCGCATCGCCGATCCTGGCCACCGCGCTGGCGGCCGCCAGCGCCATCGTCCTTGGCGGCGACGAAAACCAGAAGCAGACCTGGCTGACCAAGATCGCCTCGGGCGAGATCGTCGCCACCCTGGCGGTGGACGAGGGTGCGCACCACGCTCCGGCGAAGATCGCGCTCAAGGCCGAAAAGGCCGGGGAAGGCTATGCGCTGAGCGGGGCCAAGACCTTCGTGCTTGAGGGCATGGCGGCCGGTCTGTTCGTGGTTTCGGCGCGCACGTCCGGGGAGAGCGGCGCCACCGATGGCGTCAGCCTGTTCCTTGTCCCCGCCGATGCCAAGGGGCTGTCTCGCAAGGCGCTCAAGCTCGCCGATTCACGGGGCGCGGCGTCTCTCTCCTTCGAGCGGGTCGAGGTCGGGGCCGACGCCCTGCTCGGCGAGGCGGGTAAGGGATGGGAGCTCCTGGAAAAGATCCTCGACCGCGCAAGGGCGGGTCTCGCCGCGGAGATGCTAGGCGCCTCGGCCCAGGCCTTCGACACCACGCTCGACTATCTGAAGACCCGGGTCCAGTTCGGCCAGGTAATCGGGGCCTTCCAGGCCCTGCAACACCGGGCGGCCAAGATGTTCACCGACCTGGAGCTGACCCGCTCGTGCGTCGAGGCGGCGCTCAGCGCCATAGACAACGACTCGCCCGATGTTCCCGAACTGGTTTCCCTGGCCAAGGCCAAGGCCGGCGACACCCTGCACCTGATCTCCAACGAAATGGTTCAGATGCACGGCGGCATCGGCATGACCGATGCTCATGACGCGGGCCTTTATCTCAAACGCGCCAGGGCGGCGGAGGCGACATTCGGCGGCCAAGCCTATCACCGCGATCGCTACGCGACGCTGCAGGGATACTGAAATTCCAGAACAAATCTCGGTAAACTCCTCCCCCGCTCTCTTTGCGGGGGAGGTGGCGCGGCGCGTGTCGCGCCGTGACGGAGGGGGCGTAAAGCCCCATTCAAACGCGAACCCGGAGCGCCCTGCGCCCCCTCCACCACCCGCTGTCGCGGGCGGTCCCCCTCCCCCGCTACGCGGGTGAGGAATTTGAGAAATCGTCGCGGGGCGGAAAAGCCTCGCTACTTCTTCTTGGAGCCCATGCCGCTCTTGCCGGAGGTGACGACGAACGGCGAGGCGGTCGTGGCGGCCTTGGTCTTCGCCTGCTTGGGCTTGCGCGCTTCCTTGTTGCCGCGCGTCTTCTGGTCTTTGTTGGCCATGTTCGCTTCCTTATGGACGGCGCCGGCAGATTCGGGCGCCGGATTGGGAGTTTAGAAGTAGCCGGTCTCGCCCTCAACCCGCACCTGGACAACCCGTCCCTGGCCAACGGCCGCCCTGGCCAGCTTGGTCGCAGAGGCGACCACCTCGGCCTTGTCGCGCGCGCGATTGGAGTAACGGCCGTCGTGTTCAACGGCCCAAGCGCCATCGTGACGAACAATCCGGAAAATCAAGGCTGACATGAAGGTGCTCCGCGCATCGCTCATCGACGGCGTCGCACATTGCGCCTTTTATTAGCACTTGGCGAGACTTGGAATGATTCGGCCCCGGCGCAACCGGCGTGCGGTTGGCGTTGACGGCCAAATCCATGGGCGACATAACCTTTTCGCCGACCAGGAGACGGCGCCATGATCCACAAGGCTCAAGCGAGGCGCGCCGGCCGAAACGCGCGTTGGCTGATTCTGGCCGTGACTTGGCTTGCCATGTTGGCCGGCGGCGCCTGGGCTCAGAACACCGCGCCCGTCGCGCCGAGCCGCGCGGCGGCGGCTCAGAGCGCGCCTCAGCTCGACTACCGCATTGGTCCTCTCGATAAGCTGAATATCACCGTGTTCCAGGTCAAGGATCTGACCATCGACAAGATCCAGGTCGACGCCGGCGGCCAGATCCTCCTGCCGCTGATCGGGACGGTCACCGCGCAGGGCAAGACCACAAGCGAACTGTCGGCGGAGATCGCGCGACGCCTGTCGGCTCACTACCTGCAGGACCCCCAGGTCTCGGTAGTTGTCGACGACGCGGTCAGCCAGAAGATCAGCGTCGAGGGCGCGGTCAACGAGGCCGGCGTTTTCGAGATGAAGGGCCGCACCAGCCTGCTCGAAGCCGTCGCCATGGCCAAGGGCACGTCCAAGAACGCCAATCTGCACAAGGTGACCATCGTTCGAAACGTCGATGGCGCGCCGCGCGCCGCAAGCTTTGATCTGGCCGCCATCAGCGCCGGCAAGGCGCGCAATCCGGAAGTGTTCGGCAACGATGTGGTCCTGGTCGATAGTTCAAAAGCCAAGGTGTTCTGGCGAGGGCTGATCGAGGCCCTACCGGCCCTGATCGTGTTCTCGTATCTTTAAGATCGGCGCACCCGCGGCCGCGGTGGAAAGACCAGGAAGACATGAGCGTACCCCAGGGGGCCGATGACGATCTGAGGCGCCAGCCAAATCTGCCGGCCCGACTTCCGCAGGGCGTGCAGGCGCGCCAGCCGTTGCAACTGGCGCCTCCCGGTTGGGAGATGTCGCGGCCGGGGGAAAGCGACGGCGAGCCTCACCGGGACCTGGTGGATTACTGGCGCACGCTTCTCAAGCATCGCTGGATGATCCTGGCGAGTATCGTCGCTTGCCTGGCCGTCGGCGCGGCGGTGACATTGCTGACCCGTCCGATCTACACGGCCCAATCGACGCTGCAGATCGATCGCGAGGCGGCCAAGGTGGTCAGCGCCGGCGAGGTGACCTCCAGCGACAATCTGGTCGAAGGCGAGGAATTCTTCCAGACTCAATACGGTCTGTTGCGCAGCCGCGCCCTGGCGATCCGGGTGGCAGAGGCCCTCGGCCTCACCCACAGCGACGCGTTCATCCGCCAGATGGGGGCCAATCCCCGCAAGCCGGCCAACGTGACCGCCGAGGCCAGGTCCAACATCCAGCGCGATCAGGTGATGGGTCTGTTGCGAACCAACCTGGGGGTGCTCCCCAATCGCGGATCAAGGCTGGTCGGCGTGGCGTTCAGCAGCCCAGATCCTGCTCTCTCGGCCCGCGTCGCCAACGCCTTCGCCGAAAACTTCATCGCCTCCGCGCTCGACCGGCGCTACGAATCCTCGTCCTACGCGCGCGATTTCCTCGAGCGGCGGCTGGCGGAGGTCAAGGCCAAGCTCGAGGACAGCGAGCGGCAACTGGTGGCCTATGCCGCCAGCCAGCAGATCATCACCCTCAACGAGGCTGGCCAGGCAAACAATCCCGGCGCCCAGCAGTCGCTGGCGGCGGCGAACCTGGAAGCCCTCGACAACGCGCTCTCGACCGCCAAGGCGACGCGCATCCAGGCCGAAGCCCGCTGGCGCGAAGCGCAGGCGACGCCGGGGATGGGCCTGCCCGAGATCCTGCAGAGTCCGACCGTCCAGCAGATCAGCCAGGAGCGCGCCAAGCTGATGGCCGAGTATCAGGACAAGCTGAGCGTGTTCAAACCCGATTACCCGGACATGCGCCAGCTCAAGGCTCAGATCGACGAGACCGATCGTCAGCTGGCGCTCGAGGCGACCAACATACGCGGTTCATTGCGGGTGCAATACCAGGCGGCCCTGGGAGGCGAACGCGCCTTGCAAGGCCAGGTCGAGGGACTGAAAGGAGCGGTTCTCGACCTTTCCAAGCGCAACATCCAGTACACCATCCTCCAGCGGGAGGTGGACACGAACCGCACGCTCTACGATGGGCTGTTGCAACGCTACAAAGAGGTCGGCGTCGCCGGAGGCGTGACCACCAACAACATTTCCGTGGTCGATCGCGCCGAAGCGCCGCTCAAGCCATCGAAGCCCAAGCCGTTGCTCAACATGCTGATCGCCAGCTTGGGAGGGATCGTCCTTGGCGTTGTGGCGGCCCTTCTGGCCGAAGCCCTCGACCAGGCGATCCGGACTCCCGCCGATGTCGAAAGCAAGCTTGGCGTGCCGCTGCTGGGCACGGTTCCGGTGCTCAAGACGGGCATACAGCCGGCCGAGGCCCTTGCCGATACGCGCTCGCCACTCTCGGAGGCCTATTATTCGTTGCGCTCGGCCCTGCAGTTCTCCACAAAGGACGGCTTCCCAAAGACCCTGCTGGTGACCAGCGCCCGGCCGGGCGAAGGCAAGTCGACAACCGCCTTCGCCATCGCCCAGAACGTGGCGCGCCTGGGCTTCCGCACCCTGCTGATCGATGCCGACCTGCGCAATCCGTCCCTGCACAAGGTCGTCGGCATCGATAACCGCACCGGAGTGAGCAACATCCTCACCGGTTCGGCCGTACTCAAGGATGTGGTGCAGTCGGGCGGCCTGCTCAACCTGTTCGCGGCGCCCTGCGGACCGCTGCCCCCCAGTCCAGCCGAACTCCTGGCCGGCTCGCGGCTCAAGATGTTGATCACCGAGGCGGCGGCTCTCTTCGATATCGTCATCGTCGACGGCCCTCCGGTGATGGGGCTGGCCGATGCGCCGATGATCAGCGCGGTGCTGGCCGGATCGCTCCTGGTCATCGAGGCGGGCCGGACCGGTCGCGCGCAGGCGCGCGCCGCCCTGCGCCGTCTGGCGATGGCCAACGGCCACGTGCTCGGCGCCGTCCTGACCAAGTTCAACGCCCGGCAGGCTTCCTATGGCTATGGCTATGGCTACGAGTACGACTACGACTACGGCAAGAGCCCCTCCAAGCTCGCCCAGCCGAAAGCCGGCCTGACCGCCCTGCTCGACCGTACGAAAAGGCGGCGGGCGGGCGGTTGACGGTTACGCCGGTGACCCATGCGCCGGCCCGAGGGCGGTTATCACGCATATCCGTCGACGTCGGCCTGGTCGCCCTGAGTCTTTTCCTGGCCTGGACGATGGCGGCGCGGGGGTTGTCGGCGCACTTGGCCCAGTCCGAGCCCCGGACGGCGATCGCGCTGGCGCCCGACAATGGCGATGCGGCCCTTGCCCTGTCGGCGAGCGCCCTGGCCGAGGGCCGCGCCGAGGACGCGGCGACGCTGGCGCGCCGCACGCTGGCCGCCGATCCGTTCAACGCCGGCGCCCTGCGCGAACTGGGCCTGGCCCTCGACAGACAAGGGGAGGGGGACGCCGCCGACAAGGTGATGAGCGCCGCGGCGCTGCTCGGCTGGCGCGATGTCCCGACCCAGGCATGGCTGGTAAATCGGCGCCTTCGACAAGGCCGAACCGAGGAGGCGTTCATCCGGCTCGACGCCTTGTTGCGGGGCGACGTCGATGACGCCATGCGTGGCCGCATCTTCGCGCTGATGGACGCCGCCGCCGGCCTCTCCGCGAGTTTTCCCGCGGTGGTCGGGCGCCTGGCGACCGACCCGCCGTGGCGCGCGGCCTTCCTCGATCAGCTTCCCGCCACCGCCGGCGGCGAAGCGAGCGCCTACGCCGTGCTCGCCGCCCTGCGCTCAGGCCCTGCGCCGCCCCGACCAATGGAGATCACATCCCTGGTCAATCGGCTGTTCAACGCCGGCGAATATGGGCGCGCGGCGGCGAGCTGGACGGCGCTGTCGCCGCTGGCGCGCGACGCGGGCGTCTGGCCGCACGACGGCGATTTCCGGTTCGATGCGGACAACACCGTGTTCACCTGGGACACCCCGCAAGGGGTGGGGGCGGCCGCCGATGTCGAAGCGGCCCCGGCGCCAGGCGAGGGGCGGGCTCTGCGGATCGAATACGACGGCTACGCCCTGCCCGATCTGCCGCGCCAGTTGCTGACGCTCGGCCCCGGCGCCTACCGCCTCTCCTGGCGCCAGATGACCGAGGCCGGCGACGGCGCCCGGCTTGCCTGGACGGTCCAATGCGCCGGGAATGGTCCGGCGCTCGGTCGCGGCGCAGGGACTGCGGCCGAATCGTCGTGGACCCCGGTCAGCTTCGCCTTCGCCGTTCCGCCGGCGGGCTGCTCGGCGCAATGGCTGCAACTGACCGCAATCCCGGGCGAACGGCGCCAGAGCATCGTCGCCTGGTATCAGGGGTTTCGCGGGGTCGCGGCGCCGTAAGCCGGCGCGCAGATTTGGAGACCGCGCTGGTCAGCGTACGCCGCCGCCCTGGGCCAGGGTCCAGAACGTGCGGACAATAATCCGCAGATCCAGACCGAAGGAGAAATTCTTCAGGTAAAAAAGATCGTAGCCGAGCTTGACGCGGGTCTCGTCCAGGTCGGCGGCGTAGCCGGCGCGCACCTGGGCCCAGCCGGTGATCCCGGGGCGGACGAGCTGCCGGTAGGCGAAAGCCGGAATCTGCTGCGCGTAGGCTTGCGTCAGGCCCGGCTGTTCGGGCCTTGGCCCGACCAGGCTCATCGAGCCGGTCAGCACGTTGAGGAACTGTGGAAGCTCGTCGATGTGGAAACGCCGCAGCCAGCGGCCAAGCGGGGTGACTCGAACATCGCCAAGCGCCGTAGGCTGCCCGATATCGACCGGTCCGGGCGCGCGCATCGTCCGCAGCTTGATCATGCGAAAAATCCGTCCGCCCTCTCCGACGCGCGGCTGCACGAAGAACACCGGGCGGCCCATCGTCGCCAGGATCATCGGGCAGACGACGATCAGGACTGCCAAGCTGACCGGCGCGGTGACCAGCACGAGGGCGATGTCGAGCACCCGCTTGCGAAAGCGGTAGCTGGTCAGCCCACGGTTGGGCAGATGTTCGAGATCGAAGTGTTCGATGGAGACCACGCCTCGCGTTTCCTCGAGGTATTCAGCCGCGTGGCGCACGCGCTTGCCGGCCAGCAGGGCGCGAGACAGCGTTGCGGTCCACCGGGGCGTCAGGGTCTCGGCGAAGGTGACGATGAGCAGGTCGTAGTCGCCGATGTCTGCATCCGGATCCTCGATGTGGTCGAAAGCCATGCCATCTTCGCCCAGCATCGGATGCCATGGCCCCAGGATGCCGACGCGAAAGCGACCCGCGCGATGGCTCAGATAGGCGATGGCTACCCCGAGGATCCCCGAGGCCGCGCCGCCGGTCAGCAACATCGGGATCGAGTAATAGTGCCGGGTGACCAGGGTGAAGAAGGCCAGGGCCCCATGCGCCAGCAGCACCCTCTTGAAGACCATGGTGATCTTCTGATCGATGCGCCCTTTCAGGCCGATCGCGCTCAGCATCACCGCCACGTTGGCCACGCAGTTGAAGACGATGTGCGCAAGCACCTGCGGCTTGGTCATCTCATCGGAGAAGCCTCCGAAGGCCACGAGGCCATAGATCGCCGGCATGACGGCAAAGCCGATCAGCAGGGAGAGGGCCGAGAGCGCCAGCCCCGCGACCGCGCCCTGGCGCGCCGACACCTCCAGACGCCCGCCGGCCTGGGCCGCGCGGGGCGGGCTAATCGCCGGTGGATTGGCCGTGCTCATGGCTCATCTGGAACACATCGCCCTTGGCGAGGTCAAATGGCTCCGCTTCCCGGCCGCTGCCGATAGTTGCGCTCGAGCCATCCTTGGTGCGCCTCCCCCATGGCCCCGCGCCACCAGTCTTCATGGTCGAGATACCAGCGCACCGTCGCCGCCAGACTGGCGTCGAAGTCGCGTGACGGCGCAAAGCCGAGTTCGCCGCGGATCTTGCCATCGTCGATGGCGTAGCGGCGATCGTGACCCGGCCGGTCGCCGACGTGCGACTTGAGCGTTGATGTCGCCAGGCCGTTCGCCGCCGGCGCACTCCGAAAACGCGCGGCCAGCGCCGGCTCGGCCGCGAACTGGCGGTCGAGGGCTTGGCACAGACGCTCGATGAGCCCGAGATTGGTCAGTTCGGCTCCGCCGCCGACGTTGTAGCTTTCGCCGGGGCGACCTTGGCGCACGATGAGGTCGATGGCGGCGCAGTGGTCTTCGACAAACAGCCAGTCCCTGACCTGCAGTCCATCGCCATAGATGGGCAGGGCGCGGCCCTCTAGCGCATTGATCAGGAACAACGGAATGAGCTTCTCGGGATGCTGGAAGGGCCCGAAATTGTTCGAACAGTTCGATATCGTCGCCTGCAGGCCGAAGGTCTGGCCGTAGGCCCGGACAAAATGGTCCGCCGCCGCCTTGCTGGCCGCATAAGGGGAGTTGGGCGCATAGGCGGTGGTCTCGCAAAAGGCCGGGGCGTCGGGGCTCAGGCTGCCGTAAACCTCGTCGGTCGATACGTGGTGAAACCGGTGCGGACGGCCTGATCCGGCATCGAGCCAGACCCGCCGGGCGGCCTTCAGCAAGCCGTGCACGCCGACCACATTGGCCTTGAGGAAAGCGTCTGGATCGTCGATCGATCGGTCGACATGGGTCTGGGCGGCGAAGTTGACCACGGTGTCGATGACCCGCTCGCGCAGCAGCCGCGTCACCAAGGCCTCATCGCCGATGTCGCCCTCGATGAAGGTCACATCGGCGCAGCCATCGAGATTGCGTCGGTCGCCCGCATAGGTCAGCAGATCGAGAACGACGATCTCATCGCCTGGATATCGACCGCGCCAGAACCGCGCGAAATTGGCGCCGATGAAGCCGGCCGCGCCGGTGATCAGGATGGCGGTCATGCCTAGCCGGCCATCGTCGCCAGCACGCGGCGCAGGGCCACGCGCCAGTGCGGCGCCGCGGCGCCGAGCAAGGCCCAGGTCGCCGTCTTGTCCAGCACGCTGAATGGCGGTCTTGGCGCGGCGGTAGGATAGTCGGCGCTGGAAATCGGCGTCACCCTTGCATCGGCGGGCGCGAGGCCTGCCGCCCCGGCTTCCTCGCCAATCGCCTGGGCGAAATCGTACCAGGAAGCCGCCCCGGCGTCGGTGTAGTGATGAAGCCCTTCGGCGCCAACCGCGATCAGGTCCCACAGGCCCGCCGCCAGGGTGGGAGCGGATGTCGGCGTGCCGATCTGGTCGGCCACCACCCTGACGTCCCGGCCGGCGCTCAGGGCGCCAAGGATGGTGGTCAGGAAGTTGGGTCCCTGCGCACTGTAGAGCCAGGCGGTCCTCACCATCAGGGCGTCGGCGAGTATGCTCCGCACCGCTTCCTCGCCGCCAAGCTTCGAGGCCCCATAGACGCCAAGCGGCGCGGTCGGATCGCCGGGGGCATAGGGACGGCCCGAGCGGCCGTCGAACACGAAGTCGGTGGAAATGTGCACCAGCCGAGCGCCGGCCTCGGCCGCCGCCATGGCCAGGTTCCGCGGACCGTCGCGGTTGGTCCTCCAGGCGTCGTCCGCCTGGCTCTGGGCCCTGTCGACGGCCGTGAAGGCGGCGGCGTTGAGGATCAGATCCGGCCGCGCAGCTTTGACCGCCCGACGGACCGCCGCCAGATCGCCGATGTCGAGCTCGGCGCGCGTCCTACCAAGGACGGTCCAGCTGGATTTTGCCGCCCGCGTCCACGCCGTCGCCAGCTGGCCGCCGGCGCCCGTGACCAGCGCCCTCATGGATAAAGCCGCGCGCCGGCGAACGACCCCGCGCTCGCGTCCCTGGCCGAGAGAACGGGCGCCGCGCCATCCAGCGGCCAGGGGATGGCGAGGTCCGCATCGTTCCAGGCGATCGCCTGTTCGTCGGCCGGCGCATAGAAATCAGTGCATTTGTAGATGAGGTCGGCGGAGCGCGACAGCGTCAGGAACCCGTGGGCCGTTCCAGGGGGCGCCCACAGCATGCGGCGGTTGGCTTCGCTGAGCTCGGCGCCGAAACACCGCCCGAAGCTCGCCGACGACCTGCGAAGATCGACAACCACGTCAAACACTGTCCCAGCGGTCACCCGAATGAGTTTCCCCTGCGGCCGCGGCGCCTGGTAGTGCAGCCCGCGCAGGACACCCTTGGCCGAACGGCTGTGGTTATCCTGGACGAAGGTTGCATCGATGCCGGCCGCCGCGAAGTGCGCGGCATGCCAAGTTTCCATGAAATATCCGCGATCGTCGCCGAACACACGCGGCTCGATCAGCATCACCCCGGCGATGTCGGTGGCGACAAAGTTCATCGGGCCAGCGCCCGGGGGCCGTCCTTACGCGTGCGCCTGGGCTCCATGCGCGCACATTGCCCAAGCTTCCCGGCCCGGGCCAGCGCAAATCACGCGCCGCCGCATTCGAGCGTCGCCGCTCGATCGCTGCGGCGGTGATCTACAACTTCAGTAGACAGTAATGCAGTACAGACCCAGGGCCAGTACGCCGAATGCGGCGTAGGCCGCCTGCTCAGCTAAGAAGTTTATTAACCTTACCATCATGTAAATCCTTCAGCAACTTCGTGCCGTTGCTTTCAGGCTATAGCGTAGGTAAGTGAATCGAGCGTTTATGCTCGAAGAAACTTCATTGGCTTGAGCACCGCCGACTTGCCCTCGCCGCTCCCGTGCGCGGCGCTCGTATTGACATTCGGGCGACCAATGGCGTTGTATCGACAGTTGTAGCGACTAGACGCAGGCTTCAAATGCACGTTCACATCCGAAAGTGGGGCAACAGCGCCTCGGTGCGGTTGCCGGCGGCGATCATGGCCGCGGCGTCGGTGCGCGTCGATCAGGCGGTGGACATCCGCGAAGAGCATGGCCTTATCGTCATCGAACCCATTCGTCCCCGTGGGGCGCTCGAGGAGCTCCTGGCCCAGATGGACCCCAGCACCTTTCCCGATGATATCGATTTTGGTCCGCGCACGGGCGGCGAGGTCTGGTGATGTCCGATTATGTCCCCGCCCTTGGGGACATAGTCTGGCTCGAGTTCGATCCCCAGGCGGGCCACGAACAGGCGGGACGCCGCCCGGCGCTGGTGCTCTCCGGCGCCGGCTACAATGGCCAGCGCGGGATGATGATCTGCGCTCCGATGACATCCAGGATCAAAGGCTACGTCTTTGAAGTCGTCGTCGGCAGCGACCCGCCAAGCGCGGTTCTGGCCGACCAGGTGAAGAGCCTCGACTGGCGCGCTCGACACGCTTCGCGCAAAGGCGCGGTCGATGCGAAGACACTGGCCGAGGTCCAGACGAAAATCCGCGCTCTCCTGGAACTCTGAGGCGGCTCTGAAAGCTCGCGGGGAGGGGGTCGACGTGCGAACCCTCAAGAGAGTGAGCATGGAGCGGGTGAAGGGAATCGAACCCTCGTCGTAAGCTTGGGAAGCTTCTGCTCTGCCATTGAGCTACACCCGCGCACGCCGATCAGCGTGGCCTAAAGGCGGGCTGGTTCTTGCATGGCAAGGTATGGGTCGCAAGTTGGCTTGCGTGCCGCTTTCAGGGTGGCGACAGGCCTATCCAACAAGTTCGCGCAGCCCAGCCACGACCCGGTCGTTGTCCTGACCCAGCAGGGTGTCGCCGACGTAGAGCTCGGTAACGCACCATCCGGGGATTTCGGCCGGCCGGGCGCCGCCGATGAGCCAGATGCCGTCGCGGGCGGCGATTGCGTCGCGCCGTTCGAGCACTGTTTCGGCCGGGGCCGCGATGTAAAGATGCATCATGTTGGTCTGCGGCTTGGCCGGATTTACCTTGAGACCCGGAACATCAGCCAGGGCTTCGGCGAGGGAAAGCGCGCGCGCATAGCACGCGTCCATCATCGCCAGGCGGGCGTCGACGCGCATGGCGGCCGAGGCGATCATCGGGCTCTGGTGGACCAGGGTCCCGCCCATGCGGCGTCGCCAGAGCCGCGCTTCGGCGATGAAGTCCTGGTCGCCGGCCAGAACCGCGCCCGCGATCCCGCCCAGACCCTTGTAGACGGAGACATAGACCGAGGCGAAGCCGTCGGCGATATCCGCGTAGGATCGGCCATAGAAAGCCCGGCACTCCCACAGCCGCGCGCCGTCCATGTGCAGGGCGATATGCCTCTCCCGCGCCAGAGTCTTGAGCGCCTCGAGCTGATCCCAGTCCGGCAACTGACCGCCGGCCTCGCGGATCGGCAACTCGACCACGAGGCAGGCCAATGGCTGACGGTCGGCCTCCAGATCGGCCGCCGTCATCGGCCGCAGGCGATCACCGACCACCGCGCCGTGAAGGTGGAACAGGGCCTGATAGGCCTCGCGCTCATGCAGGATCAGGTGCGAGGTCGCATGCAGGCCAAAGCGTGGCAGGCCCGCGCGGTCGGCCCAGATCTTGATGGCGATCAGCTGGGCCATGACGCCGCTGGGCATGAAGGCGGCGGCCGGCTTGCCGGTCAGGCCGGCGATCCGGCCCTCGAAATCCTCGATCAGCCGGCCCTCGCCGTAGACGTCGTGAGCGACATCGTTGGCCAGGCACCAATCGGCCATCAGGCGGAACTCCTCGGCCGGCGGCGGCGTGCGAAATCCAGGCAGGATCACGGTGCAGCGCTCGCGGAGCTGTTGACGATCGTCGGCGGTCAGCGGCATCGTTTGGCTCGGGTTCGGCGGGGCTTGGCAGGTCTTCCCACGTTTCGCCGTCGGGACGGAAGTGATCAGCAAAAGGCGGCGGGCGCGGCAAGGCGCGCGTTGACGCCGCGCCTCCCCGGTCTCACCATGCGGCGATATTCTTTCTGTCCTTCAAGGAGCCCGACCATGGCCGATGGCGAGATGGCGCCCAAGGCGAAGTTTCATTCGATGATGGAATGCACGCAAGGCGACTGGATGGCGATCGGGGCGGCGTCGGCGCCGTTCCGCCGCGCCTTGCCCGATCGGATGCTGACCAGTCTGCGCGAACTGGGCGACGATGCCGGCGGCTTTGCCGTCAGCCGGCTCGAGCATTCGCTGCAGAGCGCCAGCCGCGCACACCGCGACGGCCGCGACGAGGAATATGTCGTCTGCGCCCTGATCCACGACATCGGCGATCTGATGGGCCCCGCCAACCATGCCGAGGTGGGGGCGATGATCATGAAGCCGTTCATTTCGGACGCCAACTACTGGATGATGGACAAGCACGGCATCTTCCAGGGCTATTACTTCTTCCAGCATGTCGGCCTGGACCCGAACATGCGCGAGCAGTTCCGCGGCCACCCCCACTTCGAGTACTGCGCGCAGTTCTGCCACCTCTATGACCAGAACAGCTTCGATCCGGGCTATGATTCCATGCCCCTGGAGGCCTTCGAGCCGATGTTGCGCCGCGTGCTCGAAACGCCGAAGCACACGATCTATCGCAAGGATCCGGCCTGAGGGCGCGCCCCTTCCACCCCCGCGCCTACTGCGCGGCGGTCCCCCTTCCCCGCTGCGTGCGTGTGAAGGATTTCCGGTTTTGCCCGCGGGAAGAGGTGCGGAGCGGCGAGGGTCGCGACGTGGCGGATTGGTGGGAAGGCGCGCGGCTCTTGGC
>Ga0208849_1000888_pt1 | contig 24462 bp, 22 predicted proteins | sample NGESurdeep072012_10_FD_184470 | JGI IMG/M metagenome (GOLD analysis project Ga0208849, IMG submission 184470) | Arctic peat soil microbial communities from Barrow, Alaska - NGEE Surface sample 53-3 deep-072012 (SPAdes) | ecosystem: Environmental > Terrestrial > Soil > Wetlands > Peat ... | reverse complement strand
GTCGATCTTGACCTCGGTGCCCGACCACTTGCCGAACAGCACGCGGTCGCCGACCTTGAGGTCGATCGGAATCAGCTTGCCGGCTTCGTCACGGCCGCCAGGGCCGACCGCCGTGATCTCGCCCTGCGAGGGCTTTTCCTTGGCGCTGTCCGGGATGATGATGCCGCCAGCTGACTTCTCTTCGGCGTCGATGCGCTTGACCACAACGCGGTCGTGGAGCGGACGGAATTTCATGCAGTCCTCCTAAGTTTTTGAAGATGTTGTAGAGTTTTGAAAGATTGGCAGTCTATGCCAGCGAGTGCCAGCGAGACCGAAGTGGACATAGTCCACAGCTGCGCGGGGAGCAAGGGCTTCTAGCAGAAAAATTAGCACTCGAATATGACGCCTGCCAACTTTGGTCATCGTCGTTAATTCGGCCGGGGCAGCCCCCAACCCCGCATTAGCACATGCGGTAAGCTGCTGCCAACGCAACAAATTTCAACGGTTCATTAAACATTTAGGCTTGTGATGGGTTGGTATCGTGCGTCACATTTCTCTCATGTGAGCGCATCTCCACCGGGTGGCTCCCGGTCGGCGGCCATCCCTTGCAAATGCGCTCCAGCAATGGAGGTTGGCATGGTCTCGCGGGTTGGGGTTTCCGAGGACTTTCGGAAACAGGTGCTGAGTTACGGGCTGACGACGGCGCAAATACTTTACCGGCTGCCGGACCATCCCTCGCTGCTACAGACCTATGTCTGGCAGAACTACGATCTGTTTCCGAAATTTCCGGTGTTGAAGGATTTTCTCGCCTTCTGGCAGGAAAAGCTGGAAGGGCCCTTGTTCTCGGTGACCGTGGCACATTCCAAGCTGATCAAGCCTGCCGAGCTTCGCGCGGTCGACGGCGTATTCCGGCTGCACTGACGGCTGATTTCGCTGGGCTTCGCTCACCCCACGGGTTGCGAATTGTGCTAACCTTTCCGGATCACGGAAAGGGAGAACGTCAATGGCCACGAAGAAGCCGACCTCGCGGGCCGCCGCCCGCACCACCGCGCAAAAAAAATCGCCGGCGCGAAAGGCTGGCGCGAAGTCCACCGCGCGAAAATCGATCAAGGCCAAGGATCGCAAGGCAAACGACCGCAAGGCCAAGGCGCGTGCGGTGCCGGTCGCCGGGCGGGCACGGCCGAAACAGCGCATCGCCATCAGCCATCACCGCGACGAGGATTTCAAGGCCGACGGCCTGCGCGCCTACGCGCACTACCGCGACCTCGGCTTTGCCGACGCAACCCACGGTCTGGCGCAAGCGCATGTGATCCGGTTGATCGGGCCGTGCAATCCGGCGGAAGTGTCAAAACTGCATTTCCACGATGTCGAGTTTCAGATGGTCTATGTGCTGAAGGGCTGGGTAAAGACCTACATGGAAGGGCAGGGCGAAACCCTGATGCGGCAGGGCAGCGCCTGGACCCAGCCGCCGCGGATCAAGCACCTGATCATGGACTATTCCGACGACGTCGAATTGCTCGAAGTGATCCTGCCGGCGGAGTTCAGGACGGTCGAACTGACGCGCTGACGCCGTCATTGTCGCTGGCGTGCTGAAAGCTCGCCCCGGAAATGACGGGAGAAGAGTCGTAGCCCGGATGCAGCGCAGCGAAATCCGGGTCCGTTGTCAGCCGCATCGCGATTCCCGGATTGCGCTGCGCTCCATCCAGGCTACCGGGCAGTCATTCCGGGGCGGGCCGAAGCAGGAACAACCTTCGAACCATGTCTTCGCTCATGCCCGCCGGCGCCGGCACGCTGCTCAGGCACAACTCGTTCGTCCTCTTTCTCCTCTCGCGAAGCCTCTCGCGCTTCTCCAGCCAGATCGGGGCGGTCGCGATCGGCTGGCAGATCTATGATCTGACCGGGAGCGCATTCGATCTCGGCATGGTGGGACTGGTGCAATTCCTGCCGACCGCGCTGTTGGTGTTCGTGGCGGGGCACGCCGCGGACCGCTACGAGCGCAAGCGTGTGGTGCAGGTCTGCCAGTTCGCCGAAGCGCTGACCGCGCTTTTTCTGGCATGGGGCGCCTATGCGGGCTGGCTGACGGTGGCGCAGATTTTCATCGCCACTGCCGCGCTGGGAACGGCGGGGGCATTCGAGAGCCCGGCGACGGCGGCACTGCTGCCGCTGATCGTGCCGCAAGGTTCGCTGCAGCGCGCCACAGCGCTATCGAGCGGCGCCGCGCAGGTCGCGACCATCACCGGACCCGCGCTCGGCGGGCTCGCTTATGCCGTGATGCCCAGCATGCCCTACGGCATCATGGTGCTGTTCTGGCTGACGGGAGCGATCCTGACCGGGGCGATCCATCCGGCGCAGCCGGCCGCGGTGAGGGATTCCGCAACACCCCACGATTTATTTGCCGGGGTCCGGTTCGTCCGCAACAATCCCGCGATTCTGGGCACGATCTCGCTCGACCTGTTCGCGGTGCTGCTGGGTGGCGCAACGGCGCTGCTGCCGATCTATGCGCGGGATATTCTCAAGGCCGGTCCGCTCGGCCTCGGCATTTTGCGCGCGGCGCCGGCGGTCGGCGCCTTGCTGATGACCATGGTGCTGGCGCGCCACACCATCAACCGCCGGGTCGGCCTGCGAATGTTTCAGGCCGTCATCCTGTTCGGGGTGGCGACGGTGGTCTTCGCGATATCGCACTGGATGTGGCTTTCGCTGCTGGCGCTGGCTGTGCTGGGCGCCGCCGATACCATCAGCGTGGTGATCCGCTTCTCGCTGGTGCAGCTTTCGACGCCCGACGCCATGCGCGGCCGCGTCGGCGCAGTGAACTTCCTGTTCATCAACGCCTCCAACCAGCTCGGCCAGTTCGAAAGCGGCGTCACCGCCGCGCTGTTCGGCGCGGTGCCGGCGGCGGTGCTCGGCGGCGTCGGTACCATCGCGATCGCGCTGTTGTGGATGAAACTGTTTCCGACGCTGCGCAAGATGGAGCGGCTGGAGTAGAGGTCATTCCGGGTCTGGTGCTTGCGCACCATCCCGGAATGATAGTCGTAGCCCGGATGGAGCGCAGCGCAATCCGGGGGCAAGTCGCGCCGGATCGCGATTCCCGGATTGCGCTGCGCTCCATCCGGGCTACGGGGCTGCGATCCTAGCCGCGTCCCACGAACGGCATCTTGCTCGCCATCACCGTCATGAACAGCACGTTGGCGTCGAGCGGCAGGTTCGCCATATAGGCGACCGCGTCCCCCACCGCCTTGGCGTCCATCCGCGGCTCCGGTATCTTGCGGCCGTCGGGCTGCAGCACGCCGTCGACCATGCGGTCGGTCATCGGCGTTGCGGCATTGCCGATGTCGATCTGGCCGACCGCGATGTCATAGGCGCGGCCATCGAGATTGGTCGCCTTGGTCAGGCCGGTGATGGCATGCTTGGTCGAGGTATAGGCCGAGGACAATGGCCGCGGCGCGTGCGCCGAGATCGAGCCGTTGTTGATGATGCGGCCGCCACGCGGGGTCTGGTCCTTCATGATCCGGAACGCGTGCTGGGTGCACAGAAACGGCGCCGTGAGATTGGTCGCGACCACCGCCTGCCACTGCGCCAGCCCGAGATCCTCGAACGGCACCGCTGGCGCGCCCATGCCGGCATTGTTGAAGAGAACATCGAGCCGGCCGTAGACGTCCATCACCCTGGCGAACAGTGCGGCGATCGATCCGGGATCGGTCATGTCGGCCGAGACCGGAAGACTCTTGCCGACATTGTCGCCGAGCTTCTGCGTCTCCTGCAGCTTTTCGATGCGGCGGCCCGCCAGCACCACCGTGAAGCCGGCGTTCATCAGCGCGAGCGACGCCGCGCGTCCGACGCCGGTGCCAGCGCCGGTCACGACGGCGATCTTGTTTTTTGCCTCTGCCATGGGGTGTCCTGCCTGTTATCTTTTTGTTTCGGTTTCGGTCTTGTAGGGTGGCCTTGGAATGTTCTGATGCGCGGCGCGCAGGGCCGCCGACCAGCGCGAGCGCAGATCGTGGAAATACGGCTCGCCCGCCTCGATGCGGTGATTGAGGTCGGCTTCGCAGACATCGGTGCGCACCACCAGCACGTCGATCGGCAGGCCGACCCCGAGATTGGAGCGCATCGTCGAATCCATCGAGATCAGACCGGTCTTGAGCGCCTCATACAGTTCGACGTCATAATGCATGGCGCGGTCGAGCACCGGCTTGCCGTATTTGTGCTCGCCGATCTGCAGATACGGCGTATCGGTGGTGCATTCGATGAAGTTGCCGGCGGTGTAGATCATGAACAGCCGCATGCGCGAGCCCTTGATCTGGCCGCCGAACAGGAACGAGACGTCGAAGGAGACGTCCTCCGACTGCAGCGCCGCGCCCTCGGTGGCGTGGACGCTGCGGATCGCCCGGCCGATGCGCTGCGCCGCCTGGAACATGGTCGGCGCGTTCATCAGGGTTTCGATGTCACCGCTGTGCGGGTCTTGCAGCCCTTCGGTCAGGGTCGACAGCACCGACTGGCTGATCGCGAGATTTCCGGCGCTGGCGATCGCCATGATGCGCTCGCCGGGCTTGGCGAAGATGTGGAGCTTGCGGAAGGTCGAGACGTTGTCGAGGCCGGCATTGGTGCGGGTGTCCGCGATCATGACCAGGCCGTCGCGCACCAGTATTCCGCAGCAATAGGTCATTCCCGCTCCCCGGAGACGTCAGATCGCGCGGAATTACTAGCCAATTTCGACGGAGGCTCCAACCCCATTCGGCGCCGCCGCGGCGGTTGCCCGGGACCAGGCACTTTCAGCGGCAAAACTCAGGATTGCGACTGCCACTGGCCCGGCCGACCGACCTGGTCGACCTTGACCGCAACGGTCAGGGTTTCCATGCCGCCGCCATAGCGGGTGCCGCGCACCGGCGCCGCGCCGAGATAGTCGAGGCCGATGGCGACGCGGGCATGGGCGTCGGTGGTACAGATTCCGTTGGCCGGGTCGAACCCGACCCAGCCGAGATCCGGTACGAACGCTTCCGCCCAGGCATGGCCGGCCTGCTGATGAACCATGCCGTCCGAGCGCAGGAAATGCCCGGCCACAAAGCGCGCCGGGATGCCGCCGCTGCGCGCGCAGGCGATAAAGATATGCGCATAGTCCTGGCACACCCCGCGCTTCAGTCCGAACGCTTCCTGCGCCGAGGTTCCGCTGTTGGTTGGATCCTCGTCGAAGGTCATGTGCTCGTTGATCTGCACCATCAGCGCGTGGAGGAATCCGAGCACGTCCTCCTCCGATTCCGTGCGCAGCTCGCGCGAAAACGTCGCCATGGCCGGATTGACTGCCGTCAGCGGCGTCGCGCGCAGGAACAGGCTCGGCGGAAAGCGCTCGTCGGTGCCTCGCAGCACGCCGCCGGTGTCGTGGGTTTCGATCAGGCCTTCGACACGGATGGTGAGGTCGGCGATCGGCCCATGGGTCAGCACATGGGTGAGATTGCCGAACGCGTCCTGATGCATGTCAAGACGCGAATCGGTGGAGACGTCGATCTGCCATTCGGCGACATATTGCCCGTCATGGCTGCCGGGCGTCATCCGCAGGATCTGGATGACGCCCGAGGCCGGCGGATCGTAGCGATAGGCGGTGGAATGGGCGATGCGCAGGCGCATGGAGACCGGGTCCGGGCTAGAGTTCAGGGATACATCGCCATGCCCGGGCTCGTCCCGGGCATCCATCTATAAGACCGTCATTGCGAGCGCAAGCGAAGCAATCCGTGGCGCGGCAAGTTTGCTTCGTCGCTTGCGCTCCTCGCAATGACGGCTGAAAGCTCGGTCGTTGCGGCAAGCAAGACGTGGATGGCCATGACGAAATCGGATGTGTTCCTTCCATTCTGTCAAACCAGATACTGCCGGGTGATGATTTCGCCAAGCCGCGCGTTGTCCGCGATGAATTCCTGGATGAACTCGTGCACGCCATGCTGGAAGATGTCGTCCATGTGGCTGTGATCGAGGCGATTGCGGACGCCGCGGGCATGGCGCTGCGAGGGGCCCTGACGGCCATAGGCGACGCCGATCTGGTCGAGATTGCGCACCAGATTGCCGTAGCAGCTCGCCAGCGATCGCGGCAGCGTATCGTTGAGGATCAAGAGGTCGGCAATCAGCCACGGCTTCAGGGTCTCGCGATAGACCCAGTGATAGGCGGTGAGTGCCGAGACCGAGCGCAGGATCGAGGTCCATTGATAATAGTCGAGCGGACCGCCGACATGTTCCTCCTCGGGCAGCAGCACATGATACTTCACGTCGAGAATGCGCGCGGTGTTGTCGGCGCGTTCCAGATGCAGGCCGAGCCGCGAGAACCAGTAGGCGTCGTTGCGCAGCATGGTCCGGTAGGCCGAGCCATCGAACCGCAGCGAGGTCTCCTGCACGAAGCGGAGGAATTTCGCCAGTTCCTCGCGGGTCGATGTGCCCTTGCCCCAGACCTCCTGCAGTTCGATCCAAGCGCTGTTGATGGTGTCCCACATCTCGCTGGTCAGCGCCGTGCGCACCGAGCGCGAGTTGAGCCGGGCGCTTTCGATGCAGTTCCTGATCGAGGAGGGATTGGACGAGGCGAAGGAAAGGTATTCGACGACGTTGCGTTCGTTGGCCTCGTCATAGGCGCGGTAGAAGCTGACACTGACCCCCGCGGTCAGCAGCGCCGAATCCCATTCGTTGGTCTTGCCGATATAGGCGGCGGGAAGCGCGGACACGCGCAGCGTGGCATCGATGGTCCGCGCCAGATATTCCGCCCGCTCGACATAGCGGGCGAGCCAATACAGGCTTTCGGCGGTACGCGACAGCATGCTTGTGTTGTGCTCTCTACTCGTCCAGAATCCAGGTGTCCTTGGTGCCGCCGCCCTGGCTTGAATTCACCACCAGCGAGCCTTCCTTCAGCGCGACACGGGTCAATCCGCCCGGCACGATGGTCACGCGGTTGCTGCCGGTCAGCACGAACGGCCGCAGGTCGACGTGACGCGGCGCGAGGCCGGAAGCGGTGCAGGTCGGACAGGTCGACAGCGCCAGCGTCGGCTGGGCGATGAAGCCCTCGGGCTCGCGCTTCAGCTTGTCGCGGAAGGCCTCGATCGTCGCCTTGGTGGCGGCCGGTCCGATCAGCATCCCGTAGCCGCCGGAGCCGTGGACTTCCTTCACGACCAGTTCGCCGAGATTGTCGAGCACGTAGGAGAGGTCCTTGGGCTCGCGGCAGCGCCAAGTCGGCACATTTTTCAGGATCGGTTCCTCGCCGAGATAGAAGTTCACGATCTCGGGCATGTAGGAGTACACCGCCTTGTCGTCGGCGATCCCGGTTCCGACCGCGTTGGCGAGCGTGATGTTGCCGGCCGCGTAGGCCGACATCAGGCCGGGCACGCCGAGTGCGGAATCCGGACGGAAGGTGAGGGGATCGAGAAAATCGTCGTCGACCCTGCGGTAGATGACGTCGACGCGTTTCAGCCCCTCGGTGGTTCGCATGAACACTTCGTCGTTCTTGACGATGAGGTCACGGCCCTCGACCAGTTCGACGCCGAGCTTGTCGGCGAGAAAGGAATGCTCGTAATATGCCGAATTGTACACGCCGGGTGTCATCAGCGCGACCGTCGGCTCGGCCGAGGCGCTGAGCGGCGCCACCGACCGCAGCGCCGACAGCAATTCGTCCGGATACCGCTCCACCGGCGCGACGCGGTGGCGGGCAAACAGGTCCGGAAACAGCCGCATCATGATCTCGCGGTTTTCCAGCATGTACGACACCCCCGAGGGCGTGCGCGCGTTGTCCTCGAGCACGAAAAAGCTTTCCGGATTGACGCGGACGATGTCGATGCCGGCGATGTGGACATAGACATCGTGCGGGACGTCCTGTCCGTTCATCTCGGGGCGGAATACCGGATTCTGGAAGATCAGGTCCTCGGGAATGATATCGGCGCGCAGGATGTCGCGGCCGTGATAGATGTCGCGCAGGAACATGTTGAGGGCGCGCACCCGCTGCTTCAGGCCCTTTTCAAGGATGGTCCACTCCTTCGCCGACATGATCCGCGGGATCACGTCGAAGGGAATCAGCCGTTCCTGGGCTTCGGCGTCGCCATCGACGGCAAAGGTGATGCCGATCCGGCGGAACAACAGCTCGGCCTCCTGGCGGCGATATTCCAGGGCGTCCGGCGGTGTCTCCTTCAGCCAGCGGGAGAGCTCCTGATAGGCCGGTCGGAGGTCGCCGCCGGGCCCGTTCATCTCATCGAACGCAACTGCCATAGGTCCCGACTGCTTTTCGAGGTCATGCCGGACGGTGCACGACGGAATGAGATGGTAGCAAGGCCCGGGCCAGCGCGATATGCATTCGTCGCGGGCATTTGCTATGGATCGCGGGAGTGCTGCCCGAAAAAACGGCTATCGGCTGTTCGTTTCGGCGGCAAAACCCGGTGGATTTGATCCGGGGCCTGGGTGAGGATGCGCGGTCGCTTTCCGGTTGGTTTCGCCGAGGGAGCCCGGGCATCGAGGGCCTCGTGGTTCGAGACGCGCGGCGTTGCCGCGCTCCTCACCATGAGGGTCTGACAAGGCCTCGGACCTTATCCTGAGGAGGCGCCAACGGGTCCGCGCGAAGCGCGGCCCGATGATATACTCCGCGCCGTCTCGAAGGATGAAGATGCGCGACGGCGAGGAGAAGTCATGAGCGATATTGTCACGGCGGGCATCCTGGTGATCGGCGACGAGATCCTGTCCGGGCGAACCAAGGACAAGAACATCGGCTTTATCGCGGAATACCTGACCAATATCGGAATCGACCTCAAGGAGGTGCGCGTCGTCGCCGACGATGAGGCCGACATCATCGCGGCGCTCGACGCGCTGCGCCGCCGCTACACCTACGTCTTCACCACCGGCGGCATCGGCCCGACCCATGACGACATCACTGCCGACAGCGTCGCCAAGGCGTTCGGCGTCAGCATCGATCATCACCCCGAAGTGGTGGGGCGGTTTCGCGAGCGCTTCCAGGGCGCCGGCGAGCTGAACGAGGCGCGGCTGCGGATGGCGCGGATCCCCGACGGGGCCGAGCTGATCCAGAGCGCGACCATCCTCGCGCCCGGCTTCCGGATCGGCAATGTCATTGTCATGGCGGGCGTGCCCTCGATCATGCAGGCGATGATGGACATTGTCGCGCCGAAGCTGAAGTCTGGGGTGCGGATGCTGTCGGAATCGGTGCGCGCCAATGCGAGGGAAGGCGACATCGGCGGACCCTTGCGCGAAATCGCCAATGCCCATCCCGACACCATCATCGGCAGCTATCCGTTTCAGGACGAAGACAAGAAACCGAACACCAATCTGGTGGTACGCTCGCGCAATCCGGACAAGCTCAGTGCGGCGATGACGGCGGTGAAGGAGATGCTGGCGGGGCTGAAGGCGGCGCGGTAGCGGATCGGTCGTGCCGGCGAGGGCATCGTCGTGGACAGGAATGCGTTGTTCTGGAAGATCGTCGATGTCGCAAGATGTAGGAAACAGCCATGACGGGTGAAAATCGGGAACTCAGCGACCAGGAACGGGCGGGCAAGGCCTTCCCGGTGTCATGGGATCAGTTTCACCGTGACTGTCGCGCGCTGACCTGGCGGCTGAACGAGGTCGGCCCGTTTCATGCCGTGATCGCGATCACCCGCGGCGGGCTGGTGCCGGCGGCGATTGTGGCGCGTGAGCTCGGCGTTCGCGTGATCGATACCGTGTGCATCGCCAGCTACGATCACACCAAGCGGGGGGACCTGAAGGTGCTGAAGGGAATCTCGGCCGACACCGCGAAACTGGGTGGCGGGACCGGCAAGGGATTGCTGATCGTCGATGATCTCGTCGACACCGGCAAGACCGGGCGGCTGGTGCGCGACATGATGCCGGCGGCGCATTTCGCAACGGTCTATGCCAAGCCGAAGGGCCGGCCGCTGGTCGACACCTTCATCACCGAAGTGTCGCAGGACACCTGGATATTCTTTCCCTGGGACACCGCGCTGTCGTTCCAGCCGCCGATCCGCGACGGCGCGGCGTGACGTTGCCGCGCGGGCTCGACCGATGCCGCTGCAAAACCGTGTCACGCCACAGGGGGACATCATCGCGACGCCGCATCGCGGAATGTTTACCGGCAATCGCGGCATCATTCATGACCCCGTCAGCAAAACCCTGACGCGCCGCTGGGCGAGCCCGGCGTGGCTGACCTGCGTCTGCGAGTTCAGGGGACGGCGGCGGCAGGTGATGGGCGGCCGCAGCTGGACCGAATTGTTCTTCCTCGACGAGGCCACCGCGTTCGCGGCCGGGCATCGCCCGTGCTTCTTCTGCCGCCGTGACGATGCCAACCGGTTTCGCGCGGCGTGGCAGGCGGGCAACGGGGTCGGGCCGGTGCGCGCGTCCGAAATCGACGCCGTGCTGCACCGCGAGCGGCTTCAGGGCGGCCGGAAACGATTGCATGCGCTGCCGATGCCGCTGGAAAAGCTGCCCGACGGCGCCATGGTGCAGGGTGGCGGCGAGAGCTATCTGATGGTCCTGGGCCGTGCGCTGCGATGGTCGCCGGGCGGCTATGGCGTGGTGCCAGCTCCGGCCGACGGCCTGCTGCTGACACCGCCCTCGACATTGCGCGCCTTCGCCGCCGGCTATCGGCCGGTGCTGCATCCGAGTGCGGCTTGAGCCAGCGGTGGGCGAACAAGCGCAGTCTGCTCTCTCCCCCCTTGTGGGGGAGAGGTGGAGAGGGGGTACCGCGAGTTCGGTGCGCGTGGCTTACCCCCCTCCCTAACCCTCCCCCACAAGGGGGGAGGGAACAAAAGCACTCACCCCGCCCTTTGCCGCGCCAGTCGCGCGCCGGCGCCGAGTGCCATCAGCTTGGCTTCGGCGATGTCACGGCGCATCGGCGCCATGCCGCAATTGGTGGTGGCGACGATGTTGCTCCTCGGCACGAATTTCGCGACGTCGTCGATCGCCTTGGCGACATCCTCCGCGGTCTCCACGGTGTCATTGGCGACGTCGATCACACCGGCCTGAACGACCTTGCCGGTGAGCATGCCGAGCAGTTCCAGCGGCACCCGCGAGTTGCGGCATTCGATCGCGACCTGCTGGATCGGGCTTTTGGCGATCGCGGGAAAGATATCCTCATACTGCCGCCACTCGGCTCCGAGCGTCTGCTTCCAGTCGGTATTGGCCTTGATGCCGTAGCCGTAGCAGATATGCACGGCGGTGGCGCAGCTCAGGCCCTCGGCGGCGCGTTCCAGCGCCTTGATGCCCCAGTCGCGGACCTCGCTCATATAGACGTTGAACGCCGGCTCATCGAACTGGATGACATCGACGCCGTCGGCCTGCAGCGCCTTCGCTTCCTCATTGAGCAATTCGGCAAAGGCGAACGCCATCCTGACGCGATCGCCGTAGTGGCGGTCGGCGATGGTGTCGATGATGGTCATCGGGCCGGGCAGCGTGAATTTCAGCTTGCGCGTGGTGTGGGCGCGGGCGATGCGGGCCTCGTCGGCATGGACACGGGCCCTGAGCCGCAACGGCGCCACCACCTGCGGCACCATCGCCTTGTAGCGGTCGTTGCGGATTCCCATTTCGACCTTGTGGGCGAAATCGATGCCCTCGATGTTCTCCAGAAAACCATGGACGAAATGCTGGCGTGCCTGCTCGCCCTCGGTGACGATGTCGACGCCGGCATCTTCCTGCAGCTTCACCGCCAGCAACGTGGCGTCGCGCTTGGCTCGTGCGAGCTCCGCGCCTTGCGATTTCCAGGGCGCCCACAGCGTGTTGGGTTCGGCCAGCCATTCGGGCTTCGGCAGCGAGCCGGCGATCGTGGTCGGAAACAGCATGGGCGCACCCCCGGTTTTGTCAGTTTGTTGGACATCTATCTGCCATGTCCCGGGCATGACGTACATGGCGTTCGGGTGGGGTGGAATGCGCCGAAAGCAGGGGGTAGGATCGCGACCATGTCTCACATTCGTCATTCCGGGATGCGCCACTTGGCGCAGGCCCGGAATCCATACTCACGATGGTGGTTATGGATTCCGGGCTCGCGCCAAAGGGGCGCGCCCCGGAATGACGAGCAACAGGAAAAAACATCGCCATGATCGAATTCTTCTTCGACTGCTCCAGTCCCTGGACCTATCTCGCCTTCCACAACATCCAGCCGCTCGCCAAGGAGTTCGGCACCGAGATTGCGTGGCGGCCGATCCTGGTCGGCGGCATCTTCAACACCATCAATCCCAGCGTCTATGCCACGCGCGAACGCCCGGTGCAGGCGAAAGTGGATTATCAGAAGAAGGACATGGCGGACTGGGCGCGTTTGGCGGGATTGGCGATCAAGATGCGCCCCTCGGTATTCCCTGTGAACAGCGTCAAGGCGATGCGCGGCTGCATCTGGCTCGGCAGGGACATGCTGCCGTTCGCGCGAACGGTGTTCGAGATCTATTGGGGCGAGGACCAGGACATCTCGCAGGACGCGGTGCTGGCGGAGGCCTGCAGGCGGGTTGGCGTCGATTCGCAGAAATTGCTGGCCGGGATCGGCCAGCAGGCGATCAAAGATCAGCTCAAGGCCAATACCGATGACGTGATGAAGCGCGGCGGCTTCGGCTCGCCGACCATCTTCATCGACAGGACCGATATGTATTTCGGCAACGACCGCTTGCCGCTGATCCGCGAGGCCCTGCTGCGGCGGCGGGCGAGCGCGGCCTGATGCCGAACGCCGTCGTTTGTCGCGAACTCGGGCCGCCCGAAAGCCTGCGTCTGGAGACGATCGCCCCGGTTCCGCTTGCGCCGGGGCAGGTGCGCGTCGCCATCCGCGCCGCCGGAATCAATTTCCCGGACATCTTGATGGCCGCCGGCGAATACCAGCTCAAGCCGGAGCTGCCGTTCACGCCGGGCATGGAGGCGGCGGGCGACGTCACCGAAGTCGATAACGCCGCGCACGGCGTCGCGCACGGCGACAAGGTGATCGTCAAGCTGCGGCACGGGGGATACGCGGACGAAGCGGTGGTCGCGCCGTCGCAGCTCACGCGGTTGCCGTCGACCTTCGATTACGCCGAGGGCGCGACGTTCCTGGCCGCGCATGGCACCGCCTATCACGCCCTGATCGATCGCGGCGCGCTTCAGCCCGGCGAGGTGCTGCTGGTGCACGGTGCCGGCGGCGGCGTCGGCCTTGCCGCGGTCGAAATCGGCAAGCTCTTGGGCGCCACCGTGATCGCGGCGGCGTCATCGGATGAGAAACTGGCCGTGGCGCGGGCCAAGGGCGCCGATCATCTCGTGCTGTACGGCCGCGAGCCGTTCCGCGACGCCGTCAAGCGTCTCACCGATGGCCGCGGCGCCGACGTAGTGTTCGATCCCGTCGGCGGCTCGATTTTTGAAAACAGCGTGCGCTGCATCGCCTGGGGCGCGCGCCTGCTTGTGGTCGGCTTCACCAGCGGCATCGGGCTCGCCCGCACCAATCTCCTGCTGATCAAGGGCGCCAGCGTGCTCGGTGTCCGCGCCGGCGAGGCGGTGCGAAGGAATCCTGCTCTCGGCGAGATCCGGCAGAAGACGCTCATGGAGTGGGCAGAGGCCGGCAAGGTTCGGCCGAACATCTCGCACCGCCTGCCGCTGGAACACTATGCCCAGGCGATGCGGCTATTGGTCGACCGCAAGGCGATCGGCCGGGTAGCGCTGATGATGGGGTAGAACAAAACACGTCTTCGCTCCTGGCAATGACGGGGGTGCTATTTATACTCCCGCTCGTCCCACCACGGGAAATAGTCGGGCATATCCGTCGACACCTTGTTCTTGAACTGCGCCGGGCGCTTTTCCAGGAACGACACCACGCCTTCCCTGACGTCATCGGAGCGCCCGCGGGCATAAATGCCGCGGCTGTCGACCTTGTGGGCTTCCATCGGGTCGTCGGCGCCGAGCATGCGCCACATCATCTGCCGGATCAGCGCCACCGACACCGGCGCGGTCTTCGCGGCGATTTCACGCGCCAGCGCGCGTGCGGTGGGCAGCAGTTCGTCGGCCGGCACCACCTTGCTGACGAGGCGCCCGGCGAGCGCTTCCTGCGCCGGAAACACCCGCCCGGTGTAGCACCATTCGAGTGCTTGGGAGATGCCGACGATGCGGGGCAGGAACCAGCTCGAGGCGGCCTCCGGCACGATGCCGCGCTGGGAGAACACGAAACCGAACCGGGCGGCCTCCGAGGCGATGCGGATATCCATCGCAAGCTGCATGGTGACGCCGATGCCGACCGCCGGGCCGTTGACCGCCGCGATCACCGGCTTCAGGCATTTGAAGATGCGCAAGGTGACCTGGCCGCCGCCGTCGCGCACATTGGGATCGCTGTAGTCGACCTTGCCATCGGCATGACGCCTCACCGGCCCGCGCCGTGCGTCGCGGTCGAAGGTGTCGGCCCCGGAAGAAAGGTCGGCGCCGGCGCAGAAGCCGCGGCCGGCGCCGGTCACGATGATGGCGCGGACATTGTCGTCGCGGTCGGCCTGGTCGAAGGCGTCGATCATTTCCTTCTGCATGGTGGCGTTGAACGCGTTGAGCTTGTCGGGCCGGTTCAAGGTGATGGTCAGGACCTGCTCGGCGACCTCGTATTTGATCGTCTCATACGCCATGGGTGTTTCCTCCTTTGATTTTTTCTCGACTATAGCTCGTCATTCCGGGGCGACGCGCAAGCGTCGAGCCCGGAATCCATAACCACCGTCGGGAGTATGGATTCCGGGCCTGCGCCAAGAGGCGCATCCCGGAATGACGAATTACTTCGGCGGCTTCGGCCACGGCTTCTGCGGGCCGCGCAGGCCTTCGAAGGTCTTGGCCATCGTGAGCACGCCGAGATCGTCAAAGCGGCGGCCGATGATCTGCACGCCGATCGGAAAACCGTTTCTGTCGAAGCCGCCATTGATCGAGGCCGCCGGATTCTCCGACATGTTCCAGGGCACGGTGTAGCAGATATGCTCGAACGGCCGGTCGGGATCGTTGAGCGGGGCGGCGAATTCGGCCGCGAAATTCACCACCGGCGACACCGGCGAAATCACGTAGTCGAGATCGCAGAACAGCCTGGCCGCCGCGGCCCGGATCGCCATGGTGGCGTTAAAGCCCCTGACCACCTCGACGCCGGACAATTTCGCCCCGGCTTCGGCCCATCGGTGGATATAGGGCAGCGCCTTGCTCCGCTCGCTTTCGCTGAGCTTGGCCAGATCGTCCCACATCCGTGCACGCCAGAAATGGTCGAGACCATCGAGCATCTCGCGCGTCAGCACGCTGTCGACTTCGGTGACGACCGCGCCGGCGGCTTCAAACGCCTTCGCGGCCTTGACCGCGACCTCGCGCACCGCCGGCTCCAGCGGCTGGCCAACGCCGAGGTCGAGCATCAGGCCGAGGCGGAGCTTGCGCGGCGATTTTTCATGCGCCTTCCAGTTGATGTCATTCGGCGGCAGGCTCATGCCGTCGCGGCGATCGGGCCTCGACAGCACACCCATCATCAAGGCGGCATCATCAACATTGCGGGTCATCGGGCCGGCGACGCGGCCGACATAGGGCGGATCGATCGGAACCCGTCCGAGGCTCGGCTTCAACGCAACGAGGCCACACCAGCACGCCGGCAGCCGCACCGAGCCGCCAATATCGGTGCCGAGATGCAGCGGGCCGTAACCGGCAGCACAAGCGGCGCCGGCTCCGGCACTCGAACCGCCCGGATTCTTGCTGAGATCCCAGGGATTGCGGGTGAGCGGATGGAAGCTCGACAGGCCCGACGACAGCATGCCGTAATCCGGCATCGTGGTCTTGGAAAAGATCACCGCGCCGGCCTCGCGCAGCCGCGCCGCGGGCGGCGCATCGGCCGGCGCCGGGACCAGCTTCATGGCGGCGGTACCCAGCGGCACCGGCACGCCCCTGGTCGCGATGTTGTCCTTGATCGTGACCGGCACGCCGTCCAGCGAACCGGACGGGCTGCCGTTCTGCCAGCGCTCGGTCGATGCCCTGGCGGCGGCGCGCGCGCCTTCCGGATCGAACGCGTACAGCGCCTTGATGTGCGGTTCCCACACCGCGATATGCGCCAGTACATCCTCCAGCACTTCGGACGCTGAGAATTGTTTGCTGCGATACCCTGCGAGCAGGTCGACGGCGCTGAGATCGTGCAGCGACGTGACGGCCTCTTTCGTTGCCTTGTTATGCATGGGCACCTACCGGGAGCCTGGTTTCGATGATGCGTGCGAACATACTGGCGCCGATCGGCAGGATCTTGTCGTCAAGGATGTAGCCGGGATTGTGCACCGGCACCGAGCCGTCATGGCCGACCCAGAAATAGGCGCCGGGCACCGTCTGCATCATGTCGGCGAAATCCTCGCTGCCCATCTTGGGCTGTGTCCGCGTGATGACCTTGGCCGGTTCGACCACGGTGCGCGCGACCTCGGCGACCACCTTCGACTGTTCTTCCTGGTTCACCAGCACGCTGAAGGTGTCGCGGATATCGGCTGTGATCTCGACCTGGAAGGCGCTGGCGATGCCGGTGCAGATCGCGCGCATCCGCTCGCGGATCAGCGCGCGCACCTCGTCGGAAAAGGCGCGAACGGTGCCGCACAATTTCGCTTCGCCCGGAATGACGTTGTAGGCGGAGCCGGCGTGAATCTGCGTGATCGACAGCACCGCCGCCTTGAGCGGATCGACGTTGCGGCTGACGATGGTCTGCAGAGCCTGTCCGAGCGTCATCGCGATCACGACCGCATCCTTTGACCGTTCCGGCATGGCGCCGTGCGCGCCGTAGCCCTGGATGGTGATGTCGAAGAAGTCGGCGCCGGCCATCGCCGGTCCGGGCAGGATCGCAACCTCGCCATGGTTCAAATCGGGGGCGTTGTGCAGCCCGTAGACCTCGTCACAGGGAAATTTCGCAAACAGGCCGTCCTTGATCATGGCGCGCGCGCCGCCAAGACCTTCCTCGGCCGGCTGGAAGATGAAATGCACCGTGCCGTCGAAATTGCGGGTCTCGGCGAGGTAGCGCGCGGTGCCGAGCAGCATGGTGGTATGGCCGTCATGGCCGCAGCCATGGAAACGGCCGGGGATGGTCGAACGCCATTTCAGGTTGGTATTTTCCTCCATCGGCAGCGCGTCCATGTCGGCACGCAGGCCGATGCGCTTGCCGCCACTGCCTTTGCCCTTGAGCACACCGACGACGCCGGTGCCGCCGAGCCCGCGATGCACCTCGATGCCCCATTGCGCCAGCTTGTCGGCGACGATGCCCGAGGTGCGTACTTCCTGAAAGCCGATTTCGGGATGGGCGTGCAGATCCCTGCGGATCGCGGTGAGTTCGTCGGCAAAGCCTTCGATGCGGTCGATATTGGGCATGTCTGTTATCCGATGGCGGGGGAGGGTGAACGTGATGTGACGGGTGGCGTGAAGGCGGGGCCGTTCGGCCTGATACGAATGCCCGGACGCAAGCGCGTCCACGGCAATGCGGCGGTATCGGCAGGCATCGCGCCGGGCGCGGCGCAGATCAAGAGCCTTTCGGCGATCGGTTCGAAATCGGCGCGGAAATGCACCGAGCTCTTGTTGACCAGGATGGCCTGCTCGGTCGGCTCGATGCCGACGTAGCGATACATCGACTGGTCCGCGAGCTGCGCCTTGTGCGAGCTCACGACCACGCGGACACCGCCGATCCGCAGCGCCGCCGAGGATCCCATGTCCATGTCGCGGCCGCCATAATACGGGCCGGGCGCGATGAATTTCCCGTCCGATAGTTTCTCGACGACGAAGCTCTCCTGGTACGGCGCATCTCCCGGTATGCCTGACTTGCCGCCAAGCGCGAGGGTGACGGTAGCGCCAGTGCCGGCGGCATGGGCGGCCATGGCCGATTGCGGATCGCAAATCACGCCGATGGCGGCGCGCCTCGCGTTGTGGCGCACCAGCGCGCGCAGCATGCCGGTGGTGTCGGAATCGCCGCCGGCGCCGGGATTGTCCTGGGTGTCGGCGATCACGATGGGCTTGCGCGCGCGGGTTGCGAGTTCCATGGCGTAGCGCACGCCGTCATCGGGCGAATAGATGCGACCGTCAAAGTCGCTCTCATGGTCGATGATGAGCCTTGTCATGGCATCCGCCGCGGCGTCGGCATCGGCCTGGGTCCGGCCATAGGCGAACACGCTCGGCCCGCAATCGGGAAAATCTGCCGCCGGAAAGCCCGGGGCAAAGGACAGCGTCGGCACCGCAGCGCTCTGCAGCGCCGCCAGCTGACGGTAGATGCCGCTGGCCGGTTGATCGTTGGTGCATTGCCAGCTGATCGGAATCAGGAACGGCAGCTGCCGGAACGCCTTTGCCAGGGGCCGCCGGGTGCGCAGCAGCAGCGCGAGATGTTTCGCCGCGGCGCGGCCGGTGTCGGCCATGTCGACGTGCGGATAGGTACGGTAGGCGATCAGCGCGTCGGCATGCTCCACCATTTGCGGCGTGACGTTGGCGTGAAGATCGAGGCTGATCACCAGCGGCAGCTCCGCGCCGATCGCCTTGCGCACGCGCGCGAGAATTTCACCTTCGCCGTCGTCGAGATGCTCGGTCACCATGGCGCCGTGCAGGTCGAGATAGACCGCGTCAAGCCGTCCCGCCGCCGCGATGCCGTCGACCATCGCCCTGACGACGCGCTCGAACGCGTCTTCGGTCACATGCGCCGAGGGGCTCGCGGCGCATGTGATCGTCGGCACCAACTCCCAGCCATGGGCTTCCGCCTGTCCGACAAAGCCGGCCAGCCCGACATTGATGTCGCGCATGGTCTTGAGCACAGCGGCGCCTTGCGCCATTGCAGGCCAGCCGCCGCCATGCACGAAGTCGTCATAGGTCGCCTTCGTCGGTGCGAAGGTGTTGGTCTCGTGCAGGAAGCCGCCAACGGCGATCCGGGTCATCAAGTCTGTCTCTACCAATATTCCGCGCGCTTGACGTTAGACTCGTCATTGCGAGGAGCGCAAGCGACGAAGCAATCCAAACTGCTTGCGGTGTGGTTGTGGTCTGGATTGCTTCGCTTCGCTCGCAATGACGGTGGCAGTGCTCTACTGAGCGGCATGAACAGCTGCCACCGGTCGGAAGTTGGCGAAATCCCACTCCCGTCCGGGGGCGGCGTCAAGCAGCGCCCGGGTATAGGCAACTTGCGGATTTGTCAGGACTTGCGCGGCGGGGCCCTGCTCGACGATGCGGCCGTTCTGCATCACCGCGACATCGTCGCAGATTTGCGCGGCGACACGCAGATCATGGGTGATGAACAACAGCGCGATGCCAAGCCGGGTCTGAATCTCGTCGAGCAGTTCCAGTACCTGGGCCTGCACCGAGACATCCAGCGCCGACACCGCCTCATCGGCGACCAGCACATCGGGATCGAGCGCCAGCGCTCGCGCGATGGCGATGCGCTGGCGCTGGCCGCCGGAGAACTGATGCGGGTAGCGCGAGATGGCATCGGGCGGCAGATCGACCAGTTCGAGGAGATCGCGGGCCTTTGCCAGCGCTTCGGCATGCGGCATGCCGTAATTGACCGGCCCCTCGGCGATGGTCTCGCCGATGCTGACGCGCGGATTGAGCGAGCGGTAGGGGTCCTGGAAAATGATCTGGATGCGCTTGCGGTGCGGCTGCAGCAGCCCGCGCGACAGGTTGGAAATCTCGTAACCCGCAAGACGAATGCCGCCGGAGGTCGGATCGATCAGCCGGACGATGCAGCGCGCCACCGTCGATTTGCCGGAACCGCTTTCGCCGACGATGCCGAGCGTGCGGCCCTTGCGCAGGGTCAGCGTGACGTCCTGCGCTGCCGCCACCTGGCGCACGCCGCCGAAAAACGAGCGTTCGCGATAGACCTTGCCGAGCGCGTTGGCCTCCAGCACCACCGGCTCGGATGATTCCGCGCGCGGCGCCCGGGGCACCAGGCTCGGTACCGCCGCCAGCAGATTGCGGGTGTATTCCATGACCGGGGCGCGCAGGATGGCGTCCAGCGTCCCGGTCTCGACCAGCCGGCCCTGCCGCATCACCGCGACGCGATCGGCGATCTCCGCGACCACGCCCATGTCATGGGTGATGAAGAGCACGGCGGTGCCGTGATCCCGCTGCAGATCGCGGATCAAAGTCAGAATTTGCTTCTGGGTGGTGACGTCGAGCGCCGTGGTCGGCTCATCCGCGATCAGAAGCTTCGGCTCGAGCACCAGGGCCATCGCGATCATGATGCGCTGGCGCTGGCCGCCCGACAGCCGGTGCGGGTAGGACGCGAAGATGCGTTCGACCTCTGGCAGCCGCACCTGCTCCATCATGGCAAGGATGCGGCTGCGGCGCGCGCGTGCATCAAGGCCGGTGTGGACGCGCAGCACCTCGTCGATCTGGCGGCCGACCGGGACCACCGGATTGAGCGCCGTCATCGGCTCCTGGAAGATCATCGCCATGGTGGTCGCGCGTAACTGCCGCAGCCGCCTGTCGCTGGCACCGAGCAGTTCCTCGCCGACCAGCTTGATGCTGCCCGCAGTCGGCACCAGCGCGCCTTTTTGCAACAGGCCCATCACCGTCAGCGAGGTGACCGACTTGCCGGATCCGCTTTCGCCGACCAGGCACAGGGTTTCGGCCTCGCTCACCCGGAGCGACACGCCCTCGATGATCCGCTGCGCCTGCGGAGACCGGCCGAGGCCGACGACGAGGCCGTCGATATCGAGAATGACGTTAGTCATGCCACTCTCCGCCGTCATTGCGAGGAGCGAAGCGACGAAGCAATCCAACTTTCTTTGCGGCGCGATGGATTGCTTCGTCGCTACGCTCCTCGCAATGACGGTACGATCCACTCACTTGCCGCCCTCGCGCTGTTTCATGCGGGGATCGAGCGCGTCGCGCGCGGCATCGCCGATCAGATTGACGCTGAGGATCGCGATCGACAGCATCAGGCCCGGCCAGAAGATCAGCGACGGCTTGACCTGGAAATAGGCGCGGCCCTCGGCCATGATATTGCCCCAGGTCGGTATTTCCGGGCTGATGCCGGCGCCGAGAAACGACAGGATCGCCTCGGTCAGGATCGCCGAGGCGCAGACATAGGTGCCCTGCACGATCAGCGGTGCAATCGTGTTCGGCACCAGGTGCCGCCACATGATCCTGGGCAGGCTCGAACCGACGGAAATCGCGGCTTCGACATAGGGCTCCTCGCGCGCCGACAGCACCACCGAACGCACCAGCCGCGCCACCCGCGGGATCTCGGGGAGGGTGATGGCGACCATCACCGTCATCACGCTTGCGCCCGACAGCGAGACCACGGCAATGGCGAGCAGGATGCTGGGGATCGCCATCAAGCCGTCCATGATGCGCATCAGGACGGCGTCGATCCATTTGAAGAAGCCTGAGACAAGGCCGATCAGGAGGCCGACGCCGACGCTGATCACGGCCGAGCCGAGTCCGATCACCAGCGAAATCCGTCCGCCGTAGAGGATCCGGGACAACACGTCGCGGCCATAGGCGTCGGTGCCGAGCAGGAACTGGGCGCTGGCCGGCTTCAGCCGCTGCGCCGGCGCGAGCAGCAGCGGATCGTGCGGCGAAAGCCAGGGCGCCAGCACGGCGGACGCCGTCACCAGCGCCAGGCAGATGGTGGCAGCGGCGATGATCGGGGTCGAGGTCAGAAAGCCGAGCCCCGGCCGGAACGGCGTGGTGATCGGTATCGACGGCTCGGGCAGGGTTTCGATCGCCATCGGGAGCGCCCCTCAGTACCGGATTCGGGGATCGAGCAGGGTGTAGGCGAGGTCGATCAGGAGATTGACCGCGACATAGATGCCCGAGGTCAACAGGATCATCGCCTGGATCACCGGATAATCGCGCGCCAGCACGGCGTCGACGGTGAGGCGTCCGATCCCCGGTAGGTTGAACACGCTCTCGGTGACGACAACACCGGAAATCAACAGCGCGAAGCCGGAGCCGATCACCGTGATCACGGGCACGGCGGCGTTGCGCAGCGCGTGGCGCAACAGCACGCCGGTCTCGCCGATGCCCTTGGCGCGTGCGGTACGCACATAGTCCTCACCGAGCACATCCAGCATCGCCGCGCGGGTCATCCGCGCGATCAGCGCGACATAGATGAACGACAGCGTGACGGTCGGCAGGATCAGGCGTTCAAGGAACGGGCCGAAGCCGGCCTGGATGCTTTTGAAACCCTGCACCGGAAGCCAGCGCAGGTCGATGGCAAAGATCTGGATCAGAACATAGCCGATCACGAACACCGGCACCGAGAAGCCGATCACCGACAAGCCCATCACGAAGCGGTCGATCCAGGTGCCGTGTTTCCATGCCGCAATGACGCCGAGCGGCACCGCGACGGCGATGGAAAGGACGATCGTCGACAGCGCGATGCTGATCGAGGGTTCGACGCGCTGGCCGATCATTTGCAGCACCGGCACATTCGAAATCAGGGAAACGCCGAGATCGCCATGCAGCAGCTTGCCGATCCAGGTGAAGAATTGGGCATAGAGCGGTTCGTTCAGCCCGAGCGAGGTGCGAATGCGCTGGAGCTGCTCCGTCGTCGCGTTGTCGCCGGCCAGAATCGCGGCGGGATCGCCCGGGGTCAGCCGCAGCAGCAGAAACACGAACAGCGCCACCGTGCCCATCACGGGTATGGCGGCAAGGATGCGGCGAAGCAGATATCCGAGCATCGTTTCCCATCACAGATGCGCCGGCCTTGATCGGGGCCGTCGCTGACTTGTTCCTCGCCAGCGTATCAGTCGAGCAAATCCTGTGCCATGGCGATCCGAATAATACGTCTTCCTCCGTCATTCCGGGATGCGCCGCTTGGCGCAGGCCCGGAATCCATAACCACCATCGGGAGTATGGATTCCGGGCTCGCGCCAAGAGAGGCGCGCCCCGGAATGACGGGAGGTCACGCCAGCGTTGCCAGTAATCCGGCCATCAGGCGGCCGCGCTCGGCGAGGCTGTCGACTTCGATATGCTCATTGAGGGTATGGGCGTCGGCGCCGCGAACGCCGAGGCCATCGAGGGTCGGGATTCCCATCGCGCCGGTGAAATTGCCGTCGGAGCCGCCGCCGGCGCTGCCGTGGGGAAGCTCGACGCCGATGTCGCGGGCCACCGCGCGGGCCTTTTCATACAGCGCCATGGTTCCCGCATCGGGCTCCCACACCGGCCGGGTCACGCCGCGCGTCACCTTGAAGGTCACATCATTGGCAGTGCCCGACAGCGCCAGCATCCGCTCGACGCCGCGGTCGAGGTCGGCCTGGCGCTTCGCCATGCTCAGCGCCTCGCCGCGACAGGTCGTGGCCACGCAATTGACCCACTGGCCGCCCTGCACGATGCCGACGCTGAAGGTGCAGTCCTCCGATGTCATGCCGTCGATCGCGATGATCTGGCGCGCCATCTCGCGGATCGCCGAGCGGCCCGCCGACAGCGTGGCGCCGGCATGGCTCGGTTTGCCGATCGCCTCCAGATTGAACCGGGCGATGGCATAGCGCCCGGTGACCACGCCATTGTTGGGCCGGCCCGGTTCGGGCACCAGCACATATCTGTTGCGCGCGGCCTCCGCCTCGATGATGTCGCGCGTCGACGGCGTACCGACTTCCTCGTCGGGGGTGAAAAGCACCGTGATCGGCAGCGGCGTCGTGAACGACGCGCGGGCCAGCTGCCGGATCGCCTCCAGCGTGAGGTAGTTGCCGCCCTTCATGTCGAAGATGCCGGGGCCGAAACATTTGTTGCCATCGCGTCGCCATTGCAGTTTTTCCAGCGTGCCGACGGGATGGACGGTATCGAGATGCCCGGCGATCAGAATTCCGGGCTCGCCCTGTTTCGGGTGCGGAAAACGCGCGCGCACACATCCGCCAAAGCCCTGGCGGCCGGCGATGCGCTCGATCGACGCTCCCACGATCGCCATGTCCCGCGCGGCGATGTCGAGCATGCGGTCCACGGCGCCGGCATCCCAGGTCGGGCTTTCGCATCCCACCCAGCCGCGCAGCCCCTGCAACATGGTCTCGGAATCGAACGGAAGGTTGGCGGGATTCATCTCGATCTCTTTCGAACGGAGTGTGATGGCGAGGTGGCTGCCAGCGGGATGATCGGCGAAGCATTTGCAAAGTGCAACATGCCGGCGGGCAGGTGCTGTCGCCGGGTCATCGCGCAAAACCCGATTGACGCGCGGCGTGCTTGGTGCAAGTCTCAAATACCGTTGAGTTACAGCGTGTTAGTAAGCCCATAGAACGGACCGCGTGCCTCAATCATGATCGGCCGTTGATCAGTTTCACGTCAGGAGAGATCGAATGTCCAACATCGCGCGCTGGAAGCGCTCCACGATCAAATGGGCCTTGGCGCTGGCGGTCGCGCTGGCGGGACCCGCCCTGGCCAGCGCCAAGACCATCACGGCGGTGATGCATGCCGATCTGCGCGAGCCCGGCATGCTGACGACCGCCTATATCGTGCGCGATTTCGGCTACATGGTCTACGACACGCTGCTGGCGGAGGACGCCCACTTCAAGATCCAGCCGCAGATGGCCGACTGGAAAATTTCCGACGACAAGCTCACCTACATCTTCACGCTACGCGACGGCCTCAAATGGCATGACGGCA
>Ga0208849_1000887_pt1 | contig 24465 bp, 21 predicted proteins | sample NGESurdeep072012_10_FD_184470 | JGI IMG/M metagenome (GOLD analysis project Ga0208849, IMG submission 184470) | Arctic peat soil microbial communities from Barrow, Alaska - NGEE Surface sample 53-3 deep-072012 (SPAdes) | ecosystem: Environmental > Terrestrial > Soil > Wetlands > Peat ... | reverse complement strand
GCCTCGGCGAAGGAGACGCGCTCCTCGAGATGGCGTTCGACGGCGCGCTGGCGACCGACCGCCAGCATGTCCTTGTTGATGTCGGCGACGGTGACGACCGCGGTCGCCGAGCGCTCGGCGATGCGGAAGGCGATGTCGCCGGTGCCGCCGGAAACATCCAGAACGGGATAGGGCAGCGACGAGCGGCGTGGCGGCGCCAGCCACGACACCGTGGCGTCCTTCCACACACGATGCAGCCCGCCCGACATGAGGTCGTTCATCAGGTCGTAGCGCGCCGCGACCTTGGCAAAAACCTCATCGACCAGCCGCTGCTTGTCGCTGGTCGGCACCTCGCGGAATCCGAACGAGGCGCGGTCGGGCGCGTCACTGTCGGCGGCGGGGGCGTTACCGGTCATGCCGGGATCTTCCTGTGGCGGCTGCGGTCGGGCCGGACCATAGCTCATGGCCCTCCTTCGAGCTATCGTCCGCCCGCCTTGCCAAAGGGTTAGCGATGCCGGAACTGCCCGAAGTCGAGACCGTCCGCCGCGGCCTCGCGCCCGTCATGGAGGGCGCCATCATCGTCAAGGTCGAGGTGCGCCGGAAAGATCTCCGCGTCGCGTTCCCGCGCGCCTTCGCCAAGCGGCTGACAGGCCGCAAGGTCGTCTCGGTCGGCCGGCGGGCAAAATACCTCGTCGTCGATCTCGACGACGGCGCCGTGCTCGTCATGCATCTCGGCATGTCCGGCTCGTTCCGCATCGTGGCGGGCGGCGCCGCCAAGGCGACCGCGACCTCCTACCACGCGGTCGCCAAGCTCTCCGCCCACGACCATGTCGTCTTCCACATGTCGGGCGTCGGCAGGAAACCCCCCGTCACGATCGTCTTCAACGATCCGCGCCGCTTCGGCCTGATGGACCTCATCCCGCGCGACGCGCTTGCCGCCTCGAAACATTTTGCGGCCATGGGGATCGAACCGCTCGGCAATGCCTTCGACGGCGCGCATCTGGCCGCGCTTCTCGCCGGCCGCAAGGCGCCGCTGAAGGCTTCGCTGATGGACCAGCGTCTCGTCGCCGGTCTCGGCAATATCTATGTGTGCGAGGCGCTGTGGCGCGCGCGCCTGTCGCCGGACCGCAAGTCCGGCACGCTCGCCACCAAAACGGGCAAGCCGACCGCCGCGACGAACGCGCTCGCCGCCGCCATTCGCGAGGTGCTGGAGGCAGCGATTTCCGCCGGCGGCTCGTCGCTCCGCGATCACATCCGTGCCGACGGCGAACTCGGCGATTTCCAGCACGCCTTCGCCGTTTACGACCGGGAAGGCGAACCGTGTCCAAGAAAGGACGGCGGCGTCATCCGGCGGAAAGTCCACTCCGGCCGCTCGACGTTCTATTGTCCGGTCTGCCAGCGCTAAGAAGAAGGATCCGATGGGTTACCAGTTTATCCTCACCTCGACCGATGGCCGCGTCGCCGTCATCACGCTCAACCGGCCACAGGCGCTGAACGCCCTCAATGCCGCGATGATCGGCGAGATCGGCGATGCGCTGCAGGCGTACGACGCCGACGACGGCATCGGCGCCATCGTCATCGCCGGCTCGGAGAAAGCGTTCGTGGCCGGCGCCGACATCAAGGAGATGGCGGACCTCTCCTTCGCCGGCGCCTACAGGAGCGACTACGCGGCGGGGATGGACCGCATCGCCGCCACGCGCAAGCCGATCGTTGCGGCCGTCGCCGGCTTCTGCCTCGGCGGCGGCGCCGAACTGGCGCAACTCGCCGACATCATCATCGCGGCCGACACAGCGAAGTTCGGCCAGCCCGAGATCACCCTAGGCATCATTCCCGGCATGGGCGGCACGCAGCGCCTGCCGCGCGCCGTCGGGAAGGCGAAGGCGATGGACATGATCCTCACCGGCCGCACCATCGACGCCGCCGAGGCCGAGCGCGCCGGGCTGGTCTCGCGCGTCATGCCGGCGGCCGAACTGATGGCGGCCGCCATGGGCGTAGCGACTAAAATCGCCGCCCTTTCGTTGCCGGCAGTACTGGCCGCCAAGGAAAGCGTCGCCCGCGCCTTCGCGACGCCGCTGGCCGAGGGCGTCCGCTTCGAGCGCCGGCTGTTCCAGGCGCTTTTCTCAACCGCCGATCAGAAAGAGGGCATGGCGGCTTTCCTGGCCAAGCGGCCGCCCGACTTCAGGAATCGCTAGGCCGGCCCGCGCTCTGGCGGTGCTGCGAAGCGTTGACGGCCCGGCCCCTCCAGCCTATAAGCGCGGCCAAATTCGAGGTGCGGGGAAGCTCGCGCTCCCGTCCCCTTTTTCGAAGAGAACCGCAAGCGTATGGCCAATACTTCGTCCGCCAAGAAGGCAACGCGCAAGATCGCGCGCCGCGCCGTGTCCAACGGCAACCGCGTGAGCCGGGTACGCTCGTACGTGCGCAAGGTCGACGAGGCGATCGCCTCGGGCGACAAGGCCGCCGCTGCCGCCGCCCTCAAGGCGGCGCAGCCGGAGTTGATGCGCGCGGCTTCCAAGGGCGTCATTCCGAAGAAGACCGCCTCCAGGAAAGTTTCGCGACTCGCGGCGCGCGTGAAGGCCGTCGGCGCGTAGAACGAGAGTCCACTTCTGCACAGAAAGGCCCGGCCAGCAGCCGGGCCTTTTTCGTTTGGCGGCTAAGGCGCGAACCTGAGTCGCGCCGCGGGTTTGCGCGGTGCGGCAAACGGGTGCCGGCTTCGCATTCATTCCCTATGTGATTCAATGCGATGCGGACGGGTGACCGGGCACAGCCGGATTCATGGTGAACGAAAGGTTGGCGACTCAAAAAAATTTGGCCGCTTGCTGGAGATACCGATTGGCGCGCGGCGAGGAAATGAAGCCTTTGACTCCGCAACGACTTATCCACCGCTCTCCCACAGGAGACGTCCCGGATTCATCGCTCCCATGCCGTCATGATCGGCGCGAGGGGTGGCGGGGCATTGCGGGGGCCAGAGTCGCTGTATAGCTTTCTCTCGCGACGCCGGCAGAAAAAGCATTGAGGCAACGGCGTTTGCAACAGGTGCGGTCAGTCTGAAACAGCTCTTGGGAGGCTTCCCGGAGCAAGTTCAGCGTGTAGATGCGGACTAATCTTTTCGGTCAACGTTCGTTCTGCGATTTTTCGCGGAATCCATAGATTATTCCTCCGGGTGTATTTTTCGGGGGCAGATCTTCCATTGAGTTTAATTGCGACGCGTCACCCCGCGGCGGGCGTGGTGGTGCGCGTGAGGGGCCACCTATGTCTGGAAGCCATGCTGGCGCGTATGCCGGCGATATCGATGTCAGGACCGCGTGGGCCGACCTCGCCAACAAGGCCGAGGCGACGCTCATCGACGTGCGCACAAAGGCGGAGTGGTCCTATGTCGGCGTGCCCGTGCTGGCCTCCATCGGCAAGGCGACGGTGTTCGTCGAATGGGACGACTTCGCCACCGGCGCGCTTGTCCCGGATTTCATCGGACGTCTGAAGGCCGAGCTTGCCCGTCACGGCGTGCGCGAGGACGCGCCGCTCTACTTCATCTGTCGTTCGGGCAATCGCAGCCGGCAGGCGGCGGTAGCGGCGACGGCGGCAGGATACAGCCAGGCATTCAACGTAGCGCATGGCTTCGAGGGAAGACTCGACGGCGAGCGCCATAGAGCAACTGGGGACAGCTGGAAGGGAGAAGGTCTGCCATGGGTGCAGTCGTGAGCCGGCGGCGGGGTCAGGCGACGACACAAAATCGGGAAGAGAGGGCGCGGGGCAAACATCGGCGTCCGGGAATCAGAACAGGTCCACCGCGCGCGCGGCAAGCGGCGGAAAGCACAACGAGGAGGCCAGGCATATGGCGGCGGCTGAAAAAATGACGGAACGGCCAACCAGCGAACAATGGGACCGGGTGAAGCAACGTCTGCGGGTGGAACTCGGCGAGGATGTCTTTTCAAGCTGGTTCGGGCGGGTGGAATTCGAGGAGGCGGATGTCAGTTCGGTCTTTCTGTCGGTGCCGACCCGCTTCCTGAAGTCGTGGATCTCGGCGCACTACAGCGAGCGGTTGCTGGCGCTGTGGGACGGCGAGCGCAAGGGCATCGCGCGGGTCGAACTGATCGTGCGCAGCGCCATGCGCTTCAAGGCGCCGGCCGATGCGGAAAAGAGCAACGCGCCGATGCTGTCGGCGGTGCCGCCGGCGACGCTCGCCGCGACCAGCGTGATGACGCGGCGCGGCCAGGAGCCGGAGGTCCTCAACGGCAACCTGAACGGCGGCCTCGGCGGCTCGCCGGTCGATCCGCGCTACACGTTCCAGACGTTCTGCGAAGGGGCCGCCAATCGCGTCGCCTTCGCCGCCGCCAAGGCGGTTGCGGAATCGATGGGCGGCAAGTCGGCGAGCTACAATCCGCTCTACATCCACGCCGGCGTCGGGCGCGGCAAGACGCATCTGCTGCACGCCATCACACGGGCGGCGCGCATGGCGCAACCCGGACGCAACGTCGTCTATCTCACGGCGGAGCACTTCATGTTCCGCTTCGTGGCGGCGCTGCGCAGCCACTCGGCGATTCCGTTCAAGGAGGCGCTGCGCGAGATCGACCTGCTGCTCATCGACGACATGCAGTTCCTGCAGGGCAAGTCGGTGCAGCAGGAATTCTGCCACATGCTCAACCAGCTCATCGACGGCGCCCGCCAGGTGGTGGTGGCCGCCGACCGGCCGCCCGCGGAACTCGAAACCCTCGACGAGCGGGTGCGCTCGCGGCTGCGCGGTGGCGTCGCCTTCGAGATCGGGGCGCCCGACGTGCCGTTGCGCCGCGACATCCTGAAGGCCCGCTACGTCGTTGCCGGCGCGCAGAACCCCGGCCTCGATATTCCCGACACGATCCTTGAATATGTGGCGCAGTCGGTGGTTTCCAACGGCCGCGACCTGGAGGGGGCGCTCAACCGCCTGGTGGCGCAGTGGCAATTCACGCGCCAGCCGGTGACGCTGCTGTCGGCCGAGATCACGCTCCGCGACCTGGTCGGGGTGCGGGAACCGCGCCGGGTCAGGATCGAGGACATCCAGCGGGTGGTGTCGCGCCACTATAACGTGTCGAAGGCCGACCTGTTGTCGGCCCGACGCACGCGCACGATCGTGCGGCCGCGGCAGATCGCCATGTATCTCGCCAAGATGCTGACGCCGCGCTCGCTGCCCGAGATCGGCCGCCGCTTCGGCGGACGCGATCACACGACGGTCCTGCATGCGGTACGCAAGATCGAGGGCATGATCGAGGGCGACAAGACGCTGGCCGACGAGATCGAGCTGCTGAAGCGGATGATCGACGAATAGCCTTGCAACACCCATCCGGGCAGGCCAATTTGCCTGCCCGGTTTTTCTGTCTGTATCGAGTCAAGGGTATCCGATGCGTGTCACCGTCGAGCGATCGCACCTCCTCCGCTCCCTCAGCCACGTGCATCGTGTGGTCGAGCGGCGCAACACCGTGCCGATCCTGTCCAACGTGCTGCTGCGTGCCGAGAGCGGGCGCCTGACGTTGAAGGCCACCGATCTCGACCTCGAGGTGACCGAGACGGTCGCCGCCGAAGTCGGCCAGGGCGGCGCCACCACCGTGCCGGCCCACATCCTCCATGACATCGTGCGCAAGCTGCCCGACGGCGCCGAGGTGTCGCTCGACACCGGCGACGGATCGCAGTTGTCGGTCAAGTCCGGGCGCTCGCGTTTCACCCTGCAGGTCTTGCCGGAGGCCGATTTCCCCGACCTCACCACCGGCGAATTTCCGACGCGCTTCCAGCTTCCGGCGGCGACGATGAAGAAGCTTATCGACCGCACGCAGTTCGCGATATCCACGGAGGAGACGCGCTATTACCTGAACGGCATCTACCTGCACGCGGTCACCGTGGGCAAGAAGCCGATGCTGCGTGCGGTCGCCACCGACGGCCACCGCTTGGCGCAAGCGCAGGTCGAGGCGCCGGACGGGGCCGAGAAGATGGTCGGCGTGATCGTGCCGCGCAAAGCCGTCGGCGAGATCCAGAAGCTGGTCGAGAGCGGCGAGGCGCCCATAGACGTCGAGCTGTCGGACACCAAGATTCGCGTCACCATCCCGGCGTCGGGAAGCGGCGGCGGTGTCGTGCTGACCTCGAAACTCATCGACGGCACCTTCCCGGACTATGTCCGCGTCATTCCGCAGGGCAACGACAAGATCATGAAGGTCGAGCGCGCCGCGTTCGCCGATGCGGTCGATCGCGTGTCGACGATTTCGTCGGAGCGGGGACGCGCGGTAAAGCTCGGCCTCGGCGACGGCAAGATGACGCTGTCGGTCAACAATCCAGATTCGGGCAGCGCGGTCGAGGAACTCGGCGTCGACTACGGCGGCGACGATATCGAGATCGGCTTCAATTCACGCTACCTGCTCGATGTTGCCGGCCAGCTCGAAACGGCCAACGCCGAATTCCGCTTCGCCGATCCCGGCTCGCCCACCCTCATCCTCGACGAAGGCACCAGCGACGCGCTCTACGTCCTGATGCCGATGCGGGTGTAGGGCCGGGGTTCGCTCATCTCCGCTTTCCCCCGCGAAGGCGGTCAATCCGGGTGGGGAGATGCGCTTTGACGGCGCGGGCAGACTGATTCCTGGGTTCCGGCTTTCGTGGGGACGATCGGGAAAATGAATGGCCGCTCTCGTTCTCGCGACCGCATGCGGCCCGGGTCATCGTCTCCTTCCAAGACTTTTTCCTCGCCTCGTGCGAGCCGAGGGATGGCGGGCGCCCGGCAAATGCCGTGCGGGCAGTCCGCTGATAGGGGCACTCGCCGAGCACCCGCCGCGGCACGTTTCTGTCACCCTGCCGCACTCGAAGCATGGGCAGGCAGGCTCCATTGACTTGGAGCCCGTCCACTTGCTGCCAGCGGCCCTTGCGGCGACTCCCCCGTCCGGGATTGCCCCGGACAGGACGCGCCGTAGTCACCGCTGGCCGGCCCACGCCCCGGAAGCCTGACCACGAGAGGCTTCATAGGCGACCGGCGTTACCGGCCGGCAAGCTGGGGTGCCTCCTGCCCCCTCCGGTCCGTTACCGGGTTGAGAACAGGATGCCACTCCACACCCCGTAAGCCGGTCGGATCCGGAAACGACCCTCGGACGGGCATGGACGCGAGCAGTATCCGCCCGGCCTGGAGACCGGGGATAGATTATTTTGGGTGAGGGGCGCTCGCGAAGCCCAATCCGCTCATCGCCGCGCAGGCGGGGGGCCAGGAAGCAGCCGAGCTTGAAAGAGAAGGGCCGCCCGGTTGCCCGGGCGGCCCTTCCATTGTCTGCCGCGATCAGCGCGGGCGGGACCAAACCGGTACCATCACACTAAAGGGAGCACGCTCCACAGGTTGCGATGATCCACTCACAGGTCGCCGGCGTCCGCGGCGTGAGACAATGCGACACTGGATCACCTCCTTTCGTTCGTTGATGGGACCTCAACTATGCATGCTGATTCGCCGCTTCGCAAGAAGCTGCGACAGGGTGCGGCAATCAGGAAGAAGCTATAGTAAAAACCCGTGCCGAATCCCGCTGCCGCCCGCACTTCCATCGTCGCGCTGAAGCTCACCGGCTTCCGCAACTACGCCTCCCTGTCGCTCCGCCTGGACGGGCGCCCGGTGGTGCTGACCGGACCGAACGGCGCCGGCAAGACCAACCTGCTCGAAGCGGTCTCCTTCCTGTCGCCGGGCCGGGGATTGCGCGGGGCGGCGCTGGACGAGGTGGCGCGACAGGGCGGCGACGGCGCCTTTGCGGTAGCGGCGACGATCGAGAATTCCGCCGGCGCGGTCGATGTCGGCACCGGCGTGGCGCTCGGGCCCGAGGGACCGGAGACGCGCCGCTCGGTGCGCGTCAACCACGCCCCTGCCCGCGCCACCGACGCGTTGCTCGAGCATCTGCGTGTCGTCTGGCTGACTCCGGCGATGGATGGCCTGTTCACCGGCCCGGCGTCCGACCGGCGCCACTTCCTCGATCGCGCCGTGCTCGCCATCGACCTTAGCCATGGCACGCGCGTCAACGCCTTCGAGAAAGCGATGCGCGGCCGCAACAAGCTGCTCATCGAAGGCGGTCCCGATATCAACGGCCAATGGCTCGACGCGATCGAGACCGAAATGGCGGAGCTAGGCGTCGCCATCGCGGCGGCGCGGCGCGAGTGGGCGAGCCTGATCGCCGGACTGATCGCCGCCGGCGCGAAGGACTCGGCCTTCCCGTGGGCGGAGATCGCGCTGGAGGGGCTGCTCGAACACGAACTCGACGGCCATCCGGCAAGCGTGGTGGAGGACCTCTACCGCTCCAACCTCGAGGGCGAACGCCCGGTCGATGCCCGCGCCGGCCGCACGCTCGCCGGACCGCACCGCTCCGACCTCCGCGTCCGCCATGGGCCAAAACAGGCGGCCGCCGAGACCTGCTCGACCGGCGAGCAGAAGGCGCTGCTCATCGGCCTGACGCTCGCCGAGGCGCGGCTGGCAACGCAATTATCCGGCGAGACGCCGTTGGTGCTTCTCGACGAAATCGCCGCGCATCTCGATATCGAGCGGCGGACCGCGCTGTTCGATGCGCTGGCGGCGCTCGGCTGCCAGGCGTTCATGACCGGTACGGACACCGATATCTTCGCGCCTCTGGGCGACCGAGCCGAACGGTTTGCCGTCCGCGATGCCCACCTCACGCCGGCATGAGAGAGCGGCGATGACCGGCGACATGCGGCGGGCGGCCGCGACGCTGAAAAGCGTCTTCGGCTACGACCGCTTCCGCCCGGGCCAGGGCGAGATCGTGGCCGCGGTGCTGGCCGGCAAGGATGTCTTCGCGGTCATGCCGACCGGCAGCGGCAAGTCGCTCTGCTACCAGTTGCCGGCCGTGCTCGACGGCGGCCTCACCGTCGTCGTCTCGCCGCTGATCGCGCTGATGCGCGACCAGGTCGGCCAGATGGCGAGCCTCGGCGTCGAGGCGGCGACCCTCAACTCGCACAACGATCCGGCCGAGACCGAGGCGGCGTGGCGGCGGATCGAGGCGGGCACGCTCCGCCTGCTGTTCGTCTCGCCGGAGCGGCTTTCCGTCGATGGCTTCGCGGCGCGGCTGGCGCGGGCCGGGGCGCGGCGGCTGGTGATCGACGAGGCGCACTGCGTGTCGCAATGGGGCCACGACTTCCGGCCGGAATATCGCACGCTGGCGCGGGCGCGCGGCGCCTTCGGACCGCTGCCCGTGCTGGCGCTGACCGCGACCGCCGACGAAGCGACGCGCGCCGATATCGTCGCGCAGCTCTTCGACACGCCACCGCTGACCATCGTTCATTCGTTCGACCGACCGAACATCGATCTCCGCTTTGCCGTCAAGGACCGGCCGCGGGCGCAGATCGCCGACTTCATCGCGGCGCGCAAGGGCCAGAGCGGCATCGTCTATTCGGCGGCGCGGGCGCGCACCGAACAGCTTGCGAGCGCGCTCGCGGCCGCCGGTCACCGCTCCCTCCCCTATCACGCCGGCCTCGACCAGTCCGTGCGCTCGGCCAACCAGGATGTCTTCCTCAAGGAGGACGGCGTCGTGATGGTCGCCACCGTCGCCTTCGGCATGGGAGTCAACAAACCCGACGTGCGCTTCGTCGTCCATGCCGACATGCCGGCCGGTATCGAGGCGTATTACCAGGAGATCGGCCGCGCCGGCCGCGACGGGCTGGCGGCGGAAACGCTGACGCTCTATGGCGCCGAGGACATGGCGCTCCGCCGCCGGCAGATCGGCGAGAAGGAAATCTCGCCCGAGCAGCGGCGCGTCGAACTGAAACGGCTGTCGGCGATGACCGACCTCTGCGAATCGGCGCTTTGCCGGCGACAGGCGCTGCTCGCCTATTTCGGCGAGGCGAGCGAGCGCTGCGGCACCTGCGACCTCTGCCGCGAGGGCGCCGCCGGCTACGACACCACGACCGAGGCGCAGAAGGTGCTGTCGGCGGCGGTGCGCACGGGCGAGCGCTTCGGCGGGGCGCACCTCGCCGACGTTCTCTCCGGCGAGGCGACCGATACCCTCCGCCGCCACGGCCACGACAGCCTGAAGACGTTCGGCGCCGGCAAGGAGCACAGCAAGCGCCAATGGCAGACGATCGTGCGCCAGCTTCATGCCGCCGGCGCGCTGGAGGAGGCGAGCAGCGAACACGGCGGCTTCCGCCTCACCGAACGCGGTGTCGCGATCCTGCGCGGACACGAGCCGGTGACGCTACGCGTGGTCAGCGAAACGCGGACGCCGCGGCGCGAGCGCGGGGTACGGCCGGTCGCCGCCGACCTCGACAAGGCGACCGCCGACCTGTTCGAGCATCTGCGCTCGGTGCGGCTGGAAATCGCGCGCAAGGAAGGCATCGCCGCCTACATGGTGTTCGCGGACCGGTCGCTCATCGACATGGCGCGGCTGAAACCGCGGACGCGCGACGACATGAAGCTGGTCCACGGCGTCGGCGAGGCGAAGCTCGCCCGCTACGGCGCGGTGTTCCTGAAGGCGGTCGCGGGATTCGCGGCCTAGCTCTTCAGGCGGTAGCCGGTGCGGAATATCCAGGCGACGAGGGCGAGGCAGATCGCTAGAAACACGAACGTCATGAGGAGGCTGACGCCGACGCTGACATCGGAGATGCCGTAGAAGCTCCAGCGGAAGCCGCTGATGAGATAGACGACCGGGTTGAACAGCGTCACCACCTGCCAGAACGGCGGCAGGACGTGGATGGAATAGAAGCTGCCGCCGAGGAAGGTCAGCGGCGTGATGATGAGCAGCGGCACGATCTGCAGCTTTTCGAAGCCGTCGGCCCAGATGCCGATGATGAAGCCGAACAGACTGAAGGTGACCGAGGTCAGCACCATGAACAGCAGCATGAGGGGCCAGTTGTCGACGCGCAGCGGCACGAACAAGCTGGCGGTGGCGAGGATGATAAGGCCGAGGACGATCGACTTGGTGGCGGCGGCGCCGACGTAGCTCACGACGATCTCGACGTACGAGACCGGCGCCGACAGGATCTCGTAGATCGTGCCGATGAACTTCGGGAAGTAAATGCCGATCGAGGCATTGGATATGCTCTGCGTCAGAAGCGAGAGCATGATGAGCCCCGGCACGATGAAGGCGCCGTAGCTGACGCCGTCGATCTGGGTGATGCGGCTGCCGATGGCGGAGCCGAAGACGACGAAATAGAGCGAGGTGGTGATGACCGGCGCGATGACGCTCTGCATGATGGTGCGGCCCCAGCGGGCCATCTCGAACAAATAGATCGTGCGAACAGCGGTGAGGTTCATGGCCGGTGACTCACCAGGCTGACGAAAATATCCTCCAGCGACCGCTGGCTGGTGCTGAGGTCGCGGAAGCGGATGCCGGCATCGCGGAGGGCCGCCAGCAGCGCCGTGATGCCGGTGCGTTCGCTCTTGGTGTCGTAGGTGTAGATCAGCTCGGTGCCGTCGGGCGACAGCGTCAGCGCATACTCGCCAAGGCCGTCGGGGATGCGTTCGGTCTTTGCCTGCAATTGCAGCCGAAGCTGCTTCTGGCCCAGCTTCTGCATCAGCGCGGCCTTGTCCTCGACCAGGATGATCTCGCCGTTGCTGATGACGCCGATGCGATCGGCCATCTCCTCGGCTTCCTCGATGTAGTGGGTGGTGAGGATGATGGTGACGCCGGACTCGCGCAGGCGGCGGACAACCTGCCACATGTCCTTGCGCAGCTCGACATCGACGCCAGCGGTCGGCTCGTCGAGGAAGAGAACCTTCGGTTCGTGGGCCAGCGCCTTGGCGATGAGCACGCGGCGCTTCATGCCGCCGGAGAGCGTGATGATCTTGGAATCCCTGCGGTCCCACAGCGACAGGTCGCGCAATACCTTTTCGAGATAGGCGGGGTCGGGCTTCTTGCCGAAGACGCCGCGGCTGAAGTTGATGGTCGTCCACACCGACACGAAGGCATCGGTTACCAGCTCCTGCGGCACGAGGCCGATCTCGCTGCGCGCGGCGCGAAAGTCGGTGAGGATGTCGTGGCCGTTGACCGTGACCTTGCCGGCCGACGGCGTGACGATGCCGCAGATGATGTTGATGAGCGTCGTCTTGCCGGCGCCGTTCGGCCCGAGCAGGCCGAAGATTTCGCCGCCGCGGATTTCGAGGTTGACGTGTTTCAGGGCCTGGTAGCCGGAAGCGTAGGTCTTGGAGAGATCGGCGACGGAAAGGACGTTCTGCATGGGCGGCACGATACCCGATCGGTGGTTCGGAATTGTCAGGAATAGCAGCCGTCAGAAATGACGGTTCAGGGGCCGCGGGCGAGCTGCCGGGCCGCCGCACTATGCCCCGATTCGACGGTCTGGCGACAGGTCGGGACGCCGCCTTAAAAACCGGCGGAAATCCGCCATTTATCGAGGGGCAAAAACGACGCCGGATTCGGGCCTAAATTCTTGGAAAAGGGGCGAAATTCCGCCCCGGCGATGCTATATATGGAGCTGTGATTCTGGGGCCTTCCGGCGCTCTTTGTCTTGCCGTTTTGCCAGCCCCGAATGTCCCTGATTTTGACGCTGACGGAACCGGTATGAACGAGATGCACCCTGTCGCCTCCGGCGACGGCGAATATGGCGCCGAGTCGATCAAGGTCCTCAAGGGCCTCGATGCCGTGCGCAAGCGCCCGGGCATGTACATCGGCGATACCGACGACGGCTCCGGCCTGCATCACATGGTTTACGAGGTCGTCGACAACGGCGTCGACGAAGCACTCGCCGGTCACGCCGACGAGGTGAGTGTAACGCTGAATTCCGACGGCTCGGTGACGGTCCGCGACAACGGCCGCGGCATTCCGACCGGCATCCACAAGGGCGAAGGCGTGTCGGCGGCCGAGGTCATCATGACCCAGCTCCACGCCGGCGGAAAATTCGACCAGAACTCCTACAAGGTCTCCGGCGGCCTGCATGGCGTGGGCGTGTCGGTAGTGAACGCGCTGTCGTCGACGCTCACCTTGCGCATCTGGCGCGAGGGCGAGATCCACGAGATGAGCTTTACCCACGGCGTGCCCGACGCGCCGCTGAAGGTGGTCGGCAAGTGGGACGGCCGCAACGGCACCGAGGTGACGTTCACGCCGTCGCCCGAAACCTTTACCCACATCGAGTTCGACTACGGCACGCTTGAGCACCGCCTGCGCGAGCTGGCGTTCCTCAATTCCGGCGTTAAGATCACCCTCACCGACAAGCGCGGCGTCGAAGCGAAAAGCGAGACGATGATGTACGAGGGCGGGCTTGCCGCCTTCGCGACCTATCTCGATCGCGCCAAGAAGCCGCTGATCGGGGCGCCGATCTATTTCCGCTCCGAGCGCGACGGCATCACAGTGGAAGTCGCCATGCAGTGGAACGACTCGTATCACGAGAACGTCCTCTGCTTCACCAACAACATCCCGCAGCGCGACGGCGGCACGCATCTCGCCGGCTTCCGCGGCGCCCTCACCCGCCAGGTGACGAGCTACGCCGACAAATCGGGCGTCAGCAAAAAGGAGAAGGTCTCGCTCACCGGCGACGACTGCCGCGAGGGCCTGACCGCGGTGCTGTCGGTCAAGGTGCCCGACCCGAAATTCTCGTCGCAGACCAAGGACAAGCTGGTTTCGTCGGAGGTGCGGCCGGTGGTCGAGAACCTGACCAACGACGGCCTCGGGACCTGGTTCGAGGAGCACCCGGCGGAAGCCCGGATCATCGTCGGCAAGGTGGTGGAAGCGGCAGCGGCGCGCGAGGCGGCGCGCAAGGCGCGCGAGCTTACCCGGCGCAAGGGCGCGCTCGACATGGCCTCGCTGCCCGGCAAGCTCGCCGACTGCCAGGAGCGCGATCCGTCGAAGTCGGAAATCTTCATCGTCGAAGGCGACTCGGCCGGCGGCTCCGCCAAGCAGGGCCGCAACCGCGAGAACCAGGCAGTGCTGCCGCTGCGCGGCAAGATCCTCAACGTCGAGCGGGCGCGCTTCGACAAGATGATCTCGTCCGAGCAGATCGGCACGCTGATCACCGCGCTCGGCACTTCGATCGGCGCCGACGAGTTCGACGTCGAGAAGCTGCGCTATCACAAGATCATCATCATGACGGACGCCGACGTCGACGGCGCCCACATCCGCACGCTGCTGCTCACCTTCCTGTTCCGCCAGATGAAGGAGCTGATCGAGCGCGGCTACGTCTATATCGCGCAGCCGCCGCTCTACAAGGTGAAGCGCGGCTCGTCCGAGCTTTATCTTAAGGACGAGCGCGGGCTGGAGGATTATCTCATCACCACCGGCCTCGACGATGCGGTGCTGAAGCTGGCGCGCGGCGACGATCGCGCCGGCGCCGACCTTGCCGACATTGTCAACGACGCCCGGCAGATTTCGCAGATCCTCGATGGCATCCACTCGCGCTACAACCGTTCGGTGGTCGAGCAGGTGACCATCGCGGGCGCGCTCAACCCGACGATTCTTTCGGAGGTCGACAAGGCCGAGGCGGCCGCGATCTATGTCGCCAAGCGGCTCGACGCGCTGTCCGAGGAGACCGAGCGCGGCTGGACCGGCACGTTCAAGCCGGAGATCGGCTTCCGCTTCGAGCGCGAGGTGCGCGGCGTCAAGGAAGTCGCCATCATCGACCCGGCCCTGCTCGACTCGGCCGACGCGCGCAAGCTCGACCATTTCGCCGCGCGCCTGCAGCCGATCTACGGCAAGTTCGCGCGCTTCGCCCGCAAGGACGACGAAACCCTCATCCACGGGCCGCGCGATCTGTTCCGCGCGGTGCTGGCGGTCGGCCGCAAGGGCCTCACCATGCAACGCTACAAGGGCCTCGGCGAGATGAACGCCGAGCAGCTTTGGGAAACAACGCTCGACCCGGAAGCCCGCACGCTGCTGCAGGTGAAAATCCGCGACGCGGTGGAAGCCGGCGACCTCTTCAACCAGCTCATGGGCGACGAGGTCGAACCGCGCCGCGAGTTCATCCAGGATAATGCGCTTTCCGTGGCGAACCTGGACGTGTGAGGTCTAGGCAGCTGCCGGCTCGTGGGTCAGCAACACGGAGCCGCTGTCGAATGGTCTTGCATCGACCAGCTTCAGACGAAGCCGCGATAGTCCCTGCCGGAAGAGCGGCGTACCGCCGCCGAAAACAATCGGGTTGACCAGCAAGCGATACTCCTCGACCAGACTGGCCTCCATGAAGTCGCTTGCGAGGCCGGCGCTGCCGAGGATAATGAGATCCTTGTCGGTCTCACGCTTCAATTGCGAGACGACGCCAACCAGATCGCCGCGGGCGATCTCGACGACGCCCCAGTCCGCCCTCTGCAAGGTGCGCGAGAAGACGACCTTTCGCGTCGCGGCGAGACGCGCGGCTTCCGCCGGATCGGCGGCCGGAGACGTCCAGTAGCCGACCATGCCCCCGTATGTGACACGCCCGTAGATCAACACGCCACTCCGCTGCAGCGCCGGCTCGATAAAGTAGCGGAAGAGGTCCGGCGTCGGAGCCGGCGCGATCATCTCGCGGTTGGACGCCTCGATATATCCGTCGAGGCTGATGAAGGAAGAGACAACCACCTTGCCCATGATTTCGGCTCCTTCAGCCGGCCAGCGAGCGGCCCAGCGCGTCGAGCAGGTCTTTGGTGCCCAGCTCGCGCTGGGGGGCGTTGTCGAGCCCGTCGAGGTAGGCGCCCTGCTCGGTTACCTTGAGCCTGGTGCCGCCGCCTTCGGCCTTGAACTCGATGGTGGCGACGGAGACGGAGATGCGCTTGCCGTTCATCTCCATGTCGTAGGTGTAGACGATGCGTTCGTTCGGAACGATGTCCTGATAGAGCGCGCGGAACGCGATCTTCAGGCCGTCCTTCATCTCGCCGACGCTGATCTCGCGACCGCCGACGCGGAACTCCATGCCGGCTTCCTTCTGTACCCAGCCCGAGTCCGCCGGCGCCCCGAACCACCTGGCCTTGGCCTGGGGATCGGAGAAGGCACTAAACACGCGTGCCGGCGCTGCCGGATAGACGCGGTCGAGGACGAAGGTGGCGTGGGTGACGGAGCGAGCAGTCATCGGTTTCTTCCCTTTGTGGAATCTTCGGTTGCGACGAGATATTGGCCGAGGCGATCGAGGCGGCGTTGCCAGAGAACCCGACGCTCGTTGATCCATTGCTCGGCGAGGCTGAGCGCTTTCTCGTCGATGCGGCACGTGCGCACGCGCCCCTGCTTCTTCGTCAGGACGAGGCCGCTTGCCTCCAGAACCTGCAGGTGCTGGACGACAGCGGGCAGCGACATGGCGAAGGGTTCGGCGAGCTCGCTCACCGACGCCGGCGCGCGCGCCAGGCGTTCGACCATCGCGCGCCGCGTCGGATCGGCGAGCGCCTGAAACATGCGGTCCAGCTTGTCGGCGGTGGCGCTTTGGTTAAGCATATACTTAAGTATCGCGGTCCTCGTTGCGATGTCAAGGGGCGCATTATTCTGCCGCCAAATTCGCCTTGCGCCCGACGCCTCCCCGCTCCACATCACTGAGATGGCCCAATATCGCCTCTCGTTTTCGAATTTCGGCTGGCGCGGGCGTGTCGCCCTCGTGCTGGCAACCGCCATCGGCGTGGCGCTGGTGCTGGCGCTCATCGTGGTGGCGCTGGGTTTCGCGCTGGTGCTGGTGCCGCTGGTCGCCGCCGGGTTCGTTCTCGGGCGCTGGCGGCTCAGGAAGGCGATGGACGCGGCGGCGCGGTCCGCTGCCGAACACGCCGATGCCGCCAAGACCATCGAGATCGAATATCACGTCGTCGACCGGGACAAGGCCCGACCGAAGCGCTGAGCTTAAACCAGCGCCTTGCGCGGACTGACGGAGCGCACGCCGAGCAGGATGAGCAGCGCGATCGCCACGCTGATCGCCGCCAGCCAGGTGCCGGCGGCGGCAAGACCGGCGGCGGCGGCCCACGAGAACGACACCAGCGCCTCGCCGAAGGTGGCGATGCGGGAGGAGGTGTGGCGGCGACGGAACAGGCTGCGCTTGGCCTGGGCGCGAAACCATAGCTGGATGCGGATGGTAGAGCCGGCGGCGCAGGCAAGCCCGAGAGCGGCAGCGACGGCGTGATAGGGCGACAGCAGCGCAAGGCCAACCACCAGCGGTCCCAGCATGATGGCGACCGCGCCCATGACCGCCTCGACCTTGGCGCGACTGACGGCGACCGGCGCCACAGGGGCGGTGCGCACCAGATCCGGCGCATCCTCGCCGGAGATCGCCAGCCAGGCGAGCGCGCCGGCGAGCTGGCCGCCGACGGTGACCAGCACCATGACGACCACCACCAGCACGCCGTTCGACTGGCCGAAGTTGCGCATCAGCAGCAGGGCCGGCGGAATCAGGTAAAAGAGCTGCGTGAGGGTCTGCGACACCAGCCACGGATCGCGCCGGAGCAGCAGCCATTCCTTGCGCCGCATGGCCGCGGCCGGCGAGCCGGGGCGGAAACCGCGTGGCCGGGATTGGCGCCGGCTGGCGCGCGGCGACAGATCGGTGGCGGCGATCGAGTCCTCGCCGAGCCGGGGCGCGAAAATAATCATGACGGCCGCCAGAACCGCGATGGCGATGGCGACGACGCCCGCGAGCGCCAGCCAGTCGCCGAGGATGGCCCGCGCCGGCCACCAGACCGGGCTGTTGCCGGAGGGGCTGCGCGCGATCACCGCATCGGGCGCCACGAAGATGCGCTGGCTGACGTTGCCGTAATAGAGGATGGCGCTGACCTGAATGCCGATGGCAAACGCAGCACCGATGACGGCGGCCATTACCTGCGCCACCAGACGCGTGCGGCGCGGGCCGAGGATCCTGAACAGTCCAATGGTGATGGCGACGGCGAGACCGGCTGCCGCCAACCCGACGGAGACGGCGACGCCATAGGCGGCGAGCCAGCGTGGACCCCCGATGATGGCGAGCATGTCGATCAGCGGGGCGGACAGAACCACGCCCATAAGGGCGATGAGGAGTGCGTTGCTGAAGATGCGGACCGAGAAGAGCCGGCGGGCGGAGACCGGCGAGGACAGCACCAGATCGAGGTCGCCGCGCGAATAGAGCGAGCGGGTGACCGTCTCCATAGCCTGGCTGAGGAGCAGGGAGACGTAGAGCAGCACCACCATCGACAGCGTGAACAGCGTCCGCTGGTCGGGGCCGATATCGCTGCGGGCAAAGCCGGCGACGACGGCGTAGGCCGGAAGATGCAGGGCGAGGCCGAGACAGCCAAGCACGACCAGCGCCACCCAGAAGCGGCGGCGGTTCCCGGCGGTGACCATCGCCTGCCAATCGCGCCAGGAAAGGCGCAACTCGTGGCGGATCAGCCAGAGAAGCGGAACCGGGGCCGCGGTCGCGCGGACAGAGGCGTTCACGCGGCGGCGCTTTCGCCGACGAGGCTCAGGAAAACATCCTCCAGGCTGCCGCCGCGGCCGGCGCGCAGGCTCAACTCGGCGAGTGTCCCTTCGGCAATGAGGCGGCCGCTGGCCAGCACGCCGATGCGCTCGGCCATGCGTTCGGCGACCTCGAGGATGTGCGTCGTCATGATGACGGTGCCTCCCGCCTTGACGCGCGCCTGGAGCACATCCTTGACCTGCCGGGCGGTGCCGGCATCAAGGCCGGTGAGCGGCTCGTCGAGGATGATCAGGCGCGGGTCATGGACCAGCGCGCCGGCGAGGGCCACCTTCTGGCGCATGCCGCGCGAAAAACCCTCGCAGCGTTCGTCGGCATGCGGCCCGAGACCGAGCCATTGGATCAGTTCATGCGCCGCCTTGCCGGCAACGGTGGAATCGACGCCCCACAGGCCGGCGACGAACTCAAGATATTCCAGCGGCGTCAGCTTGTCGTAGATCATGGGCTCGTCCGAGACCCATGCCATCTGCCGCTTGGCGGCGATGGGGTCGGCGAGCGCATCGATGCCGAAGACGGCGATGGAGCCGGCGTCGGGACGCAGCAACCCCACGACCATGCGGAGCGTCGTCGTCTTGCCGGCGCCATTCGGCCCGAGCAGCGCGTAAAACTCGCCGGTGCGAATCGTGAGATCGAGGCGGTCGACAGCCGGCCGGTCAAAGCTCTTGGCGAGGCCGCGAACCGCGAGCGCCGTGCCGGTTGCGACGTCGACGAATGGCCCGGTCGCGGGCTGCACGGCGGGACGGCGGAGGGTCTGATCCATGGGTCCTGCACTCACGTCCTGTGTCGGAAACAGCCTGTTTCCCTACATGGATCAGGTTGAGGGGGTGTAAACCCGGACGCCGAATTTGCGTGGGATTCTGCCTCCTAGGAGCGGCCGGGGCGGTTGTCGCACCGCCCTGGCGGATTAGTCCCGTCCGCGCAGATGGCGGACGCGGCGAATATCCGGGAACCAGTACGCTCACAGCCCGGCGATGATCAGCGTGCCGATGCCGCCGACCACCACCGCCGGAACAACGCCGATGAGCGCGGCCATGCTGCCGGCGCGGAATTCGCCGAGTTCATTGGAGGCGCCGATAAATACATTGTTGACCGCGTTGACGCGGCCGCGCACCGCGTCCGGAGTCCACAACTGGATAAGGGTCTCACGGATATAGACGCTCACCATGTCGGCGGCGCCGGCAAGCGCCAGTGCCAGCGCCGAAAGCCAGACGGCGCGCGACAGTCCGAAAACTACGATGAAGGCGCCGAAGAGTGCGACGGCCAGGAACATCAGGACGCCGGCGCGATCGCGGATCGGCCGGAACGTCAGGTAACCGGCCATGACGATCGCGCCGATGCCCATGGCGGAGCGGAGAATTCCGAGCCCCCAGGGTCCGACTGCCAGGATGTCGCGAACGTAAGCGGGCAGCAGGGCGGTGGCGCCACCGAGCAGCACGGCGAACAGATCGAGGGAAATCGCGCCGAGCACGACCTTCTCCCGCCAGACAAAGCGAAAGCCGGCGAGCAGCGTCGACCACGTGCGCGGTTCGGACATTGCCTTCTGCGGCGGCCGCGGCACGAAGGAAATCGCGAGGCTGGCGACGACGAAGAGGACGAAGGCCACACCGTAGGCGAGCGTCGGGGAAACGCCGTAGAGAAGGCCGCCGACGGCCGGGCCGACGATGTTGGCAATCTGCCAGGACGACGACGACAGGGCGACGGCGCCGGCAAGGTCTTCCGGCGGAACGAGATTGGGAATGAGGGATGACGAAGCAGGGTTCATGAAGGCGCGCGCGACGCCGAAAATGAACAACAGCACGAAGATCCACGTCACTCCGATGTGGCCGGTAACGGTCAGCAGGACGATAAGGCCGGCACCGCTGATTCCGCCAGCTGACCGATGGCCATGATGGCGCGGCGATTGAAGCGATCGGCGGCGGGGCCGGAGACGAGCACGAGGAACAGCGCCGGGGCGAACTGGACCAAACCGACGAGGCCGAGATCGAAGGGGCTGGAGGTGAGCGCATACACCTGCCAGCCGACGGCAACGCTGACGATCTGGGCGGCGAACGTCGCCAGGAAACGCGACGTCCAGAACAGGCGGAATCCAGGATGGCGGAAGGCGCTGCCGGAAGACGGAGCGGCCTCGGGCGGGCTCATCTGAGGGCAAGGACCAAGAGGAGGAGACGGGCGGGCGATGCCGCGCGGCAGTGTCATACGCGATCGAATGGCGCGATGAAAGACCCGCGGGGGGGGGCAGCGGGGGCTCAGTTATCCAGGCGGTCGGTGAACCACCGCGTCAACTCGATCCAGACCTGGTCTTTCTCGGCCTGATCCTCGACGCCGTGCTCGATGTTGGGATTGTCGTTGACCTCGACGACGAAAATCCCTTCCTCCGTTTCCTTGATGTCGACGCCATACAGGCCGCCGCCGATAAGCTGGGCCGCGCGCAAGCCGATGTCGACAACCGCCGGCGGCGCTTCACCAAGCGGCACCGTGATGTGATCGCCCTCGAGCGGATTGCCGTTGGCGCGGTGCTTGACGATCTGCCAATGCTTTTTGGCCATCATGTACTTGCAGACGAACAGCGGCTTGCCGCCGAGCACGCCAACGCGCCAGTCAAAGGTCGTCGGCATGAACGCCTGGGCAAGCAGCAGGTCGGTGTCCTCGAACCATTCTCGGGCGAGCGTGGAAAGCTCGGTCTCGTTGTCGACTTTCTTGACGCCACGCGAGAATGACGAGTCCGGAACCTTGAGCACCATCGGGAAGCCAAGCTCCTCGATTGCGCGCGGCAGGTCGTGCAACCCGGCAAGAATCACGGTCGGCGGCACGGCAATGCCATTGGAGGTCATCAATTCGTGCAGATAAATCTTGTTGGTACAGCGGATCATCGAGATCGGGTCGTCGATGACCGGCATGCCTTCCTGTACGGCACGGCGGGCGAAGCGATACGTGTGATCGTCGATCGACGTGGTTTCGCGAATGCACAGGGCGTCGAATTCGGCGAGCCGCGGCAGATCGCGGCGGGTAATCGGCTCGATTTCGACGCCGAACTTCTCGGCGATGCGCGACCAGTGTTTCAGGGTGGCGAGGCTGGATGGCGGCAGTTCTTCCTGAGGATTGTACAAGACGGCGAAGGAATAGCGTGGGGCGGCGCGGTCCTTCTTCGAGCGCCATTCGCGCGTCGTGTGGGTGTGGAGCGCGGCGTGAAAGTGGACGAGTTCCGGCGGTGAGAGCTTGGTGACCGGAACCGCGGCCAGCTTCCTGATCTGCGGGCGGCCGCCGTTCTCTATGGTTACGTCAAGCACCGGGCAGCGAAACCAGTCGAACAGCAGACGGCCAAAGCGATCGAAGCGGCGATCGGCAACCGCGCCGAAATAGACGAGAATGCGCGAGGGAACCGTTTTGTCGTCAGCGGCAGCCAGCGCCTTGGCGAGCGAATCGTCGAGTTCCGGCAGGGCCTGGGCGTAAAGCTGGCGGGCGCCGAGATCGACCATCGTCTCGACCGAGGGAATGACGCGGTGGCCGCGGGCCTCGGCGAGCAGCGACGAGTAGTAGCCGCGGCTCTGGTAGTTGAACGAGCGCGACAGGTTGATGATCTTCGGCCGCGCGCCAGAGAAAAGATTCGTTCGCGCCAGGTAATCCTTGGTGGTGATCACCTTGTGGGGAGTGTCGGCGTTCGGAAAGTCGCGTGCGCTGTCGACGAGGATAACCCAGTCGGCCATATCTCAGGCGCCTCGTTGGCGGCGCGAGCCTGCCGTCGCGGATCGGTCGCCGAGCAGCTGCTTCTCGTAGCGCAGCGCATCGGTGCGATCGGCGTAATAGCGGTCGTAGCGGCCGATGAGCCGGTAACCGCGCCGCTCGTAGAAGCGAATAGCCGGAAGGTTGTCCTCGCGCACTTCCAGCCTCAACACCCTTTGCTTGCGGCGAATGGCGAGGGCTTCGGCGTCGGCGAGCAGACGGCGCCCGAGACCTTCGCTGCGGCGTTCACCATCGACGGCAATCGAGTACAAGCGGGCAACCGAAGACCCTTTCCGGAAGAGGACAAGAGAGTAGCCGTGCACCGCGCTTCCCCGCTTCGCGGCGACAACCCGGAGGCAGGCGCTCGGCCGGCCAAGAAGACGCCTGAGGCTTCGCCGGGCCAGATGATCGGTGGCGAAAGAACGCGCCTCAAGGGCTCCCAGACCGTCGAGGTCGGCACCACGCGCGTTACGAATTTCCGCTCCTGGCATATGCCGATGGGACCGCGACTCGCAAAACTCGGCGCGGATGTGACGCCGATTTCGGACAAAACTCAAGAATTCTTGGAGTCGCGCCCCCGAATTCCTTTCGCAGGCCGCAGCCGGCAGCGGCTGACCCCCTAGCTTAGAACTTCCGGGCGCAGCTGCGGCTTGCCGGCCTCTTCCTCGCGGGCGGCGCGGAACTCGGAAAGCGTGCCGTTGAGCGCCATGCCGATTGCCTCGCCAAGGGCGCGCGCGGTGTCGATGCGCGACAGGAACACATAGTCGGCGCCGGCGGCGTAGATGGCTTCGCAATCGGCGAGGTTCACGGCATTGGCGATGATGATTGCATGCGGGCTGAGGCGCCGCACGCTGGCAACGATACGGCGGTTATCGGTGCCGCGGATGAGATCGTCGGGAACGGTCGACACGACGACGCGGGCACGATCGATGCCGGCGTGATGAAGGGTATCGGCGTTGGAAAGATCGCCATATTCGACATGCGCGCCGACGGCGCGGATGCGATCGTGAAGGGCGACGTTGAAATCGATGACCAGAGTCTGCTTCACCAACGATGGATCGTCGCGGGCGATGTCGTGCAGCAGGGACGAGGCGACGCGATGGAAGCCAAGCAGCGCCAGGCGCCATTCCTTCTCATCGGCACGCTCGGCCTCGGGGGGATCGCGGAAGCCGAGGCGTTTGAGCGTCGGTGCGACCAGCGCGTGGATGCGATAGGCGGCACCGTAGATCGGCGTCGTGGTCAGTGCGGTCAGGACGAAAGCGAAGATGACCGCACTCGACAGGTCGGCCGACAGGTGGCCGAGGTCCTTTCCCAGAAATGCGATGACCAGGCTGAACTCGGAAATCTGGGCGATACGGAGCGCGGTTACCTCGGCGTTCCGCTGATCGAGGCCATTGAAATAAAGCAGCGGAAAGACGACGAGCTGGCGCGCCGCGATGGCGGCGGCGGCGATGCAGACGGCGAGGATGAGCACCGCCGGACCGCTCGGTGCGGGAATGCCAAGGCCCAGGCCGACGAAAAATAGCGTGACGAAGAAGTCCTTGACCACGCTCACTTTTGTAATGATTTCGATCGAGTAGGGCAGGCTCGCAATGGTGGCGCCGGCAATCAGCGCGCCCATGCCGGAGCTGACGGCAAGATGGGTCTCGGTCCCGAACAGAATGTACATGATCGGGTCGAAACTGGCGCCCAGAAACACGATGGCGAAGCACCACGCGATGGCGCCGACCAGAATGATCTCTGGGACCTTGGCGATCCAGCGGAAGGCGACGGGGAAGAGCGTGCGGGCGGCGAGGAAGGTTATGCCGCCGAGGATGGCTATGCCGATAAACGACTCGATGATCGAAAGAATCTCGGGATGCTGCAGATTGGGCTGCAGGACGATGACGATGATCGCCCACACATCCTCGATGACCAGCAGCCCGAGGGCGATGCGGCCGGGGACGGTGTCGAGTTCGAAGGCCTCCTGAAACAGCTTGACGACGAGCAGCGTCGAGGAGCCGCCGATGACCAGACCGACGTAAAGCAACCCCAGCCCACCGCCGAGGATGGTGGCAAGTCCGAGAAACGCCAGGAGGTGCGCCACTAGGAAGCCGAACAGGACGATGAGAGGGTATTGCATCAGGCCGGTGAGAATTATCGTGCGGCCGCTTTTCAGGATCTTGCCGACATCCATCTCCAGGCCGATAACGAAGAGAAGCAGCACGAAACCCAGTTCGGCGATGGTGTTGATGTTCTGGGGATCGGTGACGAGCTTCAAGCCCAGCGGGCCGGCGACGATGCCCGCGAGGATGTAGCCGGCGATGGCCGGAAATTTTATACGCGTGAAGAGGACGGCGAGGACGCCCGACAGGAAAAGCCCGATGCCGATATCGTGGACGAGCGGCGGCAGCACGCCTTCCGCGGCAGCAGCGGGAGCCGCGCCGACCAGCAGGGCAACGCTGCCCATGGCGG
>Ga0208849_1000886_pt1 | contig 24480 bp, 24 predicted proteins | sample NGESurdeep072012_10_FD_184470 | JGI IMG/M metagenome (GOLD analysis project Ga0208849, IMG submission 184470) | Arctic peat soil microbial communities from Barrow, Alaska - NGEE Surface sample 53-3 deep-072012 (SPAdes) | ecosystem: Environmental > Terrestrial > Soil > Wetlands > Peat ... | reverse complement strand
CAGCTCGCGCCGGCAGGCCGCCGCGACCGCGCGCGGGTTGCGCGAGAGATAGCGGCCGCGCCGCAGGACGAGCTTGCCCACGACGATGAGGACGAGCGCTGCGGCGAGCAGCAGGCCCAGCACCGCGAGCAGGCTCCCGCGCCACGCAGACGACGACGGCCCCGCGTGCACTCCCACGTGCGAGGGCGACCCCGTCGCGTCCCCGTGCCGGTGCGCCGCCTGCGCGGGCGCGCCCGCCGCACCGGCCGCGCCTCCGCCGAGGCGCGATCCCGGAGATCGCACCGTCGACGCGGTCGCATAGGCGGCGCTCAGCTGACCGCGCGCCGGCCGGCCGGCAGCGGGCGTCGGGTCGAACGGCAGCCAGCCGTAGCCACGGAACCACACCTCGACCCAGGCGTGCGCGTCATGGTCGGTCACCGTCCAGACGCCCGACTTCGCGTCGTACGTCCCGCTGGAGAAGCCGACGGCGACGCGCGCAGGCACGCCGAGGTAGCGGAGCATCAACGCCATCGCACCGGCGAAGTACTGGCAGTAACCGGCGCGCGTTTGCGCGACGAAGCCGACGAGCGGTGCCCCGGCGTACACCGCCGGGTGCGCCGTGTACGTGAAGCCGCCCGTCGTGCGAAACCACGTCTCGAGCGCGAGTGCGGCCGCGTAGGGCGTGCGTGCGCGGCCCGCGACCGCGAGCGCGGCGTGCTCGAGCGGCACATACCGCTCGATCTCCGGGTGCGCGTCGAGAACAGCGTTCATGCGCCGCAGGCGCTGCGGCGTGCCGAAGACCGGCATTGCCACGCCGGGCCAGACGTCGAGGAATGTGCCGAGGCTCGCCGGATACGCCGGTCTCGAGCGTGCAAGGCTCGCCGGCGGCGGCTGTGCCGCGTAGCTCCACGCCGTGTACCGGAAGCCGCGCGTCAGCCCTGAGGGAAGGAGTGCGACGCCGGGCCCGGGCCGCTGGAGCGGCGCATCACCCGCGGAGAACGCGACGGGCACGCTCCCGCCGACGAGATGCGTGTCGGCGAGCGCTTCGACGGTCACGTCGGCGCGCAGCCAATGCGTGCGGTCGCGCGCAGCGGGAGGCTCCAGCCCGTCCGCGGGCACCGCCGCACGCTGGAGCCAGCGGTCGCCGGCGAATACGTCGAGCACGGCCGCGCGCCAGTAGAGGGACGTGCTCGGCGCCTTGATCCGTAGCACCGTCGTGCGGATGCGCGGGAAGACGAGTCCGCCGTATTGCGCGTCCCAGACGTACGACACGCTCACCGGCTCCTGCGGCGCGTGCGTGAAGTCCCAGCGCTGCCACGCGACGAGCTCGCCCTTCGCCACCGCCGACGACGTCGAGGCCGCGAGCGCGGCGAGCGCGAGCACGGCGAGCGCCGGAATCGCCGCGCGCGGCACGCGCCTCGCCGTGAGGCCCGCAAGCACGACGAGCACGGCGACGAGGATGGCGACGCCCTGCGCAAGCGCAGCATCCCCGCCGCCGAGCGTCGCGGGCCAACCGGCGCCGAGCAGCAGAACGAGCGTCGCGGCGACCGGCCGCCTCGCTGCGACCGCAAGGCCGGCGAGGAGCACGAAGCCGACGAGCGCCGCGAGGACGACGCTTCTCATGTCCGCGTGCACACGCGGGTCGAACGGAACCGGCACGTCGTAGAAGTCGCGAACCCCGTTCGCCATGCCGGAGTCGACGGCGGCGACGCCATGTTCGACGTGCAGTGGCGAAACTCCGAACGCGAGCCGGACACCCACGGCGAGCGCGAGCACGACTGTCGCCAGCCTCGGCAGCAGCGGACGCACGAGGGCCGGCGCGAGCGCGACCACGACGATCGCCGCAGCGCGCCCCAGCTCGTCGCGCGGCTGCTCCAGGCGCAGCCACACCACCGCGATCACGACCGCGGGGACGACCGACACGAGCGCGGTCCTACGCAACGGCTGCCTCCGGCGCCGACAACACGGCACGGAGGTCGTCGCCGCTGCGCACGACGGCGACGGGTACGCCGGCCGACTGGAGACGAAGCAGCAGCGGCTCCGGCGTGGCCGGACGGCCCGCGAAGGTCGACGGCTCGACGTAGACGAGCGACGCGCCGCGCCGCGAGAGCGCACGCTGCACGAGCCGGTCGACGAGCCGCGCTTCGACGTTCGACGTCACGACCACGAGCTCGAGCGCGCGCGCGGCAGCGTTGGCGCCCGACTCGAGCAGCGCGAAGGCCGGCGTCCTCGCGGTCGGCTCCGCGGCGGCCAGCACCTCGAGCGCGCGGCGCCAGTCGCCCGCCTCCGACGCGACCTCCTGCGTCTCGCGCGCTGCGGAGTTGACGACGAGCACGCACCGTCTCGACCGCCTCACCTGTGCGAGGAGCAGCGAGCCTGCCGCGCGTACCGCGACGTCGAACGTCGAATCGGGTGGCTCGCCGGCAACGGAGGCAGCCTCGCCGTCGAGCAGCACGGCCAGCTCGTCGCGCGGCGCGTCCTCCAGCTCCTTCACCATCAGCTGTCCGCGATGCGCGGTCGAGCGCCAGTGGACGTTGCGCAGAGACTCACCCTGGGCGTACTCGCGCACGCTGTGCAGGTCGAAGCCCGACGGGCGGCGCAGCAGCAGCCGCCTGCCGTCCTGCATGTGCGCGCCGCCTTCGGAGAAGAGGCGGTCGAGCGCGACCAGCCGCGGATAGACGACGAGCGCCTGCGGCTCGCCCTGGACGATCGCGGCACGCGCGAGCGCGAACGGATCCTCGACCGTCAGGCGCACGCTCTCGAACGGATACCGGCCGCGCGGGACTGCGCGCAGCTCGTAGACGCCGCGAAAGCGTCGCCGCGCGACGCGTGAGAGCTCGACCCGTCGCTCGCCCAGCCGGCCCGGCACCTCGTGCGCGACGAGCGTCGGCGGCGACAACGCGGACGTCGGCTCGACCTCGAGCTCGACCGTGACGTCGTCACCCTCGACGACGTCACGGGCCGCGCCGTGCCGGCGCACGTGCGGCGCGCGCGCCGACAGCCCGACCCAGCCGACGGCGAGCGCGACCGCGAACAGCAGACCCGTCGCCACCGGGTAGAGCGCGCGCGCGCCGAACACCCACGCGGCGACGTAGACGACGAGCCCCAGGGCGAGGATCGCGCGCCCGCGCGGGGTCAGTGCATTCTCCGGAGGGTGCACTTACACCGGGACGGGTGTCTTCTCGAGCGCTTCGGCGACGATCGCCTCGCCGCCGAGGCCGGCCGAGCGCGCCTCGGGGCCGAGGATCAGGCGATGCGAGAGGACGGGTGCGGCCACCGCCTTCACGTCGTCCGGGACGAGGAAGTCGCGGCCGTCCGCGAGCGCGCGCGCCTTGGCGACGCGGAGCAGCGCGATTCCCGAGCGCGGGCTCGCGCCGAGGTAGAGGCGCGTGTCCGCGCGCGTCATGCGCAGGAGCGCGACGACGTAACGGCTTAGACTTTCCTCGACATAGATGTCGCGAGCCTGCGCTGCGAGCCGCGTCACGTCGCCCGCGTCCGCGACCGGCTCGAGCGAGTCGAGCGGCGGGTCGTGCGTCTGCTCGTCGAGCATCCGCGCCTCCTCCGCCAGCGTCGGATAGCCGAGCTCGACGCGCATCGTGAACCGGTCGAGCTGCGCCTCGGGCAGCGGGTACGTACCCTCGTATTCGATCGGGTTCTGCGTCGCGATCGCCATGAACGGTCGTTCGAGCGGATACGTGACGCCGTCGACCGTGACCTGGCTCTCCTGCATGCACTCGAGCAGCGCGGATTGCGTCTTCGGCGACGCGCGGTTGATCTCGTCGACGAGGAGGAGGTTCGCGAACACGGGTCCGGCCCGGAACTCGAACTCGTTCGTCTTCTGGCTGAAGACGTTGACGCCGGTGACGTCCGAGGGCAGCAGGTCCGGCGTGAACTGAAGGCGCGAGAAGGAACAGTCGAGCGAGCGCGCGAGCGCCTTCGCGAGCATCGTCTTCCCCACGCCCGGGAAGTCCTCGATGATCAGATGGCCCTCGGCGACGAGGCAGAGTACGACGAGCCGCAGCGTGTCCTTCGGCGCGTGCACGACGCGTGCGAGGTTCGCCGCGATCGCGGCGACGAGATCGGCGGGTGCCGGGGCGCGAGCCGGCTCAGCCAAGCAGGCGCTCCACCTCGTCGAGGATCGCGCTCGCGATCTCGTCCTTCGGCGCCTTGGCGACGGTGCGCTCGCCGCGTGCAAAGACGAGCGTGACCTCGTTGTCGGTGGAGTCGAAACCGATGTCTGCGCGTCCCACATCGTTGTAGACGAACAAATCGGCGTTCTTGTGAGTGAGCTTCTCGCGGGCGCGCGCGAGACCCGGCTCGCCCTCGTCGGCCGCGAAGCCGACGAGCACCTGGCCGGGAACGCGGCTCGCGCCGAGCGCGGCGAGCACGTCGGCCGTCGGCTCGAGCTCGACCGTCCACGCGGCACGGTCCTTCGGCCGCTTCGTCGTGAGCGCTGTTGCGGGCCGGTAGTCGGCGACCGCGGCCGCCATGATCACGACGTCCGCGCCGGCGCCGCGCGCGAGCGCCTCGCGCTCGAGCGCGGCCGCGGTCGGCGTGGCGACGAGCTCCACGCCGGGCGGGGCGGAGACGGCGAGATTCGCGCCGAGCAGCGTCACGCGCGCGCCGCGGCGCCGCGCCTCGGCGGCGAGCGCGACGCCCATCCGCCCCGAGGAGCGGTTGCCGACGAAGCGCACAGTGTCGATCGGCTCGCGCGTGCCGCCGGCGGAGACGAGCACGTGCTTGCCCGCGAGCGGGCCGTTGCCGGCGAGCAGCTGCTCGGCCGCGCGGACGATCTCCTCGGGTTCGGCCATCCTCCCCACGCCGAACTCGCCCTCGGCCGTCTCGCCCTCGTCGGGGCCGACGAGCACGATGCCGCGCGACCGCACGGTCTCCGCGTTCGCCCGGGTGGCGGGGTGGGACCACATGCGCGGGTTCATCGCGGGCGCGACGAGCGTCGGGCCGCGATGCGCGAGGGCCGCCTCGGTGAGGACGTTGTCGGCGATCCCGTGCGCGAGCTTCGCGAGCGTGTTCGCCGTGCACGGCGCGACGAGGAGCAGGTCGGCCTTCGTGAGGTGCAGGTAGACGTCGTCGTCGGGCGGCCGCCGCGCGAGCGCCCGGAACGTCTCCGCGCTCACGAACCGCTCCGCGCCGGGCGTGACGAGCGGTATCACCTCGTGCCCAGCCTTGACGAGCAGCCGGCAGACCTCGCACGCCTTGTAGGCGGCTATGCCGCCGGAGACACCCAGGAACACGCGGGCCATGGGTGGAATGATGCCTGCCCCTGGGCGAAACGCCAGGCTCGGAGGCTGGGAGAGCCGCGAACTACTTCGGGTAGTCGTACGTCAAGAGACCTTCGGAGATCTCTTCCATCGCCATGGTCAAGTAGTTCTTGGAGCGGGACTCGACGAGCGGCGGCGGGTTGTCGTCGAACGTGCCCTCGCCGAGCTGGTGGTGGTAGTTGTTGATCTGCCGCGCGCGCTGGGCGGCGACGATCACCAGCGCATAGCGCGAGTCCACGTTCTGGAGCAGGTCGTCGATCCGGGGATAGTTCATGGCCGGGACATGGTACCGGCAGGAGCGACGAGGCCGCGGACCAGCTCCGTCAGCTCGCCCAGAGCCCGCTCCAGCTCGTCGTTCTCGACCACGTAGTCGAACTCGTCGGCCTGCTCGAGCTGCCGGCGGGCGAGCGCGATCCGCTCGTCGATCTCCCCCGCGCTCTCGGTCGCCCGCTCCCGCAAGCGGCGCTCGAGCTCCTCGACGCGAGCCGAGATGAAGATCGTCGTCGCACCCGGTACCTCGCGCTTCACCCGCAGCGCGCCCTCCGTCTCGAGCTCGAGGAGCGGCACGTGCCCGCGTGCTGCGATCCGGTCGAGCTCGGAACGCAGCGTCCCGTACCGGTGCCCCGACACGTAGTGGACGTACTCGAGGAACTCGCCTCGCTCGATGCGGTCGAGGAACTCCTCGGGCGCGAGGAAGGCGTACTCACGTCCGTCCCGCTCGCCCGGCCGCCGCTCGCGGGTCGTCGCCGAGACGGTCGCCTCGACCTCGGGCACGCGTTCCAGCACCAGCCGGATCAGCGTTCCCTTCCCGGCCCCGGACGGGCCGGTGACGACGAGCACGGACGGCCGGCGGCTACCGGTTGAAGAGCTCAATCAACTCCGCGCGCTGCCGGTCGGACAGTCCCCCGACGGTTTTCGACTGACTGATCCGGCAGGTGTTGAGGAAGCGGGCCGCCTTGACACGACCGAACTTCGGCACCGCCATCAGGATGTCGATCACCTTCGCCGTCGACACGTACTCGGGCGGATCGCCGAGGATCGTCTCGATGAGAATCCGGCCGTCCTTGAGGTCCTTCTTGAGCTTCGCCCGGCGGACCCTGACGTCGTTCGCCCGTTGGAGCGCATCCATCCGCTGGTCGAGCGAGCGGACCGGTGCATGTGCTTGCGTCTTCGCTGCGGGCATGGGACGCCCGATACTACCAACGTGTCAGCGTCGATCAAGCGACGACTTTTGACTCGATCTCCAGGGTTTTTTCGGCGGAGTGCGCGCGGGCATAAACATCGTCAGCCTGGGCAACACCGACCGCCTCCACCGCGCGCGCGAGCTCTCCGCGTACGCGGGACGGCGCTTCCGGGTCGGCGAATAGCACCGTGCCGAGCGCGACGTCGCGCGCACCGCACGCGACCAGCTCCAGCGCGTCGCGGCCGGTCATGACGCCGCCCATGCCGACGATCGGCAGCTGCGTGGCCGCGTGGCAAGCGTGCACGGCAGCGAGCGCGATCGGTTTCAGCCCGGGTCCGGACAATCCGCCGGTCGCACGGGCGAGGCTTGGCAGGAGCGTGCGCCGGTCGAGCGCCATGCCGCGCAGCGTGTTGATGAGCGAGAGGCCGTCGGCACCGGCGGCGGCCACTGCGCGCGCCACCTCGGCGACGTCCGGATGCGCGGCCGAGAGCTTCGCGTAGAGCGGCAGCGGTGTGGCGGCGCGGCACGCTGCGACGATCTCCGCGGCGGAGTCCGCCGCCTCGTCGACGTTCGGACACGAGAGGTTCAGCTCGATCGCCTCGATTCCGTCGAGCGCCGCGCACGTGTCCGCATAGTCCTGCGCGCAGAAGCCGCCGACCGAAACCCAGAGCGGTACGTCGAGCTCGCGCAACCGCGGGAGTGTCTCGCGCAGGAAACGCTCACGCCCGGGGTTCGCGAGCCCGATCGCGTTCAGCATGCCGTGCGCGGTCTCGGCGATGCGCACCGGCGGGTTGCCCTCGCGCGGCAGCGGTGTGATCGTCTTCGTCACGAACCCGTCGAGACTGCGCGCGACGTCGGGCGCCGTGAGCGCGTCGAGACAACCGCTTGCGTTCAGGAGCCTCACGCTGCGGCGACCTGCTCTCGCGCCTGCGGGAGCTCGAGTACGGGGCCGTCGACGCACAGACGCTTCAGCTCGCCGTCGATCTCGACCGCGCAGCCATAGCACGCGCCGAAGCCGCACGCCATCGGCGCCTCCCATGCGAGCTGCGCGCCCGGGCAGAGCACACCGACGGCGCGCAGCATCGGCTCCGGCCCACATGCGAGCACGTCGTGCGCGGTATCGATCAGCTCCGTGACGAACGTGGGCTCGATCGCCACCTCGGCGTCCGGCATCAGCGCGGCGGCCTCCGCGTGCGCCGCGCTGCGGAACCCGAGCACCGCAGGCGGGAAACGCAGCGCCTCCGCGAGGTACGGCAACGGCGCCATCCCGATCCCGCCGCCGACGAGCAGCGGGCGCCGGACGTCGAGGCGGAAGCCGTTGCCGAGCGGCCCGAACACGTGGATCGATGCGCCCCGTTCGAGCGCACACAGTGCTTCGGTGCCGGGACCCACCGGGTCGATGAGGAACGCGAGCTCTCCCGGCGGCGCGAGGCAGAGCGAGAGCGCGCGTGGCAGCAGCCGCTGCGGCGCCTCGAGCATGAAGAACTGGCCGGGCGCGCCGGGGTCGAGGCCGCCCCGGTCGAGCCGCAGCAGCGAGTATGGGCCGACCCGCTCGAGGGCGACGACGCTACGCCGTTCGCGTCTCGGCATCGATCCGCTCCTGGAGCGAGACGGCGTGCTCCGCACGCGCGTTCGCGATCGCGTGGACAGCCGCCGCCGCGCCCGACAGCGTCGTGATGCACGGGACGCGCCGCACGAGCGCCGCCTCGCGGATCAGATAGCCGTCGCTGCGTGCGTGCGGCCCGAAGGGCGTGTTGATCACGAGGTCGCAGCTGCCGCGGCGGATGAGGTCGACGACGGTCGCCTCGTCGGATTCCCCCGTCACCTTCGCGACGCGGTCGACGGCGAGACCGGCCGTCTCGAGCGTCTTCGCGGTGCCGGTCGTTGCGACGAGCGCGAAGCCGAGCCCGGCCAACGCGGCCGCGACCGGAACGATCGCGCGCTTGTCCGCGTCGCACACCGAAAGGAACGCCGTCCCGCTGCGCGGTAGCGGCCGGCCCGCCGCGCGCTCTGCCTTGTCGAAGGCGCTCGGGAGATCGCCCGCGGTCGCCATCACCTCGCCGGTCGCGCGCATCTCGGGCCCGAGCACCGGGTCGGCGCCGGGGAAGCGCGCGAACGGGAGCACCGCCGCCTTGACGGACACGGTTCGCGGCCGCGCCTCCGACGGCAGCCCGATGTCCGCGAGGTGCGCGCCCGCGATCACCTTGCACGCGGCTTCGACGAGATTGACGCCGGTGGCCTTCGACGCGAACGGCACGGTGCGCGACGCGCGCGGATTCACCTCGAGCACGAACACCTCGGAGTCCTGGACCGCCAGCTGCACGTTCATCAGCCCGACGACGCCGAGTGCCGTCGCGAGCCGCCGCACGACGTCGGTCACCTCGAGGTGCGTGACGGGGAGGAGCGACGGGGCGGGCAGAACGCAGGCGGAGTCGCCGGAGTGGACGCCGGCCTCCTCGACGTGCTGCATGACCGCGCCGATGTACGTGTCGCGTCCGTCCGAGACCGCGTCGACGTCGATCTCGAGCGCCTGCTCGAGGAAGCGGTCGACGAGCACCCTCCCCTCCATGCCCGCGGTGGCGGCGCGCAGCTCGTCGGGCTCGTAGCAGACGCGCATCGCGCGGCCGCCGAGCACGTACGAGGGGCGCGCGAGCACCGGGTAGCCGATCCGCCCGGCGATCCGCACGGCCTCGTCGGCGTCGCCGGCCATGCCCCACGCGGGACACGCGATCCCGAGCGAGCTGAGCAGGCGGCCGAACCGCTCCCGGTCCTCGGCCACGTCGATCGCGTCGAACGATGTGCCGAGCACCTTGAAGCCCTCCCGCTCGAGCGCCGGCGCGAGCTTCAGCGGCGTCTGCCCGCCGAACTGGATGACGACGCCCTCGGGCTGCTCGCGCTCGCAGATGGCGAGCACCTCCTCGACGCGCAGCGGCTCGAAGTAGAGGCGGTCGGACGTGTCGTAGTCGGTCGACACCGTCTCCGGATTGCAGTTGACCATTACGGCGTCGTACCCGAGCGCGCGGAAGCTCTGGACGGCATGGACGCAGCAGTAGTCAAACTCGATCCCCTGGCCGATCCGGTTCGGGCCCGAGCCGAGGATCACCACCCGCGGGCGATCGCCGGACGGCGGCGCCTCGTCGGCTTCGCCCCAGGTCGAGTAGTAGTAGTTCGAGCGCGCTGCGACCTCGCCGGCGACCGAGTCGACGCGGCGGAACGAGGGCCGGAGCCCGAGCGCGTGGCGCTGCGCGCGCACCCCTTCCTCGCTCGTCCCCCACGCGCCGGCGATGTCCGCATCGGAGAAGCCGGCGCGCTTGAGCGTCGCGAGGTCGCGCTCCTCGGCCAGCAGCCCCTGCAGGTGGTCGATCTCGGCGCGGAACCACGGGTGCAGGTCGTCGGGCAGCTCGTCGAACGAGGCCCACGGCGTGACGAAGCCGGAGTCGAGCTCGCGCGAGCGCATCGCCTTGAGGAACGCCTCGCCGAAGGTGCGGCCGATCCCCATCGTCTCGCCCACCGACTTCATCTGGGTGCCGAGCGTCCGGTCGGCGCCGGGGAACTTCTCGAACGCGAAGCGCGGGAACTTGACGACGACGTAGTCGAGGGTCGGCTCGAAGCTCGCCGGCGTCGTCCCCGTCAGGTCGTTCGGGATCTCGTCGAGCGTGTAGCCGACCGCGAGCTTCGCCGCCACCTTCGCGATCGGATAGCCGGTCGCCTTCGACGCGAGCGCCGACGAGCGCGAAACGCGCGGGTTCATCTCGATCACGCGCACCTCACCCGTCTCGCGGTCGCGCGCAAACTGGATGTTCGAGCCGCCGGTGTCGACGCCGACGGCCCGGACAACGGCGGCGGCCGCGTCGCGCAGCTCCTGGTACGCCTCGTCGGAGAGCGTCATCTGCGGCGCGACCGTGACCGAGTCGCCGGTGTGCACGCCCATCGGATCGAGGTTCTCGATCGAGCAGACGATCACGACGTTGTCGATGCGGTCGCGGACGACCTCGAGCTCGAACTCGTCCCAGCCGCGCACGGACTCCTCGACGAGCACCTGCCCGATCGGGCTCTCGCGCAAGCCGATCTCGACCTGGCGGAGCAGCTCCTCGCGCGTCGTCGCGAAGCCGCCGCCGTGTCCGCCGAGCGTGAACGCGGGTCGCACCACGGCCGGCGTCGGCACGCCGTCCAGCTGGTCGAGGCTCGTCACGATCGACGACGTGGGCACCAGGAGGCCGCAGGACTCGACGGCCTGCTTGAAGAGCCGGCGGTCCTCCGCGCGCTCGATCACCTCGAGGTTCGCGCCGATCAGCTCGACGCCGAGCTCGGCGAGGATCCCGGACGCAGCGAGCTCGCACGCGAGGTTGAGCGCCGTCTGCCCGCCCATCGTCGAGAGCAGCGCCTGCGGCCGCTCCCGGCGGAGGACGTCGGCGACTCCCTCGAGGTCAAGCGGCTCGAGGTACGTGCGGTCGGCGAAACCGGGGTCGGTCATGATCGTCGCCGGGTTCGAGTTGATCACGATCGTGCGGAACCCGTCCTCGCGCAGCACCTTCAGGGCCTGGCAGCCGGCGTAGTCGAACTCGGCCGCCTGGCCGATCACGATCGGGCCGGAGCCGACGATGCAGATCGTCTCGATGTCGGTGCGCCTAGGCATGCGTTACCGCGACCTCGTCGACCCAGTGCTCGAGCAGCGGCCACGCGTCGTGCGGGCCCGGCCCGGCCTCGGGATGGAACTGGAGCGAGCGGGCGTGCAGCTCGGGGAAGTCGAGGCCTTCGACGGTCTCGTCGTAGAGCGAGACGTGGGTGGCCTCGCCCGCGTCGGTCGCGCGCACGGCGAAGCCGTGGTTCTGGCTCGTCACGAGCACGCGGCCGTCGCGGCGCTGGAGCACGGGATGGTTCGAGCCGCGATGCCCGAACGGCAGCTTGAAGGTCGTGTGGCCCGTGGCCACCGCGAGCAGCTGGTGGCCGAGGCAGATGCCGAGCACGTTCGTGCGGCCGACCAGGTCGCGCACGGTGGCGGCCTCGTCGACGAGCGGCTCCGGGTCGCCGGGGCCGGGTGAGAGCAGCACGCCGTCATACGCGGCGAGCTCGTCGGCGTCGACGGTGTGCGGGTACACGGTGACCGCGGCGCCGGCCCTGGCCAGCCGGCGCAGCACCGAACGCTTCACGCCGTAGTCGACGACCGCGATCCGCGTTCGCCCCTCGGCCCGGTAGACGTGCGGCTCCGGCGTCGACACGCCGGCGACGAGTGCGCGCCCGGACATCGGCACCTGCGACTGCGCCTGCGCGACCGCCTCCTCGGGGGAGATCCCGTCGGCGGCGGCGACCGCGCGCATCGCGCCCGCGTCGCGCAGGGTGAGGACGAGCGAGCGCGTGTCGATTCCCGTCAACGCGACAACACCGCGCTCCGCGAGCCAGTCCGTCCAGGCAGGCCCGCGCGCCTCGCGCATGATCACCGCACGCGCGTGCGTTCGGTCCGATTCCGAGCGCTCGTCGGCGATGCCGTAGTTGCCGACCATCGGCGCCGTGAAGCAGACGATCTGCTCCGCGAAGCTCGGGTCGGTGACCGCCTCCTGGTACCCGGACATGCCGGTGGTGAAAACCGCCTCGCCGGCGGCGAGCCCGGGCGCGCCGACCGACTGGCCGTGGAAGACGCTGCCGTCCTCGAGCGCGAGGAACGCGCTCACCGCTCGAACACCACGACGCCGGCGGCGACCGTCAGCGCGATCGCGCCGTTGAGCGTCTCGCCGAGCAGCCACGAGTTGGTCGAGCGCGAGCGGAACGACTGCTCGTTCACGCGCCACTCACCGTCGAGGTCGAGCAGCACGAGGTCGGCGGGCGCGCCGGCAGCGATGCGGGGCACGGCGATGCCGAAGACGCGCGCCGGGCCGGCGGACATCCGCTCGAGCAGCGTGACGAGCGGAAGCAGCCCCGGCCGTACGAGATGCGTGTAGAGCACCGAGAACGCGGTCTCGAGGCCGGTGACGCCGAACGCCGCCTCCTCGAACGGCACTTCCTTCTCGTGCCGCGCATGCGGAGCGTGATCGGTGGCGATCGCATCGACGGTGCCGTCGCGCAGCGCGTCGAGCAGCGCGAGCCGGTCGCGCTCTGCGCGCAGCGGCGGGTTCATCTTCACGTTCGGATCGAGGGAGCGCACGGCGTCGTCGGTGAGCACGAGGTGATGCGGCGTCACCTCTGCGGTCGCCCGCACCCCCACCTCCCGCGCGCGGCGGAGCGCCGCCACCGACTCGGCGGCGGAGAGGTGGAGCAGATGGATGCGCTGCTCCTCGTAGCCGGCGAGCGCGAGATCGCGCTCGACCATCACCGACTCGGCCACCGACGGGTAGCCGGCGAAGCCGAGCTCGGCGGCGACCCTTCCTTCGTGCACGTGCGCACCGTGCGAAAGCGACTGCTCCTCGCAGTGGAGCGCGAGCGGGCGGCCCGTGATCGACGCGTACTGGAGCGCACGCCGCATCAGCCCGGCGGAGGCGACGGGCACGCCGTCGTCGGAGAAGGCGATCGCGCCCGCATCCGCGAGCTCGGCCATCTCCGTCAGCTCCTCCCCGCCCTGCCCGCGGGTGATCGCGGCGAGGAACCCGACGGGCACCTCGGCCTCACGGCGCGCGGTTTCGACGAGCGAGCCGAGCGTCGCGGCCGAGTCGACGATCGGGTCGGTGTTCGGCATCGCGAAGATCGCGCAATAGCCTCCGGCGGCGGCGGCCGCGGTGCCGCTCGCGATCGTCTCCTCGTCCTCGCGCCCCGGCGTGCGCAGATGGACATGCGGGTCGACGAACGCGGGCGCAAGCACGAGGCCCTGCGCGTCGACGACGCGGTGCTCGTTCGCGTCGAGGCGCTCTCCGACGGCGGCGATCACGCCGTTGTCGATGCGCACATCGAGCGTCGCGTCGATCCCCTCGGCGGGGTCGACGACGCGCGCGCCCCGAAACACGACGTTCGCGCCGGGCCTGTCCTTGACCCACGTCATCAGGCCACCTCCGCCGCCGCGAGCGCACGAATGCCGACCGGGCCTCCGGTGAGGACGTCGTAGAGCACGGCCATCCGCACGACGAGTCCGGAGCGAACCTGCGTCTCGACGAGCGCGTCTGCGGAGTCGGCGACGCGCGCGTCGATCTCGACACCGCGGTTCATCGGCCCGGGGTGCATCACCTTCTGGCCGGGACGCAGGCGCTCGGGCGTGATCCCCCAGCGCGCGGCGTACTCGCGCAGGCTCGGGACGAAGTTCGCTCCCGCCTCCATGCGCTCGTGCTGCAGGCGCAGGACGTAGACGACGTCGGCGTCGCGGATCGCATCGATGTCGGTCGTCATCTCCGCGCCCAGGCCGCGCGGCAGCAGCGCGGGAGGCCCGACGAGCGTGCAGCGGCTGCCGACGAGGGCGAAGGCCTGGATGAGGGAGCGCGCGACGCGGCTGTGGAGGACGTCGCCGACGATCGCGACGTGTAGCCCCTCGAGCCGCCCGAGCTCCTGTTGGAGCGTGTAGAGGTCGAGCAGCGCCTGCGTCGGATGCTGGTGCTTGCCGTCGCCCGCATTGACGACGTGCGCCGCGGTGAGGGAGGCGACGAGCTGGGGGGCGCCGATCTGCGGATGCCGGATCACGATCACGTCGGGGTCGTACGCGCCGAGGGTGAGCGCGGTGTCCTTCAGCGACTCGCCCTTGTCGACCGACGAGCCGACGGACTTCACCGTGAGCGTGTCCGCCGACAGCCGCTTCGCGGCGAGCTCGAAGCTCGACGACGTGCGTGTCGAGGACTCGAAGAAGAGATTGACGACGAGGCGCCCCTTGAGCGTCGGCAGCTTCTTCACCTCGCGGTCGAGCGCCGACGCGAAGGTTCGCGCAGTGCCGAGCAGGCGCTCGACGTCGTCGCGGGTGAGATCGGCGATCGACAGGAGATGGCGGCGCGGCGGCGGCCCGGGCGGGCGCAGCTCGTCGCGGACGAGGCGAATCGAGGTCATCGGACTTCCTCCTCCGGCGAGGACACGAGCAGGACGGCGTCGACCTCGTCGACCTCGACGAGCTGCACCTGGATCCGCTCCCCGCGCGCCGTCGGCAGGTTCTTGCCGACGTAGTCGGGGCGGATCGGGAGCTCGCGATGGCCGCGGTCGACGAGGACGGCGAGCTGGACGCGCGAGGGGCGCCCGTAGTCGAACAGCGCCTCGACCGCTGCGCGGATCGTGCGTCCCGTGTAGAGGACGTCGTCGACGAGGACGACGGTGCGCCCGGCGAGGGGGAAGTCGAGGAGCGTCTCGCGGACGATCGGCTGCGCGTGGAGCGGCGCCTCGCCGCCCCGGACGCGGACGTCGTCGCGGTAGAAGGTGATGTCGACCGCGCCGAGCTCGGGCGCAACGCCGACCCGCTCCTCGATCAGGCGTGCGAGCCGCTGCGCGAGTGGCACGCCACGGGTCTGGATGCCCACGAGCGCCACCTCGCCGAGGTCGGGATTGGCCTCGATGATCTCGTGCGCGATCCGCGAGAGCGTCCGCGAGAGCGCGTCGGCGTCGAGGAGGAGCTTCCCGGAGGCTTCCGGGGCGTGCGTCGTCATCCGACTCCTTTCCGGCCTCGCTGGACCGGCTTAAAGGGGTTCGTGCTTGCCGCACTGTAGCGAGTACGACGGACATCGTGAAGCCGCCGCCTGCGTTAGCCTGCCGCATCGTGGACGCAGACCTCCTCGAGCGCTACGCCGACCTGATCGTTGCGGTCGGCGCGAACGTCCAGGCCGACCAGGTGGTGGCGGTCGACGCGCTGCCGGAGGCGCGGCCGCTCGTCGCGGCGATCGCGCGGCGCGCGTACGAGCGCGGCGCACGCTACGTCGACGTCTCCTACTTCGACCCGGCCGTGAAGCGCATCCGGGCCGAGAGCGCGCCCGACGGCACGCTCGAGTGGGTGCCGCCCTGGCTCGGGCGGCGGATCCTCGGCCTCGGCGACCTCGATGCGGCGCGGATCGTGCTCGTGCCTCTCGTCCCGCCCGGCCTGCTCGACGGCGTCGACCCTGCCCGCGCCGGCCGCGATCGGCTGCCCGCCCTCCCGGAGCAGTTCACCGTGATCGCCGACCGCTCGGTGGCGTGGACGCTCTCACCGCACCCGACCCCCGCCTGGGCCGAGATCGTCTACCCGGAGCTCGACCCCGCCGAAGCGCTCGACCGGCTCTGGCAGGACGTCGCGCACGTCTGCCGCCTCGACGAGCCCGACCCGGCCGGCGCGTGGAACGAGCGCATCGAGCAGCTCTGGCAGGTCGCGAGCCGCCTCGACGCGCTCGACCTCGACGCCATCCGCTTCACGGGGCCGGGCACCGACCTCACGGTCGGGCTGCTTTCGAGCTCGCGCTTCGCGAAGGAGGGCGGCGCCTCCCACACGCGCACCGGCGTCCGCCACGTGCCGAACCTCCCGACCGAAGAGGTCTTCACCACGCCCGATCCGACGCGAACGGAGGGCGTCGTGACGGCGACGAAGCCGCTCGACGTCTCCGGCTCGCTCGTCACGGGGCTGCGCATCCGCTTCGAGGGTGGCAGGGCTGTGGAGATCGACGCGGACACGAACGCGGAGGCGCTGCGGCGGCGCTGCGCGACGGACGCGGGCGCGGCCCGCCTCGGCGAGGTGGCGCTCGTCGACCGGGAGAGCCGGATCGGGAAGCTCGGGCGCACCTTCTTCAACACGCTTCTCGACGAGAACGCGGCGAGTCACGTCGCCCTCGGCGACGGCTATGAGGCTCCGGTGGCCGACCCGGCCGACCTCTCCCGCATCAACGAGAGCGCCGTGCACGTCGACTTCATGATCGGCGCCGACGAGGTCGACATCACCGGCGTCACGAAGGCCGGTGCCGAAGTGCCGATCATGCGCGGGGGGGCCTGGCAGATTTAGCGTTCAGCGACGACGATCGCCCACTCGAGGGGCACTTCGACCGTCGCAGGCAGGTCGCGCTCGGCGCGCTCGGTGCCGGCGGCGATCTCCTCCTCGCTCAGCAGGTCGAAGGTGGAGATGTGACGGCCCCGAATGCGCGCGAGCGCCGTCTCGCGGTCGAACGCCTTCCACTGCGAGAGACGGACGACGCGCGCGGCGGAGAAGCCCGCGTCGACGAGCTCCCGGCTCAGCTCGTCCGGATCGGGGAAGCGGGCCCGGTCGACCGCCTCGAGCGATGGGAACAGCCCGTTGAGCCAGAACCGGTCGAAATGCGTCGGGTCGAACGTCGCGATCGCAGCCCGGCCGCCCGGGGCCAGCACCCGGGCGAGCTCCGGCAGCGCCCGCGCGCGGTCGAGCAGATGCACGACGAGCCGTAGCGCGGCCCGCTCGAACCACGCGTCGCGGAAGGGCAGCGCCTCGGCGCGCCCGAGCTTGAGGCCGACGCCGGCCGGCACCCGTGACCGCGCGACGTCGAGCATCGCAGGCTCCGCGTCGACCGCCCACACGCGCGCCGCCTCGCGTTCCGCCAGTGCAGCGGCGAGCACGCCGGTGCCGCAGCCGACCTCGAGCACGCGCCGGCCGCGCAGGTCTCCCTCGCGCACGAGCACCTCGAACACCTCCCACCACAGCTCGTCCGGCGGGCGCAGCTCGTCATAGCGCGCGGCGCGCGCGCCGAAGTCCGGTCTCGGCGAGTCGATCACGCGGGCTCGGGCGGCGTCTCGAGCCGGGCTCCGCCCTTGACGAGCCGCGGCACCCCTCGCTCGGGAAACGGCACCTCGATCAGGTCGAAGTCGCGCGGCACGACCGTCTCGGGAAAGACGGCCCGCGCCTCGCGGGCGAGCTCGGGCCCGAAGTAGCGGGTCGAGACGTGCGTGAGCGCGAGCAGGCGGACGTCGGCGAGCCGGGCCACCTCGGCCGCCTGGGCGGCGGTCGCGTGCAGCGTCAGGCGCGCGCGCTCCTTCTCCTCCTCGGCGAACGTCGCGTCGTGGACGAGCAGGTCGGCGCGGTACGCCGCCTGGACGACCGAGGCCGAAGGCGCGGTGTCACCCGTGAGCACGAGCTTCCGGCCCGCGCGCGATGGACCCACCACCGTCTCCGGCGCGATCACGGTGCCGTCCTCGAGCGTCACGGGCTCGCCGCGCTGGAGCAGCCCGCGTGCCGGGCCCGACAGCACGCCGAGAGCATCGGCGGCCTCGACGTCGAAGCGCCCGGGCCGTTCGGCCTCGACGAGGGCGTAGCCGACGGCTGCGAGGCCGTGGTCGACGGCGAACGTCTCGAGCCGGTAGTCGCCTCGCTCGAGCACGTCGCCCGGCTCCAGCTCCACCGTCGTCAGCGGGTACGGCAGGCGGCCGAGAAACGGCTTGAGCTTCGCGAACAGCCCGCGGACACCGCGGGGCCCGTACACCGTGACCCCGGGCTCCTCGCGCCCGCGCAGCGCGAACGTCTTGAGCATCCCGGGCAGGCCGAGGAAATGGTCGCCGTGGATGTGCGTGAGGAAGATCTCCTCGAGGTCGAGCAGCCCCACGGACGAGCGCTGGAGCTGCCGCTGCGTCCCCTCCGCACAGTCGAAGAGCAGCCGCTCGCCCCCGCGCCGGAGCAGGAACGCGGCCGGGGCACGCTGCGCCGTCGGCATCGACGCCGAGGTGCCAAGGAAGACGAGATCGAGGTCCACGGGCTCCGATTCTAGGGAGGCGGCTAAACCGCCCGGCCCGGGGGCCGATGGAGCTCCAGCTCTTCCCTGTTCGCCTCGGCGGTGATTCTCGTGCTGGGCGCCGTTGCGCTCGGCTCGATCCTGACCTCGGCGCTCCACTCGCAGGCGCTCGACTCCGAGCGCACATCGCTCGCCCGCTACGTCGACGGCATCGTCCGCCCCACGCTCGTCAGCAACGACAAGGTCGTCCTCACGCGGGGTGGAGACCAGGCGATGCTCCGCAGGCTGAGAGCGCAGCCGGAGGTCGTGACCGTGAAGGTCTGGCGCGCGGACGGAACGCTCACGTGGACGAATCGCGGCCAGATGCGGATCGGGCGGCGCTTCCCGCTCGACGAGCTCGGGGACGCGATCCACGGCAACAAGGCCGTGGCAGACATAGTCGGCACCAAGGGGAACGCGGAGGACGCGGTCGAGCGTCGCCTCGGCTTCGCCCACCTGTTCCAGGTGCTCCGCCGCGAGCCGGCGATCTTCGAGCCGGGCGCCGTGCTCCTCGAAGCCTCCTCCGCCGCCGCCTAGGTCGAACCCGCGAGCGGGTACGCTCGCACCGATGGCCGACGTCGAGATTCTCGAGCTCTACCGGCGTGAGGTGACGCCGGAGCTGTACGGCGAGATTCGCGAGCTCTACAAGCGGCACTCGATCGCCGAGGATGCCCGCGACCTGCCCGGCCTGATCTCGACGCTGACGCCGGACTGCCTCTACGAGCTGGCCCAGACGGGCCACCGCTGGGAGGGTCATGAGGGCGCGGCCCGCTTCTACGCGCAGCTGCTGACGGCGTTCCCGGACATCCGGTTCGACCTGACGGACATCGTGATCGGGCCGCAGGGCGTCTGCGAGGAGGCGCGGGTGTCGGCGACGCACGCGGCGCCGTGGCTCGGCGTCGAGCCGACGGGCGAGCGGCTCGACTGGACGGTCGTGATCTGGTTCCCGTGGGACGCGGAGCGGAAGCTCTTCCGCGGCGAGAAGGTCTACGTCGCCGGGATCGACATCCCGCCCGCCTTCACGGCGTCCTAGGGCAGGACGAGCTTCTGGCCCGGGCGGAGCGTCGCGGAGCGCAGGTGATTGCGCTGCTCGAGCTCCCAGACACCCTGGCGCGGATCTCCGCCGTATGTGCGCGCGGCGATCGACCAGAGGGTGTCGGCCGGCCTGACGACGTAGCTGCGCTCCGGCCCGGCGCCGTGCGAGGTGCGGGCCACGATCCCGACGGCGAGCGCCGTGAGGGCGACGAGAATGAGGAACTTGGCGAACATGTGTTCGTCATGCTAGAGCGAACAGACGTTCGTGTCAAGGGCCGAGATCTACGAGCTCGGGCCGGATCTTCCCCGCCTCGATCGCGAGCACGAGCATCGTGTGGGTCGGGGCTCGGCGGCGGTCGGTCGGCGAGCCGGGGTTGAGGATCCACACGCCGGCCTGACGCGCGACCTGCGGGACGTGCGTGTGGCCGTAGACGACCGCGTCGCAGCCCGGAAAGCGCCGCACGAGCCGCTCCTCCCGCCCGGCCGCCGGGCCGGGGACGTGCGCCATGCCGATCCGCGCCCCCTCGAACTCGACGACGAGCTCCTTCGGCAGCACCTCCCGTAGCGCCGGCTCGTCGGCGTTGCCGTGGACGGCGTGCACCGGCGGCCCCAGCGCCCGCAGCTCCTCGAGGAGGGCGAGCGCCGACAGGTCGCCGCCGTGGAGGATCAGATCGGCCGCGCGCAACCGCTCGAGGCACGGCCCGGAGAGCCGCCTCGTCCCTTGCGGCAGATGCGTGTCCGAGATCGCGGCGACGAGCACGCTGACAGCGTTACGCCGTCGGCCCCGCTGCGGTTTGCCGGGCCCGCTCGCTATTTCTTGCCGAGAGTGAACGTGACCGTGCTCGTGCGGTCGGGATTCGTCTCCGCCTTGAGCACGATCGTCGCCGTGCCGCTGCCGAAGCCGGCCGGCACGCGTACCGAGCCGACGGTCTTCGGGGCGGAGCCGGTGACCGGGGCCGACGTCTTCTTGCCCGACTTGAAGGTGACCGAGTACGTGAAGCCCTCGCCCGCCTGCAGCGCGAGGTAGACGCCGCCGCCGCTGATCGTCTTCGCCGCGAACGGCTGGGGGCTCTGGTACGGGAAGGTCTTGTAGCGCGGCACGACGGCCGTCGTCGAGTAGAGGAACGACCCGAGCGTCTGCCAGACGCCGCCGGGGCACGCGCCCTTGTCGGCGGCGATCGCATGCTGCACGGAGTTCGTGAGATCGGTTGCAGACGGGCGCTCGGAGAAGTCGATGCGCAGCACGCCGCTCTGGAAGCCCGTCCGGTCGGCCTCGTCGATCTCGTGGAAGATGTGGAAGTCGGTGAGCGTCGGCTCGCAGTCGGCGATGTGGACGAGCTTCTCGTAGTCCACGGCCTGCTTCGCCTCGTCGATCGTCGGCACGTTCTCGTTGTTGAAGTAGCCGGGGAGGCTGGTGGCGACCTGCCAGCCTGTCTCGTCGATGAACGTCTTCAGCGAGTCGAAGATCGCGGTGGTGCCCCGGGCGAGGCTGTTGGCGGGATACCCGGCGGTGACCGGCTGGCCGGTGCCGTGGAACGCGTCCCAGAGCGCGAGTTTGACGCGCGCCGCGTTGACGCAGCCGGTGTTCGGCCACGCGTACCCGGTCTCGACCTCGTCCGTGTTCACGTTCGGATAGCAGTGCCACGACCACTCGTCGAACAGCGGCGCGGTGCGGCCGCTCGCGCGATAGGCCTTACCGAGCGCGGCGATCCAGCGCACGGGCGAGATCGACGAGTTGCTCGAGGCGTGCGGGTTGTCGTTCCCGCGCGGCGAGAGGCCGACGCCGATCACGTCGATGGTGGGGTCGGACGCCTTCAGCTTGTCGTAGCAGTCCGCGAGCACGGCCTCCATCGCGGCCGGCGAGGCGGGGCTGCCGTCGGCGTTCCAGATCGGCTGCCAGAACCGCGGCTGGTTCGGCTCGTTGCCGATGATGATCTTCTTGACGTACGGGTAGCGCTGCATGACCTGGACTGCGTAGGAGCAGAACTGGTCCGCGGCGGCCGGCGTCGTCGGCGCCATCAGGGCCTTCTCCGGGTAGACCGCGAAGACGATCTGGATGTTGTGGGCCTTGGCGACGGGGATCATCCGGTCGAGGAAGTTCTGATCCTGGATCGTCGTCGGTGCGCCTGCGTTCCAGAAGACGGCGACCCTGTTCGTCGTCGCGCCGAGCTTGTTCATCTCCGTGAAGAGCTTGTTGCCGCCGTCGTCGGCGTACTTCGTCGCGTCCTCGGCGAACCCGATTCTGGGGCCGGCCGACGCGGCGCCGGTCACGATGAGCGTGACTCCAAACAACAGCAGCATGACGAGCTTCTTCAAGTTGTCCCTTCGATTCGGAGTGGAGCGGCCGCTTCCTCTGGTCAGTGAAGCCGGAGATCGCCCGGCGCACAATGCCCCGAGAGGGTGAGAACGGCGTCCGCGAGTTTCGCGGCGCCGAACCGCACCGGATCGTCGGCCGGGAGGCCGGTTTCTGCCTCCGCCGCGGCGATCGCGGCCCGTGCTCCAGGCTCGTCGAGGAGGCGCGTGTTCAGCGCGACCGCCGCGACCCGGGCCGGCCGCACGGGCAGTGCCATGCGCTCGTGCAGCTCGACGAGGTCGGCGAGCGGCGGGATGCGGTGCGGCCCGCCGCCGGCGCCTTCGATCTCCGTCCGGCCGGCCTCGTGGCAGAGCACGAGCAGGTGCGGGGCGCTCCCGTGGTAGAGCCCGAGGGTGACGCCCGAGTAGATCGGATGGAGGAGTGCGCCCTGGCCCTCCACCCAGAGCAGCTCGCCGCCGCGCGCGGCCCCCTCGACGACGAGCCGCTCGGCTGCTCCCGCGATGAAGTCGGCCACGACCGCGTCGACCGCGATGCCCCAGCCGGCGATGGCGATCCCGGTCTGGCCGGTCGGGACGAAGACCGAGCGGACGCCGCGGGCACGGGCCGCGAGATCGAGCTCGAGGGAGACGGTCATCTTCCCGATCGCGCAGTCCGAGCCGACGGTGAGCACGATCGTCCCCGGCACCTCGAGATTGGCGCCCGTCGCCGTCGAGATGTCCCGCGGCGGCCGGCGCAGGTCACGCAGCTCGACCGAGTGGTTCGCCGCCAGCTCGCGCAGCTCCGGGTCGTCGCCGAGGAAGACGTGGAGCCCGTTCTCGACGTCGAGTCCCTGTTCGATGCAAGCGGTGAGGAGCTCGATCCACGCCGGCGGGAACCGGCCTCCCTGGGTGGCGACGCCGACGAGCGCGGTATTCGGGTCGAAGCGGAGGGAGTCGTCGACCGTCTGCACGACGGGGACGCCGTCCTCCGTCTCCCCCGCCGGACGCGCCGAGTCGAGGATGGCGACGACGTCGTCTCGCCGGTAGCGCAGGACGCCCCGCATCGTCTTCGCGTAGTGCGGGTCGGTGCTGAAGCCCTCAGCGAGGATCAAGTACCGCGTGTCTGACACCGAGTCCCGGCTCGTCGGAGGGAACCTGCACGCCGTCCACGAAGGCGACGCCAGGCCAGGGGTCGCCCGCGATGAGGATGTTGCCGTCGAGGTCGACGTGGTCGAACAGGCTTGCGATCTGCGCGCCGGCCGAGATGCCGAGCCCGGACTCGACCATACAGCCGAGCATCGTCCCGAGCCCGAGCGCACGGGCGGCGTGCACCATGCGGACGGCCTCGCGGATGCCGCCCGACTTCGCGAGCTTCACGTTGATCCCGTGCGCGCGCTCGGCGCACGCGGCGACGTCCGCGAGCGTGTGGCAGTCCTCGTCCACGTAGATCGGCAGCGGTGAGCGCGCCTTCAACGTGGGGCCGCCCGGATCGGCGGCCGCGAGCGGCTGCTCGCAGTAGTCGACGCCGAGCGCGGCCAGCTGCGGCAGCGCATCGAGCGCCTCGTCGAGGCTCCACGCCTCGTTCACGTCGACCTGAAGCGGGACGCCGGCGACGGCGGCGACCGCGCGCACGCGCTCGACGTCGAGACCGTCGCCCCCGCCGAGCTTCAGCTTCAGCCGCTTGAAGCGGCCGCGGACGCGCTCGGCGCGGCGCGCCATGTCTTCGGGGTCGCCGAGCCAGATCGTCCACGTCGTCGGCGGGCCGACGCGCGGCAGGCCGAGCAGGCGCCACACCGGCTGCTCGAGCAGCTTGCCCTGGAGGTCGTGCAGCGCGCCGTCGAGGGCTGCGCGCGCCGCGTACTCGCGGGCCGGCAGCCGCGCCATCACCTCCTCGAGCGCGAACGGGTCGTTGCCGAGCAGACCGGCGTGCTCCTGGACATAGGCGAGCGCGGACGCGGCCGACTCCTCGTAGCGGTCGATCGGCGCCGCCTCGCCGAACGCGTGCACGCCCTCGTGCGTGAGCTCGACCTGGACGACGTCCTCGGTGTCGCGTGCGCTGCGCGCGATCACGAACGTCTCGGCGAGCTCGAGCGTGACGATCTGCGCGTCGACCTGCACGCCGGGGAGGCTATCCCGCGGCCGCGACCCGCGTGGGACCTACCTTCCGCCGAACCCGAACGTGCAGCTGCCCGCGCGCGGCTTCGTGATGTTCACGTTCTGGGCGGTGACCGTGACGCCCTTGTCACTGCTCGTCCCGCGCACGAAGGCGCAGTCCTTGACGGCGATCCCGGAGGTGCCGATCTGCACCGTCTTCGACACCTGCGTCTTGGACGAGACCGTGACGGTGGTCGTGACCGCCTTCTTGTTGATCGTGCCGCTGACGGTCAGGGTGCTGCCCTTGTCCGCGGTGATCTTGCCGAAGGCGACACCGAAGTTCGCGTTGTTGCCGAAGCCGCCGTTGCCTCCGCCGGCCGGTGGCCCGTTGCCGCCGGTCGGAGCGCCGGGAGGCCGGCCGCCGCGGCGGCCGAAGCCGGCGTTGCACTGGCCCTTGACCGCCGTCGTGAGCGAGATCCGCTGAGCCGCGACGACGCCCTTGCCGTTCTTCTGGCCCGTCGCCATCACGCAGTCGCCGGTCTTGAGCGCGCCGACGGCGACGGTCTCCTGCGTGAGGATCGTGGTCGACTTGCCGACCGCGACCGTCGCCTTCCCGGTCGGGCTCAGCTTCGTCGTCACCGTGAACGTCGAGCCCTTGACCGAGGTGACGGGGCCGGAGATCGACCCGCTCACCGGCGACGCGGCTGCCGCGACGCCGGTCAGCGCGCACGCAGCCGCGAGGGCGAGCGAAACGGCTGCGATTCGTCGCTTCGACATCACGCGCAGTGTGCAGCGCGCCCCTAAGAACGAGCTAAGCCTCGGGTACGGCCGCCGGGGCGCGCGCCGCTCAGCCACCGCTGCCTCCACCGAAGCCGGTGGCGCCGCCGTTGCTGCCGGTGCCCGCGCCCGTGCCGCTGCCCCCGAAGCCGGTTGCGCCGCCGCCGCCGCCGAAGCCGCTCGCGCCGCCGAGGGCGGCGGCGGTGCCGACGCTGATCGTCTGCGCGGCAACGTTCCCGTTCTTCTGCTGCGTGCC